>SDBU01009279.1_pt1 | contig 11056 bp, 11 predicted proteins | sample 2277071 | NCBI WGS metagenome assembly SDBU01 (sample SAMN10397929, study PRJNA504765) | marine sediment metagenome | isolation source: marine sediment core GS08_GC12, 126 cmbsf | place: Arctic Ocean: Gakkel Ridge, Loki's castle | collected 2008
GAACAATATCGACATGGTCATGCGGCCGTGGCGGGGTACTGGCGTCAATGGTACGCAGGCTGCCGGACATTCCAAGATGGATAATCAAGTGCCCCGCTGCGGTTTCAAGCAGCAGGTATTTACCGCGGCGCTTAATGGCAGTGAATGTTTGTCCACACAGCTCGCGATCAAGGTTTGTGGGTACCGGCCAACGCAGTCGCGATTCCCGCACGATCACTTTTGTCACCGTGTGACCGATTAGCGCCGCCTGGATACCGCGGCGGGTGGTTTCAACTTCAGGTAATTCTGGCATTAGTTTTATCTTTCGTCTTTCCGGTGGCGGCCGGAATCTAGCCATCCCGTCATTCCCGCGGAGGCGGGAATCCAGTGTTTTATGATTCGCCTCTGGCGACCTTTAAAATCTATTAATCGGGGCTGGCACCCCACGGGCACTTAGTCACTTCGTTCGGGCGTCCGGATAGCCCAGGTACTTTTGTTTCGGCACGTGTGCCCAGCGGGGTGAAAGTACCCAAAACCATCTGCGACAACCGTACGCTTCTTCCTGCGATTCTCAGAAAAATCGTCGTTGCGCGTATAACTCGGAGCGGGCCTTCGGCCCGCTTGCCTCTACACGATACGCGCAAATGGGATTTTTCCTCCGATTGACGTGCAGGAAGCACTAATGCCGTGGAGCACAGGGATGTGCGAGAGGGGCCTCGGCCCCCCGATGTCGCGGCAAATCAAAAACAAAACATGTGGAGGGTGTAACTCACCGACCAGAAAAAACGGGGTCAGTAGCCTCGGCACTGACCCCACTTTTGTCTGGCTCGGGTTCAACAGGGGGCTCGCTCTTTTCCGGTTTTCGTCGTCAGGCTTCGGCTGCGCGATGTGCATGGATGCACAAGTGTCGCGAAGGCCAGGGACGACCTGAGCGATAGCGAAGAAGTGCTGAATGGAGCCCGAAGGGGTCCTACAGTGCGTGCGAGAGCGACCCCACGGGGCTTGAAAACAACGGTACGAACATTTGCTTTCGACCAGTAGCGGACATTCCGTAAATCGTCAGAAGACCTATTTTCTGCCCCCCATTTGCCCAATCAGAATAGCTTGGTAAGCGTCTCCGGAGCCGTCAGCATTACTAACGAAAAGATCTAACGTATAGAATTTATTTGGTAATACTTTTAGGTAGGTACCAGCCCCTTTCCTGCGATATACAAATGATTGTGTACTTTCTTTTGAAATAGTCCAGATCCAGTCTCGAATAACGGCATGCTCTTCAATGAATATTTTATTTTTAGAGTCCTTTATCACGATTCTGAGCTTCGCATTTATTGGCAACGGTTCTCGAATAATATCATCCGAGTTAATAAAAAAACCAAAGACATAACTGCCTTCAGGAAGACTGGAAATTGAGTATTGGTAGTGGCCATCTTCGCCAAGGTTGATATCACCCAACGCAAGGGTGTAGCGATTGTTAGGCTTGAGAGGGCCATGATCAATTAGCTCGCCGTCGCCTTCATATTCACTGCATCCAAAAAGGAGAGTTAATACGAATAATCCGGTAAATGTTCTAATATTATTTTTGCTCATTTAGTTTTCTATCGACCAGAAGTGGATATTCAAGAGCCATCAGGGTCAGTTCTTTACTCTATAGCGCTTCATTAAGCGCCGGTTACTATAAAGTAAAGAACTGACCCCAAGTCCAGGAACTCAGATCGTAGATCATCAACAATTTCTTCCAGTTTTATTCTCGCCTTGATTTCTCCTTCCGCATCAGAATATGGAGTCAGACTCGCTTTTTAACCGTCGTGATAATAATTCTAGTCCGACCCCTTTGCCCCTCCCTCTTATTATTTCTTTGTTGTTGCTGTAAGAACTACTACATTCATACCACTTTCAGTAAAGGGCATCGTTTCTCCATACGAACGGGTCTGTATATATTTCGGATTTATTTTATTATGCTTGACCATGTAATCTTTAACTGCTCTTGCTCTTCGCTCTGCTACAGCAGAATTTACTTCTTTTGTCCCAATATTTGCAAATCCTTCAATAACAAACATTGGACTAGTATTTGTGCTACTAATTTGCTCAACAAATAATTCTAGAGATTTTTTCTGAGCAACAGTTAAAGACTTCCGGTCTCTTTTAAATTTGAAAGAAACTGCACGTTCTACTCCAGTTGATTGGATAATTTCTGGGCCAAATGCAACTGTTGTTCCTCCAGCCATCTCAAGCGATGGAACCGTAAGTACTGCTCCGAGTACCCACGCAACGGATGCAAATACTACAGCTGCACCGGCTGTTCCTGTCGAAAAAGTAAATTTGTGCTCGCCGATAGACGCTTCGAAACTATTTTCACTCAAATTTGGGTTTTTCTTAAACAACAATTTGTAGCCAAGAATCACGCACCACATTCCACCAAATACAAGAAGCACCGCGATTGTGCCGCGCAACAGTATGGTTACCAATACGGGATCTTTCATGTTTCTCTCACATATTAGCTAGGGTTGTAATAGTTAAATAAATAGTGTCTTTGAGCAATTGTCTAAAATTAAATCACTCCGACCCCTTTAATTTGCTTCGACAGGAGGCTCGCTTTCCAGATTTTTCTTCGCCTGTGTCGGCTGCGTCCACGGGGTTTAGAAAACCAACTGGTACACACAAATTCTGAAGAAAATAAAACCCGGTTCTTAATTTTTCCACATATTGCCAAACGATTCGGCATCGGTAACCATTGTACAGTGTCACAGCCATCGCCCCGTTAATCCGATGTGTAGAAAAGGATAGGCAGGCTCGAGAACAGTTAATTACTATAAGTAAAGACTTGACCCTCTAACTTATGGTCCAGCAATTTCATATAGCATTAAACAAGGGAAGGTTATGCCGGGCAATATGAAGTTAACCAATTATTTTAATTCCGTCCCCTTGTCAACGCTTATCCCCGTCCATATGCTTATTCCTTTGTGTACTTCTTGAAGAATTCCCGTGAAAGTTTTTGGGCTTCCTCAAGGCCAGTTGCGGTGAGCTTGTGCTCCGCAATGTCACGAAGCTTTGCCGCTAGCGTTGAGAAGATTGTTTCACCGCTGGCAGCGGCGACGTTACACCAAGCGTATGCTGTGATATATTCTTTCGGCACGCCCTGCCCATCCAAATAAGCAGAACACAACGAGACTTGTGAACTGACGCTTCCTTGTTCTGCAGCCTTCCTATACCATTTAACAGACTCCGCATAATTTTTCGGCACACCAAGACGGCCAACTTTATAAAATACTCCCAACGCATTCTGAGCTTCAATATGCCCTTGCTCGGCAGCCTCACGATACCATTTTATTGACTCGCTATGATTGTTCTCTGCGTATAGGTATCCAAGCATAGCCTGTGCGTTGACATTACCCATCGTCGCGACTGACAAGCAAAGATCTATAGCCTTTCGATATTCACTATTCCTATACCCGCCCCTCTTGGAATCATATGACACTCGAACAGTTTCATACGCGGTTTTGCAGTCTTGCAGCGAGGCCGCTTGGGCCACAGCTTCATGGAAGCTCAATAAGAGAATTAAGACACCAAAAAGTGAATACGGAGATTTAAACATACAGTGCCTTATAGATTAAATTGTAACGATCTCAACTACGAACCAAAACTGGAGTCAGAGTCACAATTGATTCTGATATTAGCGGAAACTGTGCTCTGATGCGCGATTGTTCGCGCACTGGTTAGAAGGCATTTTATCCGATACCCCATTTTGGACTACCTAGCAGGGTAACATAAACTTTATCGGCATAAGATTCATCATTTATTGATCTACGAAGAGTCCAAACCCAAGTATGAGTATCATTTTCTAAGCCACTCCATGCCTCCCAAATGGATGTATCAACAAATCTATTATTTGTTTCTATAAGTTTTTTGAACTCATCGTTATCGATGCATGAAATGGTACACCGTGTTGGTAAAGTATCTGCACCGGTAACATCAATAACTATATCCCTGTCAGTCGGGGAATAATTACTTTTAGGTAGTTCCTTAGGTAATAATAGTTCCGCTAACCGATGAAGAGATTTAATTTTGTCAAAAGGTGGCCCAGTAACTGTTACCCTATCAATAGCTTCTTCGGTTTTCCCCATTCGACAATTAAATTTGTAATGTCCAGATTTGTGAAAACTTATTTTGGATTTACCTGTATAGCCTTCGGTTACAAGATCTTCCTTTTTTAAATTACCCAATTCCTCATCCATGACTAAAGCAATTGCTTCGTTTGATTCCCAAGGAAAACCCATCATCACAGAACCATCTGACCCAACGATGGCCCACATAAATACTCGAACATCATCACCATTTTTAACAAAAATTTTTGATGATTTAGGTTTTGCCACTAAACCTGCCTTTCAACGGCGCAATTAACCGGGCCACAGCCGCATAGCGCGCTTGTGTATTATCGGATGAAATATCAGTTTTTCTAATTACCGCGATCTTTTTTGAAACCTTCTCGTATCCATAGTATTACTAATATAAGTGCTATTGGCCCTACACCGATTGCAAGAAATGGTTTCTGCAAGCCGTGCATAAAACTGTAATCCCAAGGCTCAAGAAATATTGCCCATCCCAATATCCAGACCGCTCCCATTACCGTAAATAGTCTTTGTTTTCCTGGCATGACTTTTGTGCCTACTTAATTCAGCAGATGCCGCTTTTTTTACCATTTCTCATCCAGCTTTTCTTTCGCATGTGAACAGGCAGCTGTTTCCAGGTAAGCGTCGAGTTGCGGCAATAGTGCCAATTCAAGTTTTTGCCCTTGGCTGTGGGCCGGATGATCAACGTCGTACCAGCCGCTGGTCCCAGTTCTTTAATAAGCTTCAGGACTACCGCAATCATGCCGAAGCGATCATACGCCCCAATCCTGACATAATCATTTTAGTACCCGGCAGGTTGTAAAAGCCCTAGATTACTAGGATCGGCAGGCATCCGCCCAAGCGGGATACCCTCGGAATACGCCACGTCGAGTGCTGTCATTAACCGAGCCAACACAGACCAGAGTTCTTCGCCGAAGTCCTCTGAGACCTTCGCGGATTCATCGGCATAAAGCGGTCCGTCCTGACATGTCCAAATGGCTGTGAACAGAATGATTGCCTTGAGCATTGTAGCTCCCTCCATGTAAGTACTGACCGGTGGGTTATGCCTCGTCAGGTGAATTCCCACCCTCTTAAGAGAAAGTCTAGACCATATCAGGCTCTTAAGGGTCCAAAGGAGGAGGGTCTTGTCTTTTGTTCATTGGCCAAACGGACAAACTGGAACAGATTTATTTTCCTCAAAGGCTGTGTGCGCCGATTGGTTTTTACTACCCCGTGGACGCAGCCGAGACCTGACGAAGAAAACCGAATAGCGAGCCCTTTGTTGAACCCGAGCCAGATGGAGTAATAAACGACATCTGGTCGGTGAGTTGGGCTCGCGTCGTAGGTTTTCGAGGAAGGATGAGGGGCTCTCGAAGAGACAAGTCCCCGGGTGTCCTTTCTTCTTGGTTACTTCTTCTTTAGACAAGTAAAGAAGAAGTAACTGGGCTATCGGGACCAGCCCCGATTAATAGCCTTTGGGGCCGCCATCGGCGGAACACTAATTAACAAACTCGAACAAACGTCTCCCTACTTCTTCGGGAAAATGGTACTGCAATTTTTCGTCCGGTCGGTAAAGAATAAGCTCCGGTGACCGCGACAGGATACCAATGCGTAATCGGACGGGTTTTTTATCAAACGACAGGCCCACCCAGTCGAGAACGCGACCGTTGACATATTGCCTGACTGACAATGCCTGGGCGTAGTGCCACTGGTCAATCAGTTGTTTAATGCGATCGGCCGACAGATCTTTTTGTTTGGGGTAAGTCTGCCAGGATCCATTTTCCAGTGACAGTCGATAGCCCGGCAAAGACAATGCAATTGGTTTACGATCTTTTTCGATCAGGCGTTTGCTCAAGTAGTCAGTATAGTTACGCGTTGCAGCCCAGAAATAGCTGGTGTCAATCATTGCCACGCGATCCTGAACCAGAACGTATTGCAGATTATTGACCGGGTTGGTGTCGCCAAAAAGTATTTCCAGTTTATCCAGTTGTAACCCGGATTTTGGGTGATCGAGTCCGTAGTGCTGCAACTGTTGCGTCGCTTCCGGCGATAGCGATTGCTGGTTTTTTGCCGCGAGAATACGCAGTACATTATTTACCACAAACGGGTTGGTGCGGCCGAATAAAGGTTGCACCATTTTCCAATCGCCGTTGCGCCGTTGCAGTTCGATGCCGGGGATATTGCCACGTGTAATGGTAATGCGTTTGATGTCTGCCGCCCGAATTGTAGTCAGGGGCGGTTTGGTGACGGGTTTGTCGATACCCGGGCGCCATAGCGCAATGGCTGCCAGAACCACAATGACGCCCAGCAGGGAGAGATTCAGCAACCAGCGTTTGTTCACGGTGCCTCCGTTAGCGCTTGCGACGTTGCGCCCAGATGGCAATACCGCTCGCGACCAGTAGCAATGGGATGATGATGGCGAATAGTGCCATCAACGTATTGCGCATTACGGCAGACATTTGCAGCGTCTGATCGGCGACTGTTCTTACCGGAATGTTGATATAGGCATCGTCATGACTGAGCCAGTTTATGATGCTCATGGCAAAATCCAGATTGGCGCCATTACTCAGGATAAAGGCATTAGAAGCAAAATCGCCGTCGCAGACAACAATGATACGTTGTTCGTTCTTGTCACGTTTTCTGCTCACGGCAACTGATATATTCAATGGCCCGGCAATATCCCTGCCTTTGTCAAAACGAATGGCGCGATTAATGGGACCGGTTTCGGACCAGGCTGAGGCACGCGTATCCACCAGTATTTGGTAACGCCATTCGGCTTCCTCCTCCGGTGACGCCAAAGATTCATCGCTGGCGGCTTCCGTCTCCGGAATACTGATCCCGCAGGCACTGGGGAATACAGTGTTCTCGCGGAAATTCTTCACTGCCGGGTGCGTGCCGTAGTCAGCGATCACCAGTGCGGTCGGACTACCGGTGAGCTTTTGTGAGCGCAGATCGACGATGGTGCCAGGTTCGATTTCGATCGCCAGCAGTTCGGCCAGGTTATCAAGCCCCTGCAGCGAACCGGGATCCATTAACCAGAGTAGATTGCCGCCTTCATTTACGAAGTTGCGAATTTCTTTTGTCTCACCCGCCAGTAGTTTTACCTGTGGCCCGGCAATCACCAGTACGCTGGTGTTTTTCGGGATCTGTGGATTTTCCGCCAGTGACAGTGCACGGGTACGGAATCCGCGCTGGTGCAATTGTTCTGACCATTTGGACAAATCGAAATTGGCGTCACGGTCGACGCGGCGTTCGCCGTGTCCGCTAAGAAATACCAACCAGCGTTCCTTGCGGTGCCCGAGGCGTGTCAGTGCGTTACTGAATGATTCTTCCGTCAGCCGTGACAGTATTTCACTCGCGCCTTCATATTCGAGCAACAGCTGATCATAAAAGCGAATTCCGGCTTCACGCGCACGGTGAGGTTCAGCATTCGGATCCAGATGTACCAGCTTGATGTCATTTTTGTAACGCTGGTAAGACTGTACCAGTTGGTCAATTCGGGTGCGCAGTTCCGGTTTAGCGCCAGCAAATGCGGTGACACGCAATGGACGATCCAGGCCCTGGACGGCTGCAATACTGGATGCAGACAGGGAATTGCGACCGGCGCGCGTGAGGTCAATTTCTCCCTGATACAAGTGGCTGACCCAGAGAATGACTCCTGCCAGCAACAGGGTCAGCACTACAAAACCTGCACCGGCAAGACGTAACTGGTCGCGCGATTTGCGGGTGACTTTCACGTTTACCCGCCCAGCCGGTCAGCTTCCAGACGCCGCACACTGAATGCCAGAAACAGCGTTGTAATCACAATATAGTAAATTACATCGGCGCTGTTAACGACTCCCTGCAGTGAGGATTCATAGTGACTGGCGATCGAAAGATAGGAAATAGCGTTGTTACCAAACCAGTAGGCCGGTAGCTTGAGCAACCACAACAGAAACAGTGTGCCAAAACTCATGATTGCTGCCAGTGCCGGCAGTTGCGTTAGTGTTGACATGAATACACCGATGGCAGTGAAACTCGCGAGGATCATGATCAGGCCGATGAGATTGGCAATCAGCAGGCCCGCGTCGAGGGCCGTTCCCAGTAGCAACGATAGTGGCATCAGGGTAAGTGTGACCACCATGATGAGCAGATAGGCAACCATGCCGAGAAACTTGCCCAGCACGATTTCAGTCATGGAAACGGGTGCGCTGAATAATAGTGCTAGGCTTTGATTGCGGCGCTCTTCACTGAAGAGTCGCATGCTAATCAGTGGCACGATAAAGAAAAGCAGCACCATTGCCAACTCATACAAACCCGGCACAATCGCAGCAGTGGCGCCGTCGGGTAACGGATCTTCCATGTATGCTGTAATGGCGATATCAAACACTATACCGAAAATCAGATTCATCACCGCCAGAATGATCCATGCCAGTGGCGACAGAAACAGGCTGCGCAATTCTCGCATGGCGATGGTGCCGATCATGTCACGGATTCCTCTTGCGAGGGCTCTTGCTCGGTTTCTTCCGTAGTTAATTGAAGAAAGATCTCTTCCAGTGACACGCGTCCCGGCCGCAACTCATAAAGCCCCCATTTTTTTTCTGCGGAATAATTCACGATATCGTCTGTGGGGTCCTGGTTCGGTTCATAAAACAGACGCAAGCGTCCTTCGCGTTCCCGTTCAACCTTTTTAATTCCGGTAATCGATTCCAGCACCGCCACGTCGGGAGTGTTGCGAAACGCCACCGTTAATGAAGCCGACTGCAGGTGATGCTCCAGTCCGTCGATGCTGTCGTGTAACACCAGTTTGCCGTCATTAATGATCTGCACCTGGTCACAGGTGGCCTGTACTTCCGGCAGGATGTGGGTCGAGAGAATGACGCTGTGCTCCCTGCCCAGTTCACGTATTAGTAGTCGTATTTCCCTTATCTGGATCGGGTCGAGACCCGCGGTAGGTTCGTCGAGGATTACCACGGGTGGCATGTGGATAATGGCCTGGGCAATGCCGACGCGCTGCTGGTAACCCTTGGATAAATTACCGATCAGGCGGTTGGCCACATCGGTAAGCCCGGTTTTTTCCTTGGCAGCTTCGCGTGCGCTGCATTGCTGTTGTCGCGGCAGGCGATTCAGGGCTGCACAAAAATCGAGATATTCATTGACCGTAAATTCACGATACAGCGGCGGTTGTTCGGGCAAGTAACCAATTGCGCCTTTGGCTGCTTTGGGGTCATCCAGCAGGTCGTGTCCGGCGATGACGATAGAACCGGCGCTGGGTGCGAGATTGCCGGTGATGATATTCATGGTTGTGGTTTTGCCGGCACCGTTAGGGCCGAGAAAACCAACTACCTCACCCTTGTTGACACGAAAACTGACGTTATCAACTGCACAAAGATGACCGTAATAGCGCGATATGCCCTGGACTTCGATCAGGATGGTTTCACTCATTGTCAGTGTATCGGTTTAAATTGTGCGCGGGGTGTGAGCATGGGATCAGATTAAAGGGTGCTGTTTGTTTTTTGTCAAACGCACTTGACGTCAAAGGTGTCCATGACATCGTCAATCACTGAGTAAGCATGTGACAATACTGTCTTTACTGGACATGGCGCGACAATCAACACTACCATCACTACTCCCCGATATTGAAGATGTACCATGTCCTTTAAAGTGACCATAAGGCCCAGTGGCCATGAGTTCGATGTTGATGAGTCGGAATCGATACTGGATGGTGCACTGCGTGCCGGTTATGTCCTGCCCTACAGCTGCCGAAATGGTGTCTGTGGGTCGTGCAAGAATCGCCTGCTATCCGGTCGTGTCGACTACGGTGATGCCAACCCGACTACACTGACCGAAGAAGACAGGGAGAATGGTCTGGCCTTGTTCTGTCAAGCAAGGGCGCTGGAAGACGTGGTGATCGAAGCGGAAGAAATTGATGCGGTTCACGATATACAAATTCGCATTTTACCGTGTCGTGTCGCTGCTATGGATAAATTGACGCACGACGTCATGGGCCTGAAACTGACATTGCCACGGAATCAGCGCCTGCTTTTTCTGGCTGGTCAGTATATCGATATTCTGTTAAAGGATGGCCGCCGCCGCAGTTTCTCGCTGGCCAACGCGCCGCACAACGATGAGCATCTCGAATTGCAGATTCGCCATGTGCCCGATGGTTATTTTACTACGCATGTATTCGAGAAAATGAAGGAGAAGGATCTGCTCCGATTCCGCGGTCCCCTTGGCACCTTCTTTTTACGTGAGGATTCCGGGCGACCGATTATTATGGTGGCCGGTGGCACCGGTTTGGCACCGGTAAAGGCCATGCTCGAGCATATATTCCATGTTGGTATTGAGCGTTCAGTACAGCTTTACTGGGGTGTGCGCGCCAAACGTGATTTGTATCTTATGGAGTTGCTGAACCAGTGGGTTGAAAAGTACGATAATTTTTCTTTTGTACCGGTCCTGTCAGAGCCAGCGGATAAAGACCATTGGCAGGGTCGCACCGGTTGGGTCCACGAAGCAGTGATGGCAGATCACGCCGACTTGTCCGATGTTGATGTGTATGCCAGTGGACCACCGCCCATGATTGATGCATTGAAGGGCGTGATTTTTGATCATGGCATGACGCCAGATCGACTATTTTCTGACTCGTTTGAGTTTGCCGTGGAACCAGGCGGAGAATCGGACTAATAAGGATAGATATAAAGTCCTTCCATGGCCTTTTTCAACTCGAAGAGAAAAAAGTGTGGGTTTTGCTTCGCCCTGTTTTGCAAACACCGGCGCGTTTGAAGACCGTGTGATACCTTCTGGTATTGCCTGACAAGCTGTCAGCTTCAGGCTTGTTCCGTTTCCAGTCCGCGTCGGAAACTTGTCGTAGCCGCTTCGAAGTTTCCCGTCAATTCATACACGCGCCCAAGTTCGCGATAGGCTGAACGCGACGGCAGCAGATCAAGAGAACGTTGCAGGGTTTCAATGGCTTCGTGGGTGGCCCCTGTTTC
>SDBU01009281.1_pt1 | contig 11053 bp, 8 predicted proteins | sample 2277071 | NCBI WGS metagenome assembly SDBU01 (sample SAMN10397929, study PRJNA504765) | marine sediment metagenome | isolation source: marine sediment core GS08_GC12, 126 cmbsf | place: Arctic Ocean: Gakkel Ridge, Loki's castle | collected 2008
GCCGTCGAACGTCGTACCCTTGCCCTCACGCAGCGGTCCAGCAGAACCGGCGTGGTCGCCGTAGCTCAGCCACGGGCCGTTGTCAGAACTGAATATCACCAAAGTTTTTTTTTCGATGCCTAATCGTTTCAGTGTTGAAAGAATCTGTCCCACCGACCAGTCGATTTCCATCATGACGTCACCATACATACCCTGTTCGGATTTGCCCTTGAATTTGTCGGAGACAAACAAGGGTACGTGCGCCATCGAATGAGGCAGATACAGAAAGAACGGCTGGTCCTTGCTCTTCTCAATAAACCTGACGGCACGCTCGGTGTACCACGTTGTCAGCTGCGTCTGGTCGGGATTGTATTCGATGACTCTTTCACCCTCGATAAGCGGCAGGTCAGGAAATTTTGTGCTTGTCGGGTGGTAGGGCCACATATCGTTCGAGTAAGGCAGGCCGAAGTAGTCATCGAAGCCGTGGCGCATCGGCAGGAACTTGGGATGATGCCCCAAGTGCCACTTACCGTAGCAAGCGGTAGCGTAACCGAGCGGCTTGAGGACTTCGGCGATTGTCTGCTCGGCACTGCTTATGCCGATTTTCGCACCGGGGCCTATTACATTCGGCAGGCCCACCCGCTGCGGATAGCAGCCGGTCATCAGAGCCGCACGCGACGGTGTGCACGATGCTGCGGCAGCGTAGAAATCTGTGAACTTCACGCCCTCAGCCGCCATCCGGTCGAGATTTGGCGTCTTATATCCTTTGGCACCGAAGACACCGACATCGGCGTAGCCGACGTCATCACAGAATACAATAACTAAATTCGGCTTATCTACACTCGAAGTCCGCTCCAAGAAACTGCCACATCCCGGGACCGCCAGCGCCGCGGCTGTCAGGCCTGCTGTCTTTAAGAAATCACGTCTGTTTAATTTCTCATTCATTGAAAAACCTCCTATTTCTCATTTGGCCTTATTAATCCAGTCGTCACATAACTTGCGCAGCCGGACAAGGACACCGGTATATTCCGGCTTCCCAGTAAGATTATACGCTTCTATAGGGTCGTTTTGAATATCGAATAGTTCTTCGACCATCGGACGCTGTTCGAAATAGCGAATATACTTCCAGCGTTTGGTTCGGACAGCTTTACATCGAACACTTCTCTCAAGCACCTTCTGGCGCCAACTGCCGGCGTTTGACAGAGCCGGCATAAAGTGCGAGGTAAAATAATTTTCATGAAAAGTCGAGTCACGCCACTTTTTTTGTTTTCCCATGACAAGGCCAAGCAAACTTCTTCCCTGCATCGTCGCCGGTATTTCCACGCCAGCCATATCTAACATCGTTGGCGCAAAGTCAATATTCACCACCAACTCCCTTCGGCGACTTCCTCGTTTAGATGCATCGAGCCGGGGGTCAAAAATAATCAACGGCATGCGGATAGATTCCTCATATAAAAGGCACTTGCCGCCCAGACCCTTGGAGCCGCAAAAATAGCCATTGTCCGAGGTATAGATAATGACCGTGTTATCATCCAGCTTCAAACGCTTTAACTCATCGCGCAAGCGCCCAATTACAACGTCGATTCCGCTGATACATTGATAATGTCTTTCCATAAATTGCTGATACTTTTCGGGGCCAGCTTCTTTTTGGTAAACCCTGCGTCCGCGCCAGTGTTCCCGAACCACCTTCGGCAGCTTCTCGAAATATTCATCTCCGTCGTTTACCTGGCGGGGAATTTTCACGTCTTTATACATATTTTTGTATGCCGGGTCCGGCTGGGTTGGGCCGTGCGGCGCCTTAAAACTAATCGACAGGCAAAAGGGTTGGCCCGGTTCGCAGTTCTGGAAGAATTCCACCGCCTGCTCGCCCATAATCTGTGTCAAATGCTTTCCATCCTTGTCTTTAGGGAAGTATCTACCCTGTCCGGGAAAGCCATACCAGGCGTCAAATTTATCTGCGGGCATATATTCCTGCTTTTTCCACAAATGCCCCTTCGAATCTCGACTGCCGTCCGGATTAAGCGGACAATTCAGGATTTTGTCTTTGCTAACCGCAAAGCCGAACTTGCCGATAAATCCCGTTCGATACCCTGCCTTTTGCAAAAGGCGAGGATAACTGTTATCAAATTCGGCGTAGGATATTGTTCTATTGGAAGGCCGCTCGAAATTGCACCGGTGCCGGCTCTCGAACTGGCCCAACATTACGCTTGCCCGGCTGGCCATACATATCGAGGTGGTCAGAAAAGCGTTCTCGAAGAGGACTCCCTCGGCGGCCAGACTGTCCATATTGGGCGTCTTGATTACTGGATTGCCCATACACCCCATTAAATCCCACCGCTGGTCATCAGACATCAAAAAAATAATGTTAGGCCGCTTCTGAACTTGCGTATTTCCGCTCTGTCTTTGGGTGCTGCTCGCGCACCCGGACATTGTCAGTGCCGTTGCACCTAAGCTCATCGCCTTTAGGAACTCACGTCTATTCATTAAATTCTCACCTCTTTATACTAAGCTCTGCTGTGGCCCTGCTCTTTATACTTTTCAAGCAGTTTCGTCAGGCGCTCCACGGTTTGAGGATATTTGTTCCACAAGTCATTGCGTTCGTACGGGTCCTCTTGCAGGTTATAAAGCTGCCCCGGAGTTCCGGGTACCGGTTTTTTGCCACTGGGACGAACCCACCCGCCGGATGTTTTCGTATCGAGTATCAACTTCCATTTGCCCTGCCGTATAGAGAACACCCCAAAAACAGAATGGTGAACGATAGCCGGTCGAATCGGTTCGTCAAGCCCTCTACCCAAAAGAGCAGGGAGAATATTAAAGCTGTCCGGCCCGGCATCGCCAGGTAGTTCCGTTCCCACGACAACTGCACAGGTTGCTATCAGGTCGGTCAGGCAGATAACCTCATCGCTTGTGCTGCCCGGCTCAATCTTTCCCGGCCAACGGGCGATGAAAGGAATACGATGTCCGCCTTCCCAAATATGTGACTTAAAGCCCCGTAACTTACCTGACGATTTGTGGTCCTCCCGGCCGTGACGAGGGCCGTTGTCGCTGGTAACAATTAACAACGTATTTTCCGTCAGCCCCAAACGATCCAGCGCATCAAGAATTCGACCCACACACCAGTCTGTCCAGACAACCATATCGCCGCGCGGGCCGTCCTGACTGCGGCCTTGAACAAAATCCGGCGGCAGCCACGGGGCGTGCGGTGATGAAAGTGGCAGGTATAAAAAGAATGGCTTCGCGGGAGTTTGTTTACAATTGCTCTCCATAAATTCAATGGCTTTGCGGGTAAATACGGTATCGACCTGCGTGACATCAAACCCATCAGCCACCCAGCCGGGACGCGGACGGTAGTCGGGATGAACACTCTTGTCTATCGGCATCATCTTATTCGGTATCCCGACTGTATGCCTGTTTTCGATATAGCAAAATGGGCCGTCAATCGTCGAACAGGCAGCCGTAAAATACGCGTAATCAAAACCCAAATCCGCCGGGCCACCGCTAACCGGCCTGGTGAAATCTACATTCATCCCCTTCTCGGGGTCTCCGTCCTGCCACGAAGAATATTTGGGGCCATCTTTGGCGTTACCCACATAGCCGTTGTGTCGGGTCCAACCCACGCCCAGATGCCATTTACCGATACAGGCCGTCCGGTAACCCTGTTTCTGCAGGAACGAGCCGACCGTAGCGCGACTCGGCTCTATCAACGGATTAGTATAACCGCCCACGACGCCGCTTTTCAGCCAGGTCCTCCAACAGTATCTGCCCGTCAGTACACCGTAACGAGTGGGGGTGCAAACTGCCGACGGCGAATGGGCATCCGTAAAGCGAATTCCTTGTTTAGCTAACCTGTCTATGTTCGGCGTGGGAATCTTCGATTCGGCATTGTAGCAGCTCACATCACCGTAACCCATATCATCAGCCATGATAAAGACAATGTTCGGACCTCGGGGACTCCTGCTGGTAAGCCCGCGCGCAGAACTAACACATCCCGGTATCGTCAGTGCTGCCGCACTTAGACTTATAGTCTTTAAAAAGTCTCGCCGATGAATGTCTTTTTTCACAAGGCTCTCCATATCTTATTTCTTTTTGCCGGGCTTTTTTACAGGCCAGGGTTGAACACCACATCTGGCCGTCCAGCTTTTATACATCGCCTTTAACTGTTCAACTTTTTGTGGATACTTCTGTGCAAGGTTATTTAACTCGGTGCGGTCGGCTTCGAGGTCATACAGCTCCCATTTGCCGGGATGCTTAGAGACCAGTTTCCATTTGCCTTTGCGCACGGCGCGGTTGCCCTCGTGCTCCCAGTAAATCGCTTCGCGCTGAATGGGCTTATTTTCAAAGGCCGGAACGAGACTCTTGCCCTCCATCGGTATTATCTTGTTGCCATTGTATTCAAAAGGATACCTTGCGCCGGCAACATCGACACACGTTGCCATAATATCGACAAGATGCCCGGGCTGATGACGCAGCTTGCCGCGCACCTTTATCCGCGACGGCCAGTGAGCTATCAGGGGCGTAGAGATACCGCCCTCGTGCACCCAGTGCTTATACAGGCGGAACGGCGTATTGCTGGCGTTGGCCCAGGGCCTGCCGTAGGCGATATACGTATCGGCCGGGCCCGGCATCACGCCGTAACCGGTGCGTACAGGGCTACCGTCGCGCGTTACAGCCGGCTGCATCCTGGCCTGCAACTCGTCCCTGCCCATAGGTTTCAGTACGATCGGCTCGGATGGATCCGGCTTGACCGGGCCGCGGCTTCCATATTCTTCCGCGCAGCCGCCATTGTCAGCCAAAAAGAAAATCAGCGTGTTCTCGAAGCTGCCTTTCCTCTTTAATTCCGAAACGATACGTCCGACGCCCTGGTCCATACAATCGACCATCGCCGCATAAACTTCCATACGACACTGGAACCACTGCTTGTCCTCAGCTTCTTCCCACGGCGGAACACGGGAATCGCGCGGCGTTATCTCCCACTTGCTCTTGACAATCCCCATTTCTATCATTCGCTTGTGCCGCTGGGCCCGCAGTGCGTCCCAGCCCTGCGCATAGCGGCCTTTGTATTTGGCGATGTCCTGCGGCAGTGCGTGCATCGGCCAATGCGGAGCAGTAAAAGCAACATACATAAAGAATGGATTGTTCGCGTTGTGCTCACGAATGAATCCGGCGGCGTTATCGCTGATGGCATTCGTATAATAAAAGTCGTCACTGTCCGGGACAATTTGTGTGTTGTCGCGCGTCAGTGAGTTGGGGTCGTAGAAACTGCCGGCCCCGTGGATCGTGCCGAAGAAACGGTCGAACCCGCGCTGCCTCGGCCAATTGTGCTTGTCACCGTCGGGCCTGATTGATTTGGTCACGTGCCATTTGCCCGACATATAGGTTGAATAGCCGGCTGTCTTGAGTACCTCGGCGATAGTAACGCAGCAGTTGCTCAGCTCGCCGCGATAACTGTCATAGCCTCTGTCGCTCATCATATGTCCGACGCCTGCCTGGTGCTGGTAAAGCCCCGACATTAGTGAAGCCCTTGTCGGGCAGCAGCGGGCGGTATTGTAGAACTGCGTGAAACGCACCCCGCCGGCGGCGAGCCCGTCCAGATTGGGCGTATGAATCTCACCACCATAACAACCGATATCCGAATATCCCATATCGTCGGCCATAATCAGGATAATGTTCGGCCGTTTGGCTCTATCGGCAAGCAGCCCGGAAGCACTACCGCACCCCGGCATCGCCAGTGACATCGCCCCCAGGCCAATGGCCTTCAAAAAATCACGGCGATTGTAACTATGCTCACTCATGTTTATTTCCTCCTAATAAATTATTGTTTTTCATTCATTCGGGGAACCTGAAGTTAGTTTTCGTTTTCAATTGTTTGAGCTCCTTTTTCATTTGCTCCACAACATCAGCACAGCCGGCGTTGCCAATCAGATTGTTAAGCTCTTGGGGGTCGTTCTTCATGTCATACAATTCGTCAGTCAATTTATCAGCCAAAGGATAGATGACGTACTTCCATCGTTTCGTCCGCACAGCCAGCACAGTGGACCTTTTGAATCTGCGGTCAACTTCCTGGAAATATTCGTAGAGAAAACTTTCCCTGCCCGGCCGGCCTTTAATAACGCCCAGCCAGCTTTGTCCCTGCATTGTACCGGGCACGCCGACTCCGGCTAACTCGAGAAGTGTCGGGGCAACGTCCATATTTAGAACTATCGCATCACACTTGATCCCGGGCCTTGCAAGGGGCGGATATCTCATAAGCAGTGGAATACGTATGGATGGTTCGTAAGCAGCACGCTTGTCCCACATGCCGCCGTGCTCACCGTGGAAATAACCGTTATCACCTGCAAAGACAACCACAGTATCGTCCAGTAAATTCTCAGCTTCGAGTGTTTCAAGAACACGCCCAAGACTTTCATCCACAGCAGCGAGAGAGCGCATATAATTACGAATCTGGCTTTTCCAATCCTTATCCATCTTTCTGCCCCATTCCGGCTTGGCGGCCAGGTTGTCGTTGGGATTATGCTGTGATTTGATTTCGATGTCCGAATAAAGATTCTCGTGGCGCTCGGCAGGTTTGAAGGGGCCATGCACGGCCTTGTGACTGAGGTACAACATAAAGGGCCTGTCGTGTTTGCTCTTGAGGAAACGGACCGCGTAATTGGTCAATTCATCGGTGATGTAAACTTCGGACTGGACGATCTCTCCATCCACATTCAGCTTATTTTTATCATATCTGCCCTGCCCGCTAAAGCTGACCCAGTGGTCGAATCCGGGTCGGGGCGAATTCATCCTGGCCATATGCCATTTGCCTATGAACGCTGTTCGGTAACCTGCCTTGCAAAGAAGCTGAGGGAACGTTGGAATGGACGGATTCGGGTCCCTGCCGTTGTTCATAAAGACTTCGTGAGTATGCGCATAACAGCCCGTCAGAAAACTTGCTCTCGAAGGACTGCACAGAGAAGTCGTCACAAACGCATTCTGAAACATTACACCTTCTTTGGCAAGCCTATCCATGTTGGGCGTTTTCAGCCAGGGATGGCCGGCACAGCTCATGGCATCGTAACGCTGGTCATCCGTTAAGATAAATATTATATTGGGTCTGCGGGCAGCTCGCTCACCACCGACCACACAGCCCGGTATCGACAATGATGCCGCCCTAAGGCCAACAGATTTCAAAAAATCACGCCGATTGTATTTGAGCGCAGGTGCACTCATATTTATTTACCAGTCCTAATAGTTTTTTACATCATAGAATCCAGAACGGCCTGAAGCCGTTTCCCGGCCGCGGCGGCTTCCGGGCCGCCCGGATTCGGATTCTGCTCAAGCGTATCAGCCGCCACATCATAAAGATTGCCGGCCCGATTATATTTGCCGTCATCGTAGAGTTTCCACCGCTTGTCGCGCGCGAAACGATACAGCGTCTTACCAGGGTCTCTTCGATACCAGCAGAATATCCAGTCCCTCGGATTGCCTCTGTTGCCGCGAAGCTGAGGCAGGAAACTTCGCCCGTCGATTTCGGAGCCAACCGAGGCGCCGCTCGCCTCTGCAATTGTCGGAAGGACATCGCTGAAATCCACAAGGTCCGGGCACACTTTGCCCGCCGGAGTCGTGCCTTTCCAGTTCGCAATAAGCGCAACGTGTGTGCCTGCATCGGTCGTAAGACCTTTGCCGCCGTTGATAAAGCTGCCGTCCTTCATTTCCGACGTAATGCCTCTGGGCGTACCGTTGTCGCCGGTGAACAAGAGGAGGGTATTCTCGCGCAGCCCCGCTTCGTCGAGTTTGCGGATGATACGTCCGATGATTTTGTCCATATACGCGACCATATCAGCGAAATGTTTTTTACGAGCCTTAGTGCTTGTCTTTTTCCACTCTTCGGTGTCCGGCGTAGGCTCGAACGGTCCGTGGGTCAGCGCCATCGGAAAGTAAACAAAGAACGGCTCGGCTTTGCGGCGTTCCACAAACTCCAGCAGGTAATCACAAAAGATATCAGGACCGTATTTGCCCTTGAGGTCTTCGCGGTCCCTGCCGTTCTGCACGATGATAGGGTCTTTATAGCGAGAGCCCCTGTCTTTAACCTGCCACAGACAGTGCTCATCGAAGCCGGCCTGCTTAGGATATGTTCCCACGCCGCCGTCGCGTGCCGCCAACTGCCACTTACCCACCACACACGTCGCATATCCGGCGCCCTGCATAAGATGCCCGAATGTCTTTTCCTTAGAATGCATCGCCCCAAATTTAGTGTAGTTCCGGATGTTATATTGCCCGGTCATAATCTTCACTCGGGATGGTGTGCAAAGCGGCTGCGAATAGCAATGCTCGAACCGCATACCTGTCCGGGCCAGCTTATCGAGGACGGGCGTCTTGTAAGATTTGCTGCCGTAACAACCAAGGCACTCATAACCCAGGTCATCGGCCATTATCAGGATGATATTGGGCCGTTTGCCATTGCCGACGAATAAGCCGGAAACACTACTGCACCCCGGCATCGCAAGCGCCGCCACACCGCAGCCCACCGTTTTGATAAAATCCCGTCTGTTCATAAATCCTTCTTTCCCCTCAATCATTTCTTTCCGATACGTTTGGCTAATTGGTCTTCGCCCGGTACCAATGTCGCAAGGTGCAGGGCGAGCTCTTTTCGAATTTCAGCTATGACCTCCGGATGGTCTTTGGCTATATCATATTTTTCGGAAGGGTCGTGGCCGAGATGGTAAAGCAACGGGGGGTCGTGGTGCATCTCTTTGTTGGCACCCTTCCCGTAGGCCGGCTTTGTTATAAAATGCGCCTTGTACGGTCCCTTGCGCAACGCGTACAATTTTGCGCCTCGATAATAGAACATAACTTTTCGCGGACTTGGTCCGGTCCCGAAAATGGCAGGTGACAAATCCAGCCCATCGACCACGCGGTCGGTCGGGACTTTCGCACCGGCTAACGTCAGAATCGTCGTATATAAATCCATAGTCGAACCGATATCATTCACGACGGCGGGTCTGATTTTGCCCGGCCACCACATAATACAAGGCTCCCGCATACCACCCTCGAAGGTACAGCCTTTGCCTTCTCTAAGCAGTCCCGCCGAGCCGCCGTGCTCTTTGAAGACAAGCCATGGGCCGTTGTCCGAGGTAAAGACAACAAATGTATTTTCCGCCAGGCCTTCGCGACGCAGTGTCCTGAGTATCTGCCCGACGCCCCAGTCAATCTCTTCAATTACATCGCCATACAGACCGCGCAGGCTTTTGTCCTCGAACTTCTTCGAGACAAACAACGGGACGTGAGGCAGGTTGTGCGCCAGGTAGAGAAAGAAGGGCTTGTTTTTGCTTTTTTTTATAAACTTGATTGCCTCTTCGGTGTAGCGCTTTGTGATAGTATTCTGGTCGGCGGGGCGCTCTATAATCTCTTCATTGCGCATAAGCGGGACATTGAAGTACTCGGTCTTAGGCTCAAGGAACGCCTGTCGTCCCTCTCCGCCGATGCGGTCCATATCGTTGCTGTACGGAATGCCGAAATAGGAATCGAAGCCGTTATTTGTCGGCAGATATTGCCGCAGGTGACCGAGGTGCCATTTTCCAACACAGGCTGTCGCGTAACCTTCGGCCTTGAGGGCCTCGGCGATTGTAACTTCATTTTTCGGCAGACCACCTGCTGAATCGGGAAACAGCACGCGCCGCCTGTCGCTGCACATTCCGCTGCGAATCGGCAGTCTTCCGGTCAGCAGTGCCGCCCGGCTCGGCGTGCAGACCGAGGCACCGACGTAGAAGTTCATCCATTTCTGGCCTTGGGCAGCCATCTGGTCCAGGTTGGGTGTGCGAATCGTAGGATGGCCGTAGCAGGTTAAATCGCCGTAGCCCATATCATCGCAAAATATGATGATAAAGTTTGGTTTTTTCTCTTTACCCTTGTCGGCATTCAACTTGCCGGGACTTACGCAGCCGGGCAGAGCCAGCGAAACGGCACCTGCACTTAGAACCTTAATAAATTGGCGTCGATTTAGTTTCGTTTGCATAGAAAAAATCCTCCATTTTCTGTTCCTGTGGTGAACGGTTAATTCGGTTTACTTAAGCAGCCATTGATGAATAAAAGCTGCGACAAGCCAGACCGCAAAGCCTGCGCAAAGTACTATCCACAAAGACAGACGCTTATGAAAACATACAAAAGCCACAAGGAAAAACAAAACACTCGGCACAATACCCCACAAAGCACCTTTGGTGTACTCGGTCATCAGGTTGAAATTGCCGGGATTATCCCGGTACAGCCAGAGGAGCACGATAAGGCCGGTCAAAGGCATCACTGCAATTAACCCGGCCAACGTCGGCAGCTTGCGCCCTATCCCGGCGCAGAAAGCTATAACGCACACACTAATCAACAGCTTGATAGCAAATCGCATATCGATTGTCCCCACCTCATCGCGAGCAAAGCATAGAAAGTCCGCCACAGGCGTAAAGCAATCTTATATTTAGCACTGGGTCTCACCCAGGATTTTTCACTTAATGAACCGGATAGTCAACGGATAGCGATAGTGCTCGCCATTGTTGGCTTTGACCGCTGCAATCAACAAAAAGACCAAGTCAAAAATGGCTACCGCCGGTGCCAAGACAAAGCCGACGCACACAAAACACAGAAGCCCCGCAACAATCCCATATATCAACATTGATATCTGGAAGTTTACTGCTTCTTTGCCCTGCTCGTCCACGAAAGCAAATTCTTCCTTCTTTATCTGCCAGACAATCAATGGCCCTACTATGCAGCCAACAACCGGCACAACAAGCCCGGCAAGCGCCGCCAGATGGCATATCATCGCCCACATACGGGCATCCTTGTTGACCTCCTTGCTTCCCGGACTTTCTTGAACAGTCTCGGGCTGTTCAGCGCTTGTTTCTTTTTCGGCAGGAGTTTCGCCTTCGGGCTTTTCTGCCGGCTTCGGGGTTTCGCTCTCGGGCTTTTCCACCGGCTCCGGGGTTTCCTCTTTTTTTGCCATAGTTCAGTTCCCTTCAATTTAGTTTATATTGATTTGACCCCTGCCGTTTTGCTTCGTAAAGCGAAGCAGCAGGAGCTTCTTTTTTAACAAAGGCCGATAAAAAGGTCAAGA
>SDBU01009282.1_pt1 | contig 11052 bp, 11 predicted proteins | sample 2277071 | NCBI WGS metagenome assembly SDBU01 (sample SAMN10397929, study PRJNA504765) | marine sediment metagenome | isolation source: marine sediment core GS08_GC12, 126 cmbsf | place: Arctic Ocean: Gakkel Ridge, Loki's castle | collected 2008
GAATTAATAATGGTGCCAATATTGCACCTAAAGCCAGGATTGTAACACCCGATCCTCCGGTTAAAGTAGTAAAAAAGCCACATAAAATCACTACCATTACAGGCGTACCACCGGGAATCCATCCAAAACAGGCTCTAAAGAGCTTCAGCATTCGTTTGGAGGCTCCCCCTTCCGCCAATAAATATCCTGCCAAAGTGAATAATGGAATGGTTGGCAAAGTGGGGGAAACAACAATGCGATAGGTTTCTGCGGGAATTGCAGAAACAGGAACATAGGAGCTCCAGAATAATAGAACCGCTGCTCCACCAAGACCAACAAAAATTGGCGCACCATAGATCAAAGCAGTAATTATTAATGCTAACCCGGCTATGATAACCAGTGCATTTTCCTGGAAATAACCCGTCATCCCCAGCGCGACCAATAAAATTGGAACCATCACCATTGTCGCTCGCAACAGCCTATCTTTGTAACTGCTTGTATAAATCTGTAATGCGATCAAACCAAAGCCAAGCGGCATGATTGACTGCCCCAGCCAGATCGGAATACCCGGTGCTAAATTACGTGGAAATTGAAATTCAATTTGGACAAGCTTCCAACTACCCCAAGTAAGTGCTAAGACCACCATGAAGGAAATGGTTTTCGCCAACCAGCGACCAAGCTTGATCTTTTTTTCCTGCTCGAAAAGCGGTTTAGTTGTTAAGGATAATAATTTATTTTGACGGGTTGCCAGAACGGCGCCAATAAATCCGATCCATAATGTTAAATGCTGAACTATAATTGCCGAGGATGGGAGTCCTGGCAACTGAACAGCACGAAGAAAAGTCTCGAAGGCTGGCAAAAAAGTTATCGTAAAGAATACTAATAATGCCAGGGTATCTTCACCCCAATGCAGTCGATCAGCAAAATGCAGATGTATTTTTTTGGCGACCATATGAATAGAAATTACTGCGCAGACTCAGCTTCCAATGAATCTTTAAGCGCTTTCAAATCTATCACACGGTCAAAAATTTCTGTTGGTATCAAACTTCCACGTATATCAGGATAGAAGGAACGTGTTAACTCTTTCCAGGCTTGCTTTTCAGCGACAGTTGGATGATATACCTCTAAACCATATTCCCGCATGGTTTCAATCGCTTTGTTATCAGTATTACGATTTACCTTTTGCAGCTCAAATCCAATTTCTTTAGCAATTGTCATCATAGCTTCGCGGTATTCGGGTTTTATTTTTTCCCACACCGATCGATAGATTACAGTACCACCCGTAACCAGCCCCCATTTCATGTCCAGCATGTGGTTGGCGGGACCAAAAAATTGATTGGATAAAGCAATAATCGGTGGTACTGAAATTGCATCAATCAAACCAGTCTGCAGACCGGATAAAGCATCCAGATAAGCTAACTGCACCGATGTAAAACCGGCATTTTTCCATAGCGCGGGAGTATGATAATCCCCGGCCCAGGTAAAAATATGCATACCTTTTAAATCAGCTTGTGTGCGGAGCGGTGTTTTGGTAAACCAGTAGGCCCAGCCCACATCGCCCCAGTTAAGGATAACAAATCCATTCTCGTAAAAATCCTTTTCAAGTTCAGGAGTAATACGATCTCTTACCCAATCCACATCATCAAAATCTTCAAATAACATCGGTATTAAAAATCCATAAACATCAGTCGAAATAACAGACAATCCCTCGGTACTAACTGCGGCGGCATGGATTTGGCCAATCCGAATTTTTCGTATCATATCCCTTTCATCGCCAACTACACCATTTGGATAAATTCTTAAAATTATTTCTCCATCGGTGGCTACAGTCCAGCGCTGTCCCATTTCCACCATCAATGAATGCATATCGGAACCTTTCGGAGCCAAAGTTGCCAGTTTGATTATTGTTTTCTTTGCCGGCAGTAAAACAGATAAAATAAGTATCAATATTGGTAGAATTTTCTTCATGAAATTACTCAATAGTAAAAAAGGTCATCTATACGTTTAAGTAGCCAATTGGCCCGGTCTTGTGCAAGAATATTAGCTAATCTCTTCTGAGGAACCGCATCTACATCTACATCCAAAGCATAATTAATATAAGTAGTAAATTCCTCACGGTTTTGATTACTGACTGAAAATACTTCAGCATATGAAACATATAAAGAGCAATCCGTACCCCTTGATAATTCCAATGCTCTTTGATAATAACCACGGGCAATTTCCGCTGATAGGGCGCTGGCATCCGGGCGGCTTAATTCATACTTCATCATAGCGCTATAGAGCGCCCCGTCATTCCAATTCGAGTTCAATTCGAGGGCTTTTTCAAAAAGATACCCAACCTTGGGAAGATCAATTAACAGAACTGGGTCACCCAGACTGGCGGTAACAGTCCCGGCAATGGAAGCGGCTGTCCAATAAATTGCCGAAATATCTTTTACCGTGAGCACATTAACTGCCGTTGCAGGATCTTTTTCAAATTGCTTAATAAAACCTGCATGATTTGCTTCAAGAGCGCGTAGACCGTAATCGCGACTACGCTCAAATAATTTTCGGGCACGTTTAAATATCGGTCGGCTCAAGCTGATATTTTTTACAGCCATCCGTTCGGCATCTTCAAGGATAAAGGCATAACTGTAAAGAGCGAACCCGGACGCTGCGGCAGTCAGTAAATCAGGATTATCCGGGGACTGCTGAACCAGCATCTCGATTGTTTTTAAATTGAAGGGAAAAGCCTCACGGACGAGTTGAGGATCGTTTTCTGATAAATATACGTCTATGGCAGATCCCATTGATCTACTTAATCGATCAATAATATAATGCTTAGGTGAACAACTGATGAATAAAAACGATTGACAAATTACCAAAAAGGTAATTATTAGTCGTGACGATACAAAATCACTCAACCGGGGAAATGATCTCAGTGCATTGATATTAAAATGCAAAGATCGCTTCAGTGAATTTCCTTATATAGGGGATATAATCGACATAATTCCTTCACTTCCCGACGAACTCCAGCAATGATAGCTTCGTCATCGTGGTTTGAAATCACTTTATCGATTAATTTACAAATTAGACGGATATCCTCCGTACCAATACCGCGTGTAGTAACGGCAGGTGTTCCGACTCTTATTCCACTGGTAATAAACGGGCTGCGAGTATCAAATGGTACCATATTTTTATTAACGGTTATTCCCGCCCGTTCCAATGCATTTTCGGCTTTTTTACCGGAAATGCCTTTATTCGATAAATCAATCAAAACCAAATGCGTGTCAGTACCGCCGGAGATCAACTGGTAATCCCGTGCTAAGAATTCATCTGCCATTGCTTTGGCATTATCCACAATCTGTTTGGTGTATAATTTGAATTCCGGTGTTAAGGCTTCTCCAAATGCCACGGCCTTAGCCGCGATTACATGCATCAACGGACCACCTTGAATTCCGGGCATTACCATGGAATCCAATAATTCGGAAATCATTTTAACACGACCGGATTTTGGCGCCACTTTCCCCCAGCGATTTTCGCTGTCTTTTCCCATCATGATCATGCCGCCTCGTGGCCCACGCAACGTTTTATGGGTAGTGGTGGTAACCACATCGCAGTTTCCCATGGGAGACGGATGTAAACCAGTTGCGACTAACCCGGCGGGATGCGCGATATCAGCCATCAGATAGGCTCCAACCGAATCCGCAACTTCACGGAATTGCTCAAATTCAATAAAACGGGGATAGGCCGATCCACCGCAGATTATAAGCTTGGGCTTATGTTCTCGAGCAAGCTGAAATACTTCATCAAAATCGACTCGACCGGTTTCTTTGGTGACATGATAAGAAATTACATTGAACAATCGTCCGGAGAAGTTTACCGGGCTACCATGCGTCAGATGCCCCCCATGTGATAAATCAAGACCCATGATAGTATCACCAACATCAACAAAGGTGAGCAAAGCAGCCATATTGGCCTGTGAGCCTGAGTGCGGTTGGACGTTAGTATATTCGGCATTAAATAATTCTTTGGCCCGGTCACGCGCTAAATTCTCCGCTTCATCAACATGCTCACAACCCCCGTAATACCGTTTACCCGGGTACCCCTCGGCATATTTATTGGTCATAACTCCGCCCGCCATCTCCAAAACCGGATAACTTACGAAATTTTCCGAAGCTATCAGCTCGAGGGTATCATCCTCACGAATTATTTCCCGCTCCAGGATGGCATACATGTCGGGATCATGCTCTTTCAAATGTAAATATGCAGTTGTATCTTTCATCTGCACCCCAGTTAACGGGTCGCTACCAGGATCGGTCTTTCATCAGTTTTTCTTCGATCCAATTATAACATTCACTACCAGGTGTCACAAAACCTTTGTTTTGCTGTTCTGGTGTGAGCATAAACCATTCCTGTCTCCTAAATAATACATCTTTGCCGTTCTCTTCTAACCAACGTTTATTACCGTTAAATTTCCTTGAACCAAGCTCATTAGCTTTCCCAAAATGGATTAAGGCCAGCGAAGCGACTATCCGGTCGTCGTTGGTGATTGAAGAAGTTCGACAATTAGAAAATGCCTTATAGTAAACATTCCCTTTCTGACCATGAGCATTACCATTATTCTGATCAATAGAAATTGCTTTATCAGCCCAGCGGATGGCTTTCACATAATCCATTTCTAATACATTAACTTCGGAAATTTTAATTGACAGTTGCGCATCCCTGGGATCTAACTTGAATAATTTTTCATAAGCGTCCGAGGATTTCGGCAAATCATTAGCGTCAAAATATGCTTCACCTAACAGCCGATATAACGGTTTACTGTCCGACTCAATTCGAATACCATCATTAATATTATCAATAGCTTCATCCGCTCGGCCATTATCTAATAGCAATCTTGCCAAATCAATTTTATAGGATATATTATTAGGATAATCTTTAACTCGTTGAATTTTAAAATCCAAGGGATCTTCACCAGCGTTTTCCATAGCAAGAGCAATTTCACTCTGGGCAGGCTCATTCCCGGGATCAATTTCGAGTAATCTTCGCAATATGGAAATTTGACCTTTATAATCCCCCTGCTTTTCATACATCCCAGCCAATTCAGACATTGTAGCCGTATCGGTAGAATCCAAGTCAACGATTTTTTCGTATTCAATCATTTCATATTGAATCTTACCCTGTTTTTTATATGCATATGCAAGCCGTTTTCTTAAAGGAAGATTATCAGATAACTTTTGAAGACCTTTTAATAAAACATATTCGGAACTATCGTATTTACTTAAAGCCTCATAGGCAATAGCATAATAAAGGTAAACTTCCCCTTCTTCGCCACGGTCACAACCCAACTCGACAATTTCATTATATATCCGTGTGGTTGATGCCCAATCACGATTTTTATAATACTCAGCTGCACTACTTAATAACCGTGGGCAGCGAATCTGTCGTAAAGAATCCAGCCGTCTGTCCTCAGCTAAAGCCGCAGCATCAATATCATCAGAAGGAGGAACACACATCGAAAATAGTGCTATCCCAACAGAAATTATTGTAAATCTTAAGATTATCTTAGTCATTTTAACGAGTTCTCCTTTTCACAAACCAGATATCCCCCAAGGTCATCTGGATCTTGAATCTCTCTATTATTTCATTTGAAGTTGTTAATGGCCCCTGTCGTTTTGCATAAGAATAAGCCAAGTCTATCTGGTTATTGGTTACACCAAATTTCAAACCAATTCCTAATGACAATCCAGTTTCGATAAGATTATCTTGATAACGTTGTAAATCTTTACTATCGAAATAAAATCCCATCCGATAATGAAAATTTTGATACCATGCACGGGGAATTGTTCTGGCGAATTTAATCATCCCTAGATTGAAATGTATATTGGAATTATAGGCCGACCCCGCTAAAGGACTAAGGCTGTAAGGTAATTCACTATTGAACGTCTGGCCGGAAATTTCTCCCAGGACATGAAACTGTGATTTCAATTCCATGTCATATCCAAGTTCTATACTAAATGGTTTTTGAATACGGCTATATAATTTTTCTGTTTCGGCTTCAGTTTCAGTCATATAAGGATAATCAACTAAGTAATCATATTGACCATTATTATTTAAATCTTCAAATAAATGATATTGATTAGATTTCAAAGCAAGTGACTGTAAAGTCAGACCAATTGAGCCATACAAGGATATTGGTAAATTTGAAATATTGAAACGGTTGGTATAAATATAGTATTTCAGATAAACACCGGAATAATTGTCGTGTCGACTATAGATGTACTCAGTACCATCAATATCAAGTATTGAATTATGTCGGGATGATCCAAATAAGATTTGCAAAGTAAAAGCATTCTTTTCATGATCGGTTATCGGGAAGCCAAAAGCCAGCCTGAGGGAATTGACACCGCCTGATCCATCAATTTCTCTCTGAATCATCAGGCTGGTATCAATTTGGCTTAAATAAATATCGGTAGTATCGTTAACCAGCCAATAATTACTATTTGTGAGTGGCACTACCGCTATTCCCACAGCATAGATATTTTTTATTGGTAGTATTAGTTGAACGCGGTTCAAATCAGAAATATCATTGACTGTACCAGTATTTTCCTGATTGATTCGCTCTGCTCGAAATCCACTGGATAATAAAGCAAATTTTCCATTGGACCAGGTGACCGGATTTTCGAGTGCGATTCCCTCTGAAAAACTTGGTATCAACCCACTTGAACCAACACCAAAGGCCGAAGCGCTGGTTAAATCACGCGGAGCGCCCAGACCAATTGCGTTATTGATACTTTGCCCACCAAGCAGTTGCAGCAGGAACAATAATAAGAAGGACTTACGGGGAAACATAGATCACTCTTAAACTGGGGCGGAAAACATTGCTAATGGTAGTATCTTTTTCAAAATGCGCTATTTCAAATGGGTCATTGGCCGAAGCACTGAATAATTTTATACCATAATTATTTACCTGTCCCAGTGCGACTGCTCCCAATAAATTCCGCAATTCAAATACAACTTGATTTGCACTTACAACAGGATCAGGCAAATCAATTTGCTGATCAATAGGATCATCGGGAATTGGGTAGGTAATTGGATCTGGTAAGACATCAGTATAGGCAGTATCAATGGAGTACACCCCGGCTGTAAAACCATTGATATCACTATATAAAGAATCTTGATACAAGGTTAATTCTGCCGAACGAATTACTGCTTCCTTCGGCACGTTTTGGGCATTTACGACTACAGATAAAATCGTCTGTAATCCTTTAGCCCGTCCGATGGAAATCATAGACGTATCTTCGACTGTAATCGGCGGCGGAAAAATAATACTTACATCTTTATCAGGATAGAACGATTTTGCTAAAGTATCTATTATATCATTTTGAAGTGAATCGATACCGACAATTTTTCTGAATTGTACTTCCAATCGTGGGTGATTGTTATTTGCGTTACGACTGTAAAATTCGCTGATACCGGTATTATTTTCATCATGCCAAATGACCAGACTACGATTTTTTACGCCACCAACCGTATCGGCAAACCCGGATATCAATGTGCTGTCAACACTCGATAAATCAAATTTCAGAAAAGGATGAGTAGTTGTTGTATCTTTTTTCTGTGTTAAACTGGCCGAAGCCAGTGGAACATTCAAAACACCTGAATAATCACCGGTAACAAAATTCAGATAATTTGTTTCTATTTCATTGAATATTGAATCGAATTGAGTGGACGGGAAATAATTCAAATGGTAAATATCGGTACCATCAACAATCTGCGTATCAGGGGCAGTCATAATAAAAAACACGCTATCAATACCTACTATGGTGGTATCAATTAAGGATTGGAATGTGGTAGAATTGTCAGTCGCACGAGATGAAATATTAACAAGTGTAAAACGACAATTATAACCCGAGTCAGACCCGAAATACAGGTTTGGTAAAGTTCCGACATCGGGTGGGATTTGATAGGTAAATGAATCTATATTGTACAAAACCGTGTCAACGATAATCAGATCAGCGTCATTTATCGAAGTAATAATCGGATCTCTGATACAACTATTTATCAGCAACAGAATGTACGTTGCGATAAGTAGTCTTACTGCTTGGGGTAAGGTCATTAAAAAAATTTTCCGGTTTACGACTTAGGTGTCTTCTTGCAGTATTTGATCTATTGAATCGGCAACTTTCAAGTAGGATTCTGGTGTACTGTCATCCTGTATAATTATCTTTACTTTCGACTCTACGTCCTTGATACCAGGAAGTTTCATTAATTCCGAAGAGACCGGGTTTTCCTTACCGTCGATCGCAATGATAATATCTGCGGATTGTGCCGCTGCTTCATATACATTAATTTTATCACCTTTAATCGATTCTGGTAATTTTAGTCCTGCTTTTTCAAAGGTCCCCCGACTAAAATGAACATATTCAGCCAAAGAATGGATCATCAATACTGTTTTGATCCCCTTGTAGAATTCATCATCGGCAAATTGCTGTTTGTAAAACAGCGGTACTAACGCCGACGGCCAATCGTTACACAAAATGATATCAGGCTTCCAAAACAGATGCGGTAAGATTGTAATCGAAGCCTTGCTGAAAAAGGCATATCTTTCGTCATTATCACTATAGGGGCGTCCATTCTTTGATTTATATAATAAATTAGATAAAGGTTTAAACCATTCATTATGCTCAAGAAAATAAACCTGAACTCTGGTCTTGGGTATAAAGGCACTTTTTGCAGAAACCATTTGCGGTTGGCCGTTATAATCAAAGGGAATTTCACGAAGACGGATTACTTCTCTTAAAATATATTTACGCTCGCTTACAAAACCGTATTTAGGAATTATTGTCCGAATATCATGTCCCTTTTCCTGAAGATTAAGCGGCACTTTTGCAGAGAATACTCCCAAATCAGATGTGTTAGCAAAGGGGAATATTTCCGTTGTGAGATAAAACAGTTTCTTATCCATTATTATTGTACACTCAATTTTTTTAATGCTTCTTTTGCTCTTTGGTAATACTCACTATTAGGAAAATAATCCAACAAGCGCGTGTATTCAGCCCGCGCTTGTTCAATGTTTCCCATACTCTGGTAAGCTAATCCTAATTTAAGTTGCGCATCATCATCTTTATCCGTAGCAGGGAATGAAAACACTTTTTCAAATTCAATAATCGATCGTTTAAAATTTTTCGAAGCATAATAGCATTCGGCCAGCCAGTATTGAGAATTATCGGCCAGGTCGTGGGTAGGATTGGTCAGAACAAGATCAGCGAAACCTTTTATGGCTTTGTTATAATCACTATTTTGATAATATCCCAAATATTCGAGATACAATTTTTTATATTCAATCGCCGATAATTTTGCATTTTTTACGGAGTACAGATCCTCCTTCTTAAGATTATACATCTCAGTAAAACTGTTAGTCAAAGTAATGATTTTATTTTCAATCATAATCAGTTGAGATAGAATCTCAAAGTTAGTACTATCGGAATATTCAGCCTTATCTTCCAGAATTCTAATTTTATTGTGCAGTGTGTTGATCCGATTAACCAGTAAAATAGCGATGGAATCAGTTTGCTTTTTGGCATATACGGTTGCCTCAAGAGCATTTTTTAATTCTGGTAATAGTATCCGAATTTGAGTTTCCAGCGAATCTGTTCGTACCTTTTCTCGTTCGATTTTAGCATTCAAACGACGTAGTTCACGTTCAACATTAGTTTGTGCCATTAATGTTGAGGCCATAGCGCCGCAACCCAAAACGATTGAGAGTAGTAATGATAAAAACCGTTCCATCAGGTATACCTTTTTAGTAAAAAATGGTTTTATGCCCATTACAAATTTACTTTTACCTTTGCGAACCAGCAATGTTTTCATTATTCGGAATAATTAATACTCAAATTCATCACTAATCCAACCATCATGAAGCAAGAAATCAGAAAAGAACCTCCATATGATAGAAATGGTAATGGCAATCCTTTTACCGGTATCATCCCGGCTGCCATAGCAACGTTCACAAAAACGTGCGTTAAGAACAATACTGCAATTCCAACGATTACCAACCCGGAAAATCTGTTATCTGTTTCATGGGCTAACTTTAACATTCGCAAAATCATCCAACCAAAAAAAGTCCACCGAGTTTGGCTGGTTATGAAGAATAACCACAGGAAAAACGAAGTTTATGATTAAAAAGTATCATCCAGACGATGCCGTATATTTAAGTGACGAGAGCAAGCGTGCGGCTGCACATCTTAATCAGGTAGCGGGACCGGCTATTACTTTATTTAAAGAGAAGAAACCGATAATGTGCGGCGGAGTCAGAATATATGGAGTGGGTGAATTTTGGATGCTGACAAATGATGAGGGTCGGAAAAATCATATCCGAGAGATATTCAGGGCGAGCAAGGAGCAAATTGAGCTTTTTATTCGAGAGAATCATCTGTGGCGGGTAGTAGCCGAAAGAAACGAGGCCGATGCTTGGTTGAAGAAATTAGGCTTTGTCGAGTCAAAGAAAAAATTGTTTACGAGGCCGTGAAATGGCGGAATATATAATAGCAGGATTGATGTTGGGCGGAACGATAATGTCCGCTAAAAGTCAACGACAGCAAGCTAAAGAGGAACGGGCGCTCTATCAAGAGCGGGCGGCGGTCGCTGAGGAGGAAGCGGAGGCGGTTACAAAGGCAACTCGTTACCAAGTAAGAGAGAGGGGAAAAGAGGGACGAAGGGATGTAGCCAGGGCGCTTGTACTATTTGCCAAGTCAGGCGTGAAGCCCAAACTTGGAACGGCAGGACGGGTGCAAAAGGAAATAGAAGACGAATTTCGCAAGGATATGGCTTTTATTGCGGCGGGCGGTGACATTGAGTCCCGCAGGTTACGCTCTCAGGCTGATATAGAAAGGCGAATGGGCAAAACCGCCTATCGTGCCGGTAGGTGGGGAGCGGCCACGACAGTAATGACAGGTCTTGGACAAACGGGAATATTCGCTTATAGGGCTGGAATATTCAGTAGGAATAAGAAATCAACACCACGAGCATAAGCGACATATCTGAGATACTAATATGGGAAGAATAACGATACCAAGAGCTAAGTTTGGC
>SDBU01009283.1_pt1 | contig 11051 bp, 11 predicted proteins | sample 2277071 | NCBI WGS metagenome assembly SDBU01 (sample SAMN10397929, study PRJNA504765) | marine sediment metagenome | isolation source: marine sediment core GS08_GC12, 126 cmbsf | place: Arctic Ocean: Gakkel Ridge, Loki's castle | collected 2008
AATAGAGGCGTTTGGAGAGAAGGGAGGGCTGATAGGTGTGGCCTTGGTCTTCGCCGCACTCCACATAGGCTGGCTCTCCTTGCCAGACCTAGTTTTCGTCTTCTCTGTAGGGCTGTTCTACGGGTATATGGTCCTCAAGACGGGAAATATAATGGGCGTCACGCTCTCACACGGAATAACTAATATCGTTCTCTTCATGGTAGCCCCAAGAATAAACCTTATATTATGATACGATACATTGAAAGGCGTAGAATGGTGATGCCTTGATATCCACTGTGACCACCACTATAACGGTAGCAACATTATCCGCCGGGGCCATGCTGGGAGCAATATCCACCATTCTCCTAATACTCCTGCTGGCCTCCAAGGAGATGGTAGACGCCGACACCAGGCAGACCCTCAAGGCCTTCGGGAGAACCCTCAACATCGGCATACTGCCCCTCCTCCTCTCGTTCACACTCATAGTCTCCTTCAAGATCCTCGAAGTCCTATAATTTTTCATCGTAGATTTTTGGTCAATTAAAGTATGGAAGCAATTCTTAACGATTCAATAGTTTTTCTAGCTGCCTATAAAGAACCGGAAGGCGTTAAGCTCGTTATTAATGAACTCAGGGATATTTTTAATCCATTCATTCTTGTTATTGATAGACCTGCTGGCGATTCCACGGGTGATAACGCAAGGAAGCTGGGCGCTACGGTATTAACGCAGAAGAGCAGGGGAAAGGGGTCCGCTATAAAGGAGGCACTGAAATTTCTGGGATACATGGGGTTGAATCATAAATATGTGATTATGATAGATGCGGATTATACTTATCCAGCTGAATATATTCCTGAAATGATCGATGTACTTGAGTCGAATCCAGATGTTGGGATGGTATGTGGAAGACGGCCCGAAAGCAGGAAACTGTGTGTATATCATTTAGGAAATCTTTTCTTAAGATTCGCACATCGTATCTTAAACGGTATAACAATTAAGGATCCCTGTACCGGTCTAAGAGTTATCCGTTATGATATAATTAAAAACTGGAGACCTGAATCAGAGGGATTTGATATAGAGTGTGAAATTAACTATTTCATAAATAAGATAAAGGGGTTCAAAGTGGTTGAACTTCCTATAGAGTATCGCATTAGAATTGGAGAGAAGAAACTAGGCATAAGACATGGATTTTTGATATTTAAGAGAATGTTATTGATGTCCATTAAGAGATGGAACGAAAAATAATTAAAAACTGAAGTTATTTTAAATGAAAATAGGCGTCATTGGATTAGGAATGGTTGGTCAGACAATATTTCATGTAATGAAGTTTTTTAATAGTCAAGTTAAAGGTTATGATAAATATAAGCCTAGTGATTCCTTTGAAGATGTTCTTGATATGGATATAGTTTTCATTGCAGTTCCAACGGATGGAAAAGAGGGGAGGCTTGACTGTTCTATAGTTAGAACTGTTCTAGAAGAACTGGAGAACGCATCTTATAATGGGGTAGTATGTATAAAAAGCACAGTTGGTATAAATTTTTTAGATAATGTTAAAAAATTCGCACTCAGGATTGTTTATGTGCCTGAGTTTCTTCATGAGAGGAATAGTTTAGTTGATTTTATTTCTCCTGATCATGTTGTGATGAGTGGGGAAAAAGAGGATTTGGATATATTAAGACAGGTCTTCTTCTGGGTTGATGATTCAAAGTTTTTCTTCGTCGATGATAGAACGGCTGAAGTCACTAAACTTGTAATTAATGCTTTTGCTGCTACAAAGATCTCCTTCACAAATGAGATAGCAAGTATCTGCAATGAAGTTGGGGCAAATGCTGAAAAGGTGATGGAAATATTAAGGCAAAATGGGCGGTGTGCGCCTGAGTATACTGATCCCACTAAGGGAGCTTATGGGGGAATGTGTTTACCCAAAGATACGCGTGAATTAATTAACTTCACGAATAAGTCTATTCTCCTGAAGGCTGTAGAGGAGGTAAATGAGAAAGTGAAGGAAGATACGAAGGAAAATTCAGAGCATTGAAAAAGATGGAAAGAATGCCTAGGTCAATAAAAGTAAAGTTTGATAAGGACCTGCTCTTGATAAACGCATTGTCGGTAGCACTCATCGTAGCCGTAGTCTTCGTTCCAGACTCGCCACTACGCATTATAATGGGACTTCCCTTCGTCCTATTCTACCCGGGATATACCTTAATATGTGCGCTATTTTCGGGGAATAGGGATCTAGATGGGATTGAAACGACAGCTTTAAGCATCGCCCTAAGCCTGGTGGTTGTGCCCTTAATAGGCTTAGTTTTAAATTACACACCTTTTGGCATAAGGCTCCATCCACTCGTTATTTCCCTATTTCTATTCACCCTCTTGATGTCCATCCTATCCACTTACAGAAGGGATAAGTTGCCACCTGAGTCGAGATTCGTCCCATACCTATCTGTGAAAATACCTAAGTGGAGAGCGTTAAGCATGCCTGACAAGCTTATCTGGGTTGGGTTGATCGCCTTCATTGTCATCGCCGGAGGCCTAATGGCGTATGTTGCATCTATGCCCAGAGTAGGAGAGCGTTTCACCGAATTCTACGTCCTTGGACCGGGAGGGAAGGTTGAGAATCATCCGACGAACTTGACGCTTGGAGAAAGCGGAACCGTTATTTTGGACGTCGTGAACCACGAATACGAGGAAGTAGCCTATAAGATTGTCATTAAACTAGACAACGAAACCATTGGAATCATAGACGGAATAACGTTGAATAATGAACTTAAATGGGAGGAGAAATACACCTTTACGCCATATAAAACCGGCGAAAAAATGAGGCTTGAGTTTCTCCTTTTCAGAGAATACCTAGACGCGCCCTACCGTAGCTTACACCTATGGATAACTGTACGACCGTAGAAATGATGGCTAAGAGGGAGCGCACGCCCTTCTTTATGGTTCTAGCGAGGGACCGAAATCACGTGGGGAGGAAGATTGCGGAGTTAGAGGAAATGGGTATGTCTTTTCTCGTTGTTTGTGGTGAAAAGTTTGATCATCCCGCTGTTGTGTATAGGGAGGCTAGGGGTAAGTGGGATGCTATTAACTTTGGCAGTCGTTTTGTGCCTAAAGAATTCGATGTGATTGTGCTTAATGATGTGGACACGAGTATACACAATTTTGAACATGCCCTTCAGCATTTAGATGCGAAGAAAGATCTCATCTATTGCCGAGTGAAGGTTTCTGGGGGTCCTCAAGTCAAGTTTTACAGAATCCTTAATCCGATAAGGCGAAGATTTCATATAGCTGCCAGCGGAGAGCTTATGCTTTTGAAGAAGAGGGTTTTTGAACGCGTACTGCCAATCCCGCCCTGCATAGCTGAGGACTCTTACATCCTCTTTAAAGCGCTAGAGTTAAGATATCGTGCCCATTTCTGCACAAAAACATATGTGACTACAGAGAGAACGGTTGATGCTGAAGAGGAGGAAGCCTACAAGACTAGGACAACTCTTGGAATTTATCAAGCATTAACGTATACTAAGACGCTACCATGGATTAGAGTATTTTATAGATTGTTACCCCTGACTTCTCTTTTGCTAGTCGTAGCTGGCGAGGATGGTATGGCATGGGTATGGGGCATCAGAAAGGCAGTGAAGGCGAATATAACGAAGAATCATCCTACGAAGTTTTAATTCCAAGACGAAATGGAATGAATATAGCCCAAATATGCCCTAGATATCATCCAAATATAGGTGGAGTTGAAACTCGGGTAAAAGAGAGTAGCGAAAGACTGGCGAGAAGAGATTATGACGTTGAGGTTCTGACAACAGATCCTAAAGGCGAGTTTCCTAGGAATGAAGTAATAAATAATGTCAGGGTCAGACGTTTTAAGTCGTGGGCTCCAAGTGAAGCTTACTATTTTTCAAGAGATTTAAATAGTTACTTGATGAAAAACTCTAAGAATTATGATGTGCTTCACGCCAGTAGCTATCATGCATTTCCAGCAGTTTATGCCACATTAGCGAAAAAAGAAAATAGACTTATTGTTACTCCAAGTTTTCATGGAGGCGGACATACCTTCTTTAGGAATTTTCTTCATTTACCTTACAAATTCTTCCTAGGAAAAAAGATATTTGAAAAGGCAGATAAAATAATCTGTCTTTCGAAATATGAAAAAGTTCTATTATGTTCTAATTTTAGATTAAAAAAGGAAAAGATAGTAGTGATCCCAAATGGTGTCACCACGAGCGAGTTTAAGAACTTAAAAAAGAGAAAAAATATTATAGGTAAGAAAATTTTATGCGTTTCGAGACTTGAAAAGTATAAAGGCATCGATTATTTAATAAGAGCGCTTCCTAGACTGAACAAAAACGTATATTTGGAAATAGTAGGCGCAGGTCCTTACAGAAAAGCTTTAGGGAAAATTATCGCCGAGTTAGGGTTGGAAAGTAGAGTAAGATTTTATCAAAACTTGCCGAGAGAAGAACTTCTTCAAATGTATGCTGATGCTGATGTTTTCATTTTGTTATCACAAAAAGAGGCGTTTGGAAATGCTGTCGCTGAAGCACTAGCTTCAAAGACTCCTTGCATAGTAGCAAATACCTCAGCATTAAAGGAGTGGGTCGATAACGAGAACTGCTTTGGAATAGATTATCCTATCTATCTTGACCGGTTATCAAAGTTGATAAATATGGCTATTGGAAAAGAAATTAAAGGTATAAAATTACAAGATTGGGATGATATTGTTAAAAAATTGACAGAAATTTACGAATTCAAGTAGATATGAACTCAGATAAGGTGATAGAACGTTAGTTTTAAAGTGTTGGAAATATTTAGATTTTTGAATGCGAGAACGGGTAAAGTAGTTATCCTAATGGAGATGGCGATTGTCTTTGTTATGGCATACTCTTTATGGTATAAAGTGTTCCTTCCCTCTGCTTATTTTGTAGGCTCGATACTTCTTGGGATATTATTTGCCACTTCAATGCTTAGGCGTGGTCGTCGTAGGTACTTAATTTTCCAAATGTTATTGCTTTTCTTACTACTAAGAAATGTGTATTATTTGGCTACACAATATTCTAGCATACCCTTTGGAGATCCATATTGGGATTATGGTGTTATTGCAACATTTTTAGAAGCGGATAGTGTTTTTGTAATTCCCGCTGAGACTTCCCCCGCAACCTATCTTACATGGTATTCAGGATGGCCGCTATTACATGTCTTAGTATCGATCTTATCCCGCATATCAAGCATTGATCCATTTTATATTACCTTAATATTCCCATCAATATTCAGCACTCTTTCATTCATTTTTGTTTATCTTTTGGTTGAAAAAATAAGATGTGCTTTAAATTTGAATGATATGGTTACCTTTTTTGCGCTATTAATCTATGCTACCATGCCTGAAGCTCTTTATTGGCCTATGCGGTTAACGCACCAAAATATGGGTATGTTATTTCTTACTATTATATTTTATCTTATGTGTAAAACAATATCACAACGTAACCGAGTAAATAGCATTTTAATCATTGTTTTTTCCATGTCTCTCGTCTTAACACATCACCTTACATCGTTTATCACCATGTTTTACTTATTTCTTTTTTCCACTTTTGTTTTTGTTGGTACGTTTCTATCCACTAAAACAAAGATTGACGCTAAGCTTTTATGGTCAAAAAGTGTTATTTCCTTTTGGAATATTACCGCGATACTATTCGCACTAATTTTTCTCTGGTGGAATAACTTTGGAACGGTTATATGGCCTAAAGCGGGCGGTTTAATTAGACGCTTCATAGAACTGATAACAGGAATTAGAGAAATAGAGCAATATATGAGAGTAGCATATTATCCAAACGCACTTACTCCAATATGGGCTTCACCAATCCTAATATTACGTGACATAATTTTGTATATTCCTGCAATATTTGGATTCTTATACATTCTTAAAAGAAAAACTGAAACCCCTCAAAAAGTCTTTGTAGTATACTCTTCGATAGTCTTCGGGTTCTTATTTATCGTTAATTTTATGATTACAAGGTTCGAACCTGTGAGGTATATAGTGCTCTCCCTACCTTTTATTAGCATTTGCTCCGCTATCTTTTACAATAAACTTTTAAATAAACAAAAATATGCTCTAAGAATGTTGGCAGCGATAATTATCGTAATAATGATATCCTCATCTTTTGTAGGTCTTTGGGCTCATACCTATGTTCCTTTACATCTATATGATCCATCCATTAAACCAGTTGATGTAGGAGAACATAGTATTAACTATTTCAGACTCAAAGGCTTTTTTAACGAATATGTCTCATATGAAAATTTTGACAATATTTTAGCCGATGATATTTTTCCATTGTACGTTATCTTATCACCAGCTGAGTACGGAAGGATTCAAAGAGCAAATATCAAGAATTTGGCTGATGGATCGATGTTGGTTGAACTTAGAAAACTAAATTTGTATACATATTATTATCATAAGTCTCCTCAAATAAAGCCATGGGAGGCAGAGTTCACGAAATTGGAACTTGAATATCATCTTGAAACAAAGTTTAACATTGTATATGCTGATGGGGATTTTAGAATATGGTCTGCATGGCGCACGTTCCCCATCATTTAAAACAGACTTCCACGATATACCCATCTTTAATTTAATCGAGTGCAGGAAGAACATTGGAAATTATAAATAAGCTACTAATGAATGGAGTTGCATTTGCTTCAATAGTTGTAGAGGACATTTTTATTCGCCGAGTGTGTCGAATAGAGAAAGAAATGACGCGAAAAAACATCATTATTGTTGGAGGTCAACTATTCAATAAAGGGGCTCAGGCGATGACATTTACTGTAGTGGATCAAATGAAAAGAAAGTTTCCAGATAAAAATATTTATTTGCTTTCAACAGTTGATTTTAAAAGAGATGAAGAAGAAAAAATAAAATATAATTTTGAAATTTTACCTTGGGATTTCAATACCAAACTTTTGTTTTTAGGGTTAAAAGGCAAATTTTTCAGTAGAAAAAGTAAGTATGGTTATTTGTATAATGTTATACACGACGTTATAAGAGAAGCGGATTTTTTCATTGACATTAGTGGATACGCTCTATCCTCCTCCTGGGGGGTTCCGGATTATCTATACGGCCCGCGCTATCTATTAAATTTAAAAAAGTATTCGCCGAGCAGCATTAGCTATCTATTAAATATAGCAACTGCAATAAGGTATTCGATTCCATACTATATTCTCCCACAATCATTAGGGCCTTTTAACTATCCTCTAAAAGTTAGATTTTTCTTGTATCCTTTATTAAATTTATATCTAAAATATCCTGAAAAAATATTTGTAAGAGAAAAAGAGGGGGTAAACTCTGTCAGTAGATTTGCTAAGAATGTGGAAAAAAGCTATGATATCGTTCTTCTAAATAAAAACTACAATATCGATAATATATATAGAGAAAAGATTCCTTTAAAACAGATTAATGTCGAATCTAATTCAGTAGGAATCATCCCTAATTTGAGAGTCATTGAAAGGTCAGTTCATAATGATATTTATTCAATCTACATACAAATAATAAATACATTGATAAATGAAAATAAAAACATTTATTTAGTACGGCATTCCTACGAAGATTTAGAAATTTGCGAACTAATTAAAAGTTTTTTCGCGGAAAACGAAAAAGTCACGCTTATACCTGATGATTTAAATGCTATTGAATTAGAAACTATTATAAAACAATTTGATTTTGTAATTGCTTCGAGGTATCATTCCATAGTTCATTCATATAAAAACGGAGTTCCTGCCCTAGTCATTGGATGGGCTACGAAATACTTTGAGCTAATGGAAAGTTTTGAACAATTGGATTATTTCTTTGATGTGAGAAAAAAGATAGATGTAGAAAAAATAATTAACAAACTGAACAAAATGATTTATGACTATAAAAATGAAAGGAAAAAGATAATTAACGAGATAGAACACATCCAGAACCAAGAAAATATTTGGTTAGGAGCCATAGGCGCGCGTGTGCGGTCAATTATATAATTGGCCTGCGCACGCAATAAGAAGGATATTACTCAGATAGAATATGTTGCTGAGAAACTAGAATGATTGCTAAAATGAAGCCGGTAATAGAACTTATTGGTGATAATAATTGTACTGGATGTTATGGCTGTTTTAATTCATGTACCCAAAATGCTATAGATATGAATATAAATAATGAAGGGTTTTTGGTTCCTTCTATAAATAATGAGAAATGCATAAAATGTGGAATATGTCAAAACTATTGCCCAATTATAGATTATCAATTACCTAAAGCTATTGATCGTCCAAATTCATTTGCAGCCTGGTCCAAGAATGATAAAATTCGTATCAAAAGTTCATCTGGTGGAGTTTTCACAGAGATAGCTAAAATAGTTCTCAAAGAGGGCGGAGTTGTTTTCGGAGTAACTTTTGATAATTCTCTTACCATAAGACATCTCTCGATAGAAAGCGAGGAAGATATAAGCTATATAATAGGTTCAAAATATGTTCAGAGCCATATTGATGATGCTTATCAAAAGGCGATTTCTATTGCACTCCAAGGTAAACCGGTTCTATTTTCTGGAACCCCCTGCCAGATAGCAGCCATGAATTTATTTATCCAAAGTAATCCTAGAATAAAAATCTATACGTGCGAAGTGATTTGCCATGGAGTTCCATCTGAATCCGTTTTCAGATCATACTTGGATTACCTTTCTCAATTAAAAAATTCAGGTTTTAAAGAATTTAATTTCCGAGATAAAACTCTTGGGTGGAAAAAATATGGTATAAAGATAATTTTCGATAATGGTGAAGACTATTTTAGAATACGTCATAGAGATCCATTTATGATCGGCTTTCTGAGAAATATTTACTTACGGCCTATTTGCTATGATTGCCCCTTTGCCAAGATTCCAAGGGTTTCGGATATAACTCTTGGTGATTTCTGGGGAGTTCCTAAAGAACTTGATGACCCTCGTGGCGTTTCAGTAGTGATTATAAACACACCAAAAGGAAAGAATTTATTTGAAAGAGTTTCAAATATTAAGAAGATTAAAGTTTCACTTGATAAAATTATTTATGGTAATCCTCGTCTTGTTAATGGACATCTTGAAAGAAGTCCATATAGAAAAGATTTTTACAAGCTTTTAGAAACGAAAGGTTTCCAAGCAGTAATAGAAAAATATCTAAAGCCATATACTTGGTTCCAAAAATTTTTATTAGCATTCAAATATGGGTTTAGAATTCTATTAAGTTACATAAGGAGACTTGTTTAGTGGGTGGATTCTTGGTGGTACTTCTTGTGGGGCTGTCTGCGCGTGCAGCGATAAAGGGCGTAATTACAACCTATATTCAAACCTTCTAAGAGTCACTTTACCGCTTACGTTAAAATAATAGGGATGTTTCAATGCGCCAACTAGGTAGAGGAGTTCCCACAGCGTTTACAGGATATGAATATGGCGTTAAGAGAAGATTTGAACCCTTACTGAGTTTAACCTCTTTGAAGGGTAATATAGTGTTAGATGTCGGATGCGGGGTTGGAGCATATGGCAAGGTTGCTATGAAATATGGGGCAAACTTTGTTGTAGGTCTAGACATTAACCCTGAATATCTATCAAAATCAGATTTGATTGAAAAAGTTCAGGCTAGCGCGGATATGCTTCCCTTCAAGAATTCATGCTTTGACACCATTTTAATATTAGAAGTTCTTGAACATCTGCCTAGTGATAAAAAAGCCATACAAGAAGCAAAACGAGTCTCAAAGCAAGATGCATTTTTGCTCGTCACGGTCCCCAACAAGTTTTACCCATTTGAAACGCACGGATTAAAAGTTGGTACCACTAACGTAAATAATATTCTAGGCGTAGGAATACCCTTCCTATCCTGGATGCCTAGATTTGTGAGAGAGAGAGTTGAAAGGGCTAGGATATATACGCAAAAACAACTAGTAGAAATGCTTCGTGATGGAGGCTTCAAGATACTAAAAATCGATTATATGATGCCGCCGTTAGACATGATTCAGAGCGCAAAGTTGGTAAGTGCTGCGAGAAAGGTTTTGCGCATACTCGAAGCAACATGGCTCAAATACTTAGGATGCCATATAATCATCATCGCATATCCACGCGCAATTATTTAGGGCGTAATTACCACCCATATTATAATGGTCGTATTAACCACCCATATATTCGCGCCTATCCGTAACCTTTTAACGGTTATGAAGCCCCTTCTAAGGTGTTAAGAACTAGGAGCGCGGATAGGAAAAAAGGAGAAGTTTGAGTTGAAAATTCGCTCGCGAGCGACCATCGTGGTAACCCTCATCCTGGCTTTGTCCATGCTGAATGTCTCAGGTTTAGGAGTTTCTCAAATGGGCGTGGGCGTAGCTCACGGGCAGCCCTCCAGCCTCTATCCGGTAAATATTACATTGAGTACTGGTGAAAAGGTGTTTATCGCATCCCACACCAGCGATCTGGCAGAGGGGAACTGGATCCAGCTCAGCGGCGGCACATCAATCAAGCTTCCCTCGCTGACCCTGGCCTATGAGGGACTGGATAGCGCAGACTATGAGCGAGACGGAGTTACGGTAACGATAGAATCAAGCTTTGCTGCGGGTGAAGCAACCTATCCCCTGACAACCCACCAGGTCTACAGTGCAGGACAACCTATTAATGCAAAGTTCTGGGGCGCAAGTGCTCTCGCAGGGGAGGACGTTGATTTCAAGCTCATCCGCATATCCTCCTTCACGGAGGCCAGAAATATTTTAACAGACGCCTTCCAGGGAAATCTAAACTCTCTACGAAGCAAACTGGACGGAGCTTTGATTACGACAGTTGTAACTCTAGACGGATCCGGCGATGAAATGGTACCCCTGGACCCCCTAGGTGTAGGCAATTACCTCCTCGTGGTTGTCAAGGAGATTACTGGTCCTCCATACACGCTCTACATTTACTCCGCAACCATAATCGAAGTAGTTAGTCAAACCCTATCTGTCACCGTCCCCTCATCCGTGGAAAAAGGCGACCTCTTACAAATAAACACAGGATTAACAGGCGCAACCTACATCCAGGGAGCCCTCCTGATTAAAGAATCAGCATAC
>SDBU01009284.1_pt1 | contig 11049 bp, 9 predicted proteins | sample 2277071 | NCBI WGS metagenome assembly SDBU01 (sample SAMN10397929, study PRJNA504765) | marine sediment metagenome | isolation source: marine sediment core GS08_GC12, 126 cmbsf | place: Arctic Ocean: Gakkel Ridge, Loki's castle | collected 2008
GAACTCCACCTTGAATTTTCCCAGAGTGATTTGTCCTCTGGGCGGCACTACCTTGAGTTCAGCCCCAGACAATGCCTTTCTCTCCTTAAGCTTGACCGAGATAAGCCCATTGGTAAGTTTTGTGGAATAAACGGGCACATTAAGCTGGGGGAGGAGATAAGGCAGGGCACCAATATGGTCCTCATGACCATGGGTAATGACTATACCTCTAATTTTTTCCTGTTTCTCCAGCAAATAGCTAATATCAGGGATTACTAGGTCAATGCCTAACATTTCTTCCTCAGGGAACATAAGCCCGGCATCAATGATGATGATATCGCTTTCATATTCCATCATCATCATATTCTTGCCAATTTCACCTAGCCCGCCGAGAGGTATTATTTTTAATCTTGGTTTAGCCATAATTTTAAACCTCAAACATACTTAATTGTTGCGGTTGTTGTTTAGCTTCTGCTACGCTCTCTGCCTGGGCCAGAAGGGATGGAATCTTAAGCATATCGGTCTCTATCGCCTGGCGTAAGCTTTGTTGGTGAAGAGCTGCCGCCGGGTGATACATAGCGTAGTAGATGACATTATCTCGCTTTTGGGCAGTGCCATGAATTTTGCTTATACCCTTGCCAGAGAAGAACATTGCCATAGAATAGCGCCCCAGAGTTACAATCATCCTAGGGCGAATCAACTCAATTTGGCGTTCCAGCCACTTGCGGCAGTTATGTATTTCTGAAGGTAAGGGGTCGCGGTTTCCCTGCGGCCGGCACTTAATCACGTTGGCAATATAGACCTGCTCACGCTTCAAATTGATAGAGGCTAGCAATTCATCCAGGTATAGTCCCGCTGGTCCAACAAAGGGACGCCCTTGTTGGTCTTCATGCCAGCCTGGCGCCTCACCAATAAACAGTATGTCGGCATCCTCCGCTCCCTCACCGGGCACCACCTTGGTTCGATATTTGGCTATTTCACACTGCTGGCAGAGTGCGATTTCCTCATAAAGCTCACTTAGTGCTGACATCTCGTCCTGTTAACCTAGATAGAAAGGTCTAATCAACCAGCCTTTTGATTATGATAACATAGCTAATATGTCAAGTCAATCAATGAATTATTGACAGTATAGGGGCGCAGTTGTAGACTACCTTTAGTATTAACCTTTACCTCAGGAAGAGAGAAAAATGAGCCTTTTAAGCCAAACTGACCCAGAAATCAACCATGCTCTTAACATGGAGGCAAAACGGCAAAGAGAGACGATAAACCTTATTGCTTCGGAGAACTATGCCAGTAAGGCAGTGCTTGAGGCTGAGGGGTCATTTCTAACTAACAAATATGCTGAGGGTTACCCCCAGCAACGCTACTATGGTGGCTGTGAGAATATGGATGTAGTGGAGAGTTTGGCTATCCAGCGGGCTAAAGAGCTGTTTCATGCCGAGCATGCTAATGTCCAGCCGCATAGTGGGGCTCAGGCTAACATGGCAGCATACTATGCCTTGCTTAACTATGGTGATACTGTTATGGGCATGAGCCTAGCTCATGGCGGTCATCTTACTCATGGTAACAAGGTGAGCTTCTCAGGTAAATCATATAATTTTATAGCCTATGGTGTTAATCGGAAAACAGAAAGAATCGACTATCAAGAGCTAGAGAGGCTCGCCTTAGAGCACAAGCCCAAGTTAATTGTGGCTGGAGCCAGCGCTTATCCCCGGATTATTGATTTTGAGCGTTTCCGGCGTATTGCCGACTTGGTAGGGGCGAGGCTTATGGTTGATATGGCACACATAGCTGGCATGGTAGCTGTGGGTCTACATCCTACCCCCGTGCCCTATGCCGACGTGATAACCTCAACCACCCATAAGACATTACGTGGTCCGAGGAGTGGGTTCATTTTATGTCAGAGTGAGTTGGCTTCAGCAATAGATACGGCTGTTTTCCCTCAGATGCAAGGCGGTCCCCTAATGCATGCCATTGCTGCCAAAGCGGTTGCCTTTTATGAAGCAATGCAACCTAACTTCGCCGACTATCAACGGGCTATATTGGATAATGCCCTTATTTTGGCAAGTGAATTCCAACGACTAGGAATGCGCCTTATATCAGGTGGAACAGATAACCATCTGATTTTAGTAGACCTTACTGAGACAGGGGTCACTGGCAGAGAAGCTGAGGAGGCTTTAGGTAGGACAGGCATCGTGGTTAATCGGAATGCTATTCCTTTTGCTGATACTCACCCACCCAGAATAGCCAGTGGTATTAGACTAGGCACACCAGCTGTGACCTCGCGCGGCTTTGGTGCTAAAGAAATGGAGCACATTGCCTCATTAATGGTAAAAGTAATTACTAATATCGGCGACCTAGATATTCAGAAGCAAGTGAGCCAGGAAGTTAGCCAGTTATGTTCCCGCTTCCCGGTTCCAGGAATTGATGACTAATAATTTATCAAACCTCCCTTGATGAACAAAATCATCCATCGGAGAGTGATACTAAGAGATAATAAATGCTATAATGAATCTAACTAATGGAGTTAAAGGCTATATCTAGCATTGTCACGCTAGTTGGTATAGGAAATTCTAGCTTAATGTAGGAAGACGACCAATGTTAGAAAGTAAACAATATCGCCTAGCGAAACGAATGAGATGGGCAGCACGAATAATCGGATTACTTGCAGCCGGGGGGTTCCTAATCATGTTGATTGTCTCAGGTATTGCTGAAGCTCTAGCTGGAGATCTGGGAACAATCACAGAGAATATAGAAGGTATTCTACTAGCCGCATTTGCAGCAATTGGACTGGCTGGTTGTATTGTATCCTGGTGGCGAGAGCGACTTGCTGGCATAGTGCTAATCTTAACTGCTGTCGGATTAGGTGCCTACGGAGGCGCTATTGCTGGACGCCATAATATCATTGTTGGCTTAGTGCTAGCCTTGATGTATCTTGTTCCTGGTGTGCTACTCTTTAATTCTTGGCGGCTATCCAAGAAGACACTAGAAGAACAAAAAGATGCTTAGTTTGTCGCTCGCTGTTTTAGATTGTATGCAATATTTAAAGAGAGGTGATAGTTAATGGATGAGTTGAAGGTATTCGCTGGTAATACCCATCCCGCCTTAGCCCAGGCGGTTACTGAATATCTGGGTATACCTTTAGGTAAGTGTGAAGTCTTTGAGTTCAGTAACGAGAATATCTTTGTTCGTATTCTGGATAATGTTCGCCAAAGGGATACTTTTATTATTCAGCCCATCTGCTCCCCGGTCAATAGGAGCCTAGTTGAGCTATTAATTATGCTTGACGCCCTAAAGAGGGCATCAGCTGAGCGTATCACCGCCGTAGTTCCTTATTATGGCTATGGTCGCACTGATAAGAAGGACCAACCCCGAGTACCGATAACAGCTAGATTGGTGGCTGACCTGCTCACTGTGGCTGGTGCCAATCGACTACTGACGGTGGATTTGCATGCGGCACAGATTCAGGGCTTTTTCAACATACCTGTTGACGAACTGACCACACTTTATCTATTGAGTAATTATTTCAAAGAGAAAGACTTTGATGACCTAGTGGTGGTTGCCACTGATATAGGCATTTCCAAGCGGGCGCGGGATTTAGCAGCCAAGCTTAATGCCCCATTAGCCATTATGGAAAAGAGGCGGGTGGGCAATGTTGACCAGGCCGAGACGCTAAATGTTATTGGTGAGGTAGAGGGTAAGGTGGCTCTTACTGTAGATGATGAAATAGACACTGCTGGCTCTCTGATAGGTGTTGTCTCTGCCTTGGAGAAGCGGGGGGTAACGGAGATATATGCCTGCTGTACACACCCGGTATTCTCTGGTTCAGCTATCAAGAGAATAGCCTCGTGCCCGGTAAAAGAGGTAGTAGTTACTGACACCATTCCCATCTCTGGTGAAAAAAAGCTAGATAAGATTACTGTTTTGCCTATAGCTCCTCTGCTGGGTGAGGCTATCCACCGCATCCACACTGGACTATCTATAGGAGCTATGTTTGAGTCGGGGTGAGCTATGTTCAAATGGCTGGGTGGATTTGTTGATTCTAATGAGAAAGAACTGAAGCGCTTACAGCCAGTAGTAGACAAAATAAATGAGCTGGAACCTGAATTTGAGCGACTTAGTAATGATGAGCTTCGTGCCAAGACTGATGAGTTTAAGGCTCAGCTTAAAGCTGGCGTTTCGCTGGATGAGCTTCTGCCTGAAGCCTTTGCTGCTGTTCGTGAAGCCGCCAAGCGAACCATAGGTCAACGCCACTTTGATGTGCAGTTAATGGGTGGCGTTGCCCTTCATCAGGGTAAAATCGCTGAGATGAAAACTGGCGAGGGCAAAACCCTGGTGGCTACCCTCCCCCTCTACCTGAATTCCCTTACCGGTCAGGGCTGTCACCTAGTTACGGTTAATGACTACCTAGCTAGACGAGACCCCTACTGGATGGGACCTATCTACCATGCCTTGGGGGTAAGTGTAGCTAGTATTTATCCTCAACAGACCCCAGATGAACATGCCCCCTCCCGCCTTTACGACTCTGACTTTGACTCAGGGGATAAGCGGTGGCCCCATTTTAAACCCGTCTCACGCCGCCAGGCTTATGAGGCTGATATTGCCTACGGCACCAGTAGTGAGTTCGGCTTTGATTACCTGCGAGACAATATGGTTATTGACCTATCTCAATATGCCCAGCGCCAATTAAACTATGCCATTGTTGATGAGGTGGATAATCTCCTTATTGATGAAGCCCGCACCCCACTTATTATCAGTGGTCAGGCTGAGGAAGCAGGTCAGATATACACCACAATCAATGCCGTAGTGAGTCGTATGAAGATGAAGATGCTGCCACATGAGCCTGTTACGGCCGAGGAGAAGGATGAAGAGAACGCACTTGAGACACAGTACGACTACATTGTATACGAGAAGAGCCACACCGTTAAGGAGACAGCGCGGGGACAAGAACAGATTGCTAGGACTTTCAGGATGAGAGTAGACGACCTCTTCGGCAGCTGGGAAAACCTGACGCTCGAAGAGGTAAAGCAGCGCAACGCTATCCTAGCAATCTTTCGCAAGTCGATGACCGCCCACGCTCTATATAAGCGAGACCGCGAATATATGGTTAAGGATGGCAAAGTTTTCATTGTTGATGAGTTCACCGGTCGGTTAATGCTTGGGCGCCGCTATTCGGAGGGACTGCATCAGGCAATAGAAGCCAAGGAACATGTCAAGGTTCAGCGGGAGAGTATGACCTTTGCCACTATTACCGTCCAGAACTACTTCCGAATGTATGACAAGCTAGCTGGGATGACGGGTACTGCTCTCACTGAGGCTGAGGAATTTCACAAGATATATAAACTTGAGGTGGTAGTTATTCCCACCCATAAGCCAATGATACGTAAGGATTACCCTGACCAGATTTACAAGGATGAGCAGGCTAAATTCAAGGCAGTGGTGCGTGAGATTGAGCAGCTTCATAGGGAAGAACAACCAGTGCTAATTGGCACGGTATCTATTGAGAAGTCAGAATATTTGAGCGACCTTATGAAGAGGAAAGGGATTCCCCATCAGGTGCTTAATGCCAAGTATCATGAAAAGGAAGCGGGTATCATTGCCCAGGCAGGGCAGCCGGGAGCGGTAACCGTTGCCACCAATATGGCTGGACGCGGCGTTGATATTGTCCTCGGAGGAAGTCTTGATGGACAGGATGAACTAGAGTGGCAGGAGAAACACAATAAGGTGGTTGAATTTGGCGGACTTCATATTATCGGCACCGAGCGCCACGAGGCACGGCGAATTGACAACCAACTTAGAGGTAGAGCCGGCAGGCAGGGTGACCCAGGAGGCTCTCGCTTCTATGTGTCTTTAGAGGACGACATCATGCGCCGTTTTGGCGGTGACCGGATTAAGGGCCTCATGGAGTGGATTGGTATGGATGAGAATACCCCCATTGAGAATAAACTAGTTAATAAATCTATTGAAAGCGCCCAAGTGCGGGTTGAGGGCTATCACTTTGATATGCGTAAACACCTAGTGGAGTATGATGATGTAATTAACAAGCAGCGTGAGCTTATCTATGGTGAACGAAGGAAGATATTAAGCGGTGCCAACCTTAAAGCAAACATCCTGCCAATGGTTAAAGAAGAACTCCAAGGTATAGTTGCAACTCACATTGCTGATGAGCCTAGCGCTGACTGGAATTTAGAAAGCTTAATTGCTGATGTTTCCGCCATTTTCCCCATACCACCAGCGCTCAATGTTAGTGCCCTTTCCCAGATGAAGCCGAAACAGATTGAAGACAAGCTAATTGAGCAAGCTGAAGCTCTGTATGAGCAACGAGAGGCAGAGATGGGTGCCAATGATATGAGGATTCTGGAGCGCCTGATAATGCTTCGCACCATAGACAACCTGTGGAGAGAGCACCTGACAGCGATAGACTATATGCGCCAGGGGATAGGGCTTGAGGCTGCCGGGCAAAGAGACCCGCTGGTCGCCTATAAGAGGAAGGGGCATGAGCTATTTGGCAGCCTCTTGTCCACTATTCAGCATGATGTGGTTCACACCATATACCATGTCGGCATTGTTAGAAAGGAAGCTCCACAAAGGGCACCAGCAATGGCTCAAGGTGTGGCTGGTGGTAAAAAACAGCGACTAAAGGTCGGCGGTAAAAAGATAGGTCGCAACGACCCCTGCCCCTGCGGCAGCGGCAAGAAATACAAATACTGCTGCGGAAGATAGAATAATTAAAGAGAGCTTATTAATTTGGTTGAAGTAAATAATAAAGAAATAGCGGCAAAATTCGGAATAGACCTAGATTTTATAGAGCGAAAAAGTAATACCCAAAGAAACGTCGAGATTCTAGGGAATGACTTAACTTTTATAGGTGTAAGAGAATCCGAGAGAACAAAGCATGTGCATAGATTGCATCCCTACCTCGGTAAATTTATCCCGCAACTAGTAAATGTATTTTTAAGAAAATATTTCAAAAAGGGCGCCACTATACTAGACCTCTTTTCAGGCTCAGGGACAACACTTATAGAAGCAAATGTTTTAGGCATGAACTCAATAGGTATAGAGTTATCGTCCTTTAACGTTCAGATTCAACAAGTAAAGACTAGAAAATACAATATTCCAGAGGTCGAAGTAGAAATTAAAGATGCATTAACAAGATTAAAGTCCTTCAGTTATTATCTGCAAAGTAAGACCCGATTTCGTTTCGGCTCACAACCGGAAGAATTTAAGACCGACAGTGAATATTTAAAATATTGGTATTCGGAACGAGCTTTGCAAGAAACCTTATTTTATAGAAGTATAATTAAGAACTACAAAAATCAAGATATACTTAAAGTAATCTTATCGAGGTCAGCTCGTTCAGCAAGACTTATTCCCCATTATGACTTAGCTCGTCCTAAAAGGGCAGTCCGTGAAACTTACTGGTGCATCAAGCATAAGAGATACTGTAAACCCACCGACGAAGCGCTGAAGTTTATCAACCGTTACAGTTGGGACACGATAAAAAGATTAAAGGAATTTGATAAACTAAGGACAGATGCTTCTATTGAAGTTATCCAAGGAGATATCAGAACTATAGAACTTCCAAAGGATTTAAGAATTAATGGTATATTTACTTCGCCTCCTTATGTAGGTGTTATTGATTACCACGAACAACACAGATATGCCTATGAGCTTTTTGACTTTCCAAGGCAGGATGAATTAGAAATAGGGCCGGCCACCAAAGGACAAAATGGCAATGCCAAAAAAGACTACGCAAAAGATATAGTGCAAAGCCTAACAAATGTTGCTCAGAACTTGATTGATGGAGCTTTGGTTTTTATTGTGGCCAATGATAAGTTTAATCTATATCCCGATATAGGTAAGCAGTGTGGATTCGAACTAATAGATGTTTTTCATCGACCTGTTCTTATGAGGACAGAGAGGGATTCTAATAAATATTTTGAGTCTATTTTCTACTTTAGGAAGAGATAAATGAGTTTGTCAGTGACGACGAAAAGCAAGATAGCTCAACTTCTTAGCACAAAGGTACGTGGAAAATTAAGTTCATATCATCCTGAAACATCGCATATGCCTTTTCACCACAGGCTTCTTGGCAAGGACAGGTACGCCATGTTTTCTTTTATGCAATCAATGAATACTACGTTTGGTATGTCTATTTGGGAACAAGTCGCAGTAGTCTTAGCTCAAGGGGCTAACAACTATGCGGCGAGGCAGCATAAGTTACTCGGCGAAATTGAGGAAGGAACAGAAAGGGTCATCACAGATATTCACAACAAATTAAGGAGAGGTGAGATCGCACCTAACATAATAGAGCATGTTGAACAGATTAGGGCTAGAATAATTAAAGGAGAGCCAAGAGTTGACCCAGATTCTACAGTGGATTTACTTGTCAAGGTTAACCAGACGGAAAACTACTTTGATATTACGAGTGCAAAGCCCAATATGAAAGAATTTGTTGCATTAAAACTTAAACTTCTCAGGTGGACCGCTTTAAGACTTAGTCAAGATAAAAATGCTCAAGTTTTCACAAGGTTAGCGATTCCATATAATCCTTATCATCCTGAGCCCTATGAGCGGTGGACATTGAAGGGACTATTTGATTTGGAGAATGATGAGGTCCTGGTAGGTGAAGAATTCTGGAATTTTGTTGCCACCGATAATATTTATGATGAGCTATTGAATATTTTTCAAGAGGTAGGTGAGGAGTTGAGAATCGCGATTGATAAGAAGTTCGCTGAATTTAGAGGGTAGCAAGAGATGCTTGACCGAACAGTTGTTAAAGAATTCTTGGATTGCAAGTTAAAAGACTTGGATTTGGAAATTCCTGAGGATATTCCAAAGAATGCCTTGGTTGAGGCGTTCTGTCAATATACCGAAGATGACTACTATGAGTGGCTGAAGGATAATTTCAAGTCATTCTTTAATCACGGTAGCCCAGATTGGGAGTGGATAAGAAAAAAGATTAAAGCTAATGAAGAATAAAGAGATTGCCAAGGTATTTCAGGATATTGCTGACCTTCTGGAGCTTAAGGGGGAGAACCAGTTTAAGATTCGGGCGTATCAGAAGGTGGTTCGTTCTGTTGAGCACCTGCCGGTGGAGGTAGAGCAACTGGTGGCTGAGGATAAGTTGAAGGAAGTCCCGGGGGTGGGAGAGGCTATTACCAAGAAGATTACCGAACTGGTAACTACCGGCAAGCTTGATTACTACGACAAGCTTAAAGCTGAGTTCCCCGAGGGGATTAGCACCCTGCTTGATATACCCAGCATCGGACCTAAGACGGCTATGCTGCTTTCCAGTGAGCTAGGGGTAAAGTCGGTGGATGAGCTTGAAGCGGCTATCGTTAGTGGTAAGGTGGCTTCATTACCCCGAATGGGTAATAAAATAACCGAAAATATCTTGCATCATATTCAGGCACTCAGAAGAAAGGACCAGCGCATTCCCATCGGTGAAGCCTTGCCAGTAGTGGATGAGATTTCAGCTAGACTCCGCCACCTGCCCGGGCTCAAAAACCTGGCTCCAGCCGGAAGCCTGCGCCGCTTCAGGGAAACAGTAGGCGATATTGACCTTATGGGCACTGCTGATAATGCTTCGGAGATAATTCAGACCTTTACCAGCTTGCCTCAGGTCAAGGAGGTCTTAGCCAGCGGGACAACCAAGGCAAGCGTTGTTGTCTCTGGTGGGCTTCAGGTTGACCTCAGAATTGTGGAGCATGACTCGTTTGGTTCTTTACTCCAGTATTTTACTGGAAGTAAGCAGCATAATATTAACCTACGGGAGAGGGCACACCGGCTAGGACTAAAATTAAGTGAGTATGGTATCACCAACCTAGCTACTGAAGAGCTGGAAAAGTTTGCCACCGAAGCTGCCTTCTATGAACGGCAGGGGCTGGAGTTTATCCCTCCTGAGCTGCGGGAGGGTCAGCAAGAGATAGAAAGAGCTAAACAAGGTAACATACCCAAACTGGTAGAGCTGTCTGATATAAAGGGCGACCTTCATGTCCATACCGACTGGAGTGATGGGCGGGAGACTATTGAGACAATGGCTCTAACTGCCAGAGAGCTTGGTTATCAGTATCTGGGAGTCACTGACCACTCAGGCGGGCGCGGTATCGCCCACGGCTTGGATGCCGAGCGATTGAAGCAGCAAATACTGGAGATTAAACAGCTTAACCAGAGAATTAGTGGTATTCATATCTTTAGTGGGATTGAGGTAGACATTCGTGCCGATGGCAGCCTGGATATCCCTGACGAGCTTCTGGCAAAGCTAGATATTGTTATTGCTGCCGTGCATTCTAGTATGAATCAGAGTCAGGAGCAGATGACAAGGCGGATTATAAAAGCTATGGAAAATCCTAATGTGGATGTATTGGCGCATCCTACCTGTCGCCTGTTACCAAACAGAGAGCCAGTGGCATTAGATATGGAGGCTGTCTTTCAGGCGGCGGCTAGAACCAATACTATGCTAGAAATCAACGGTATGCCCAGTCGGCTCGACCTTAAGGATATTCATGCCTATCGGGCTAGAGAGCTAGGGATAAAGCTGGTAATTAACACCGATGCCCATAGCACTGAGCATCTGGAATTTATGCGCTTCGGGGTGGGGGTAGCCAGGCGGGGCTGGTGTAAGGCACAGGATATACTAAACACCAGACCATTGAAGGAAGTTGTAGCCTATCTGATGTCTTGATATTAGGGTGTGAAATGACAGATTTGAATAACAAGTTACAATCTTCCCAGTTAACTCCGGCGGGAGAGGCTGAAGCAATAAGATTTTTAGAGCAGGCTATCATTAGTGGCAAGCACTGGTATATCGCCTTACTTGAGGCCATTGGATTGTGGAAGGCTGCTGAGGAAAACCATAACGGGCACAGTTACCAATACCTTATCGCTGGTGAAGCCTTTGACTGGCTACTTCTGGCTGAGCGCCTGTGTCAGGCAGTAGACGGTTTACTGCCTGATGATGAGAAGACCGCCCTCCTTTTCTATGGCAAGCCACCGCTTGACCTGACTATAGACAAATTCAAGGAGCTTATTGGCAGTAGTAAGTATCATCAATATCTTAACTACTTT
>SDBU01009285.1_pt1 | contig 11049 bp, 11 predicted proteins | sample 2277071 | NCBI WGS metagenome assembly SDBU01 (sample SAMN10397929, study PRJNA504765) | marine sediment metagenome | isolation source: marine sediment core GS08_GC12, 126 cmbsf | place: Arctic Ocean: Gakkel Ridge, Loki's castle | collected 2008
CAATACTAGTATCTAATGCTTGCGCTACAGTAGTCCCAGCATCAATCCCTAACCACTCAAGATGTGTATTCTCTTGATATTCAGGGAATGAAACTGCACCTACTGCACCGCCACCTTTAGAACTCATACTACACCTCCAATTTAATTAATGAAGTTACAGAACCACCTATCTTCTTTACAATCTCCTCAATTCTAGGGATGTCTGTAAATGCTAAGATATTATCACATTCATGTACTTTAGCAAATTTACTAAGTGTATCAAATCCATCTTCCCATAATTTAAATGGGACTGGCTGGAACGCATATAGTGAAAATATCAATAAATTTTTTGTATAAGATACTGGATCTATAGTAATTTCAGTTGTTGCTAGGGCATACAATATTGTAATATCATTATCCTTATTGTATTCAGTTACAACCCAACAGTGCATCTTCCCACTAAGTAAAGACGCTAAAATTGAGTTCATTCTGCCTCTTGTCCTTTTAGTAAAAGGGGGTAGCGCCTTACTAATAGCTTCAGAAATCTCATCCCAGTGTTTAGTTATATCATCTGGAAGAAGTTTCACTAACATTTATACCTCTTATTCCTCTTTTATCCTCTAGTTTATATCTTACATCAGCACGAGACATTTTAGATAGTGTATAATTAAGCCCTTTAATTACAAGACGAAATTCAACACCACTGACATTCTGGTAACTCCACCCTTCATTATTAAGTGGTTTGAATGTACTACGCTGAAAAGAACTAGCTTTATTATAACGATAATCAATAGCGACAGTTATAATATCAGTTGTATCAATGTCTAAATCTACAAAACTAATACTCTTAATACCTCTAATGTCTAAATCAAATGGTTCAGTAACTAATAACATCTGACCATTATCATCACGACTAAGGTCTGCAGCAATACCAAGTAGTGAACCACCTACATTAATAATAGATGATACAGCTTGACTGCCATCACCCAAACCAACTGACAATACTTTATTAGAAGTACTACTGCATATATGAAATTCATTGTCTTCAGAATCGTAGCTAATAAGAACATCACCAGTATATCCAGTAAAGTTCTCCTGGTAATTTAATCTAGTAAGTTCAAGTTTTAAAGTCAACTGCCAAAGGAATCCAGCATTGTCAATAAATATATGTCTATTATCACTTACTCCAATAGCACCCCTACTCATAATCCCTACATCGAGTAGATGGTGAAGACTATAAGTAGGGGCTGGGTCGGTGACTTGTACCAAGGCGCTGATACCATCGTCTCCGTAAACAATAACAGAATCTCCAAGTGGATGTATAGCATGTACTTCACCCTGCCATGGCATAGGCATAAAACCCATTTCATTCCGTTTTAAATATTCAAAGAACTTAGGTTGCTTTACTGTTCGTTCTTCATCAAGCATAGTACCACTAACAGCATACTCTGCATTGAAGAACCAAAGTAAATCACCACCGCCTATTGTACTCCACATGACATAATTTTGTTCCATAAGTGGATCTATAATAAAACCAGGTGGGAGGTTGCTCTTCCATTCATCAAGGATATGAAGCCAATCATCAGTCCAGAAGTCTGAACCAAAACCTCCTATAAGGCCCCTACCTTTATGATAGGTACCAGTATTCACAGAAGGGGTGGTTACTGCATACACCACTAAATCATCACCAGTGAGTGCTTCTATATTTGTTTTATAGATAGTAGTAGTACCATTAAACAGAATCCAATAGTCATACATATCTATAAACTGCCAAATACCAGACCCACTTACAGTGCCACTGATTGTAACAGCAGTTAGAGTCCAATCACTTTCATCAACTGTAAACACTTCATCCTGTGTCACTAATAGTGTTACACCTTTACCTTTGAATAATTGAGGGAAAGGGAAACTAATAGTAATACCATTCAGACTAAGTTCTGAATCTGAAAACGGAACTGTTACTGCTTCATAAGGTACTAAACCATCTTCTGCTACTTTTGTGTTCTTACATTCATTAAGATAATCTTGGTTAAGACCCATTCTATTAGTAGGTCTAAGACCATTACTAAAGTGTTTAGACAAACGAGTAGCAAACTCTCTCATAGTTAACCTCTAATCCTAATATTCCCCATAACTTTTCTAATGCCTAAGTAGACTGAATCTATATTCTTAAAGTCCATCTTTAGTACACTATCTTTATGAGTAAACTCGTCAAACTTTATAACATTATCGCCTAACTTTAGCTCAATAGTTTTAGTAATAACAGTATCACCTTTATTTAGAATGACACGTATAAAAGGAGTGATTCCTTCATCAAGTTCTCCAATATTTAAGTGTATACTTGTAATCAAAACTTGATGGTCAAAAATAAATCTAAATAGATCAACATTGCGTCTTACTACCTGTACATCTATTGGGATAACATAATTAAAAGATCTAATTGGCCTTTTAATTCTAGGTCTACCATGTCGTACCATCTTAACCTCTTACCTGATTAATACCTTGAATGGTTTCCTGCACAATTTCCCAATCCATACCTCTTCTTGCTGTACGAATAAATTCTTCAAAATCCTTTACTCCTTGAGTATTTCTATAAAACATCTCCATTGATCTGAAGCCAGCAAGTAAAAGTAAGTCAGGATACTGCTCTGTCCAGAAATTAATGTCACTATCTGATTCCAACTTCTTTGGATTGAATACTCCTTCTAATACTAGTGAGTACCCATGAAGAGCTGGAGCAGCAAGCAAAATGCCACGGAGGATTTCAGTACCTTCTACATCAGCATCTCGAATCATATCAATTGCATAATATCTTGGTAAATCAGCAGTACTTAATCCACCATTTTCTAAGGTACTATTAATAAGGGCAACACGCTCTTGCTTACTTAACTGGAATCCTTCTTCATTATCATCGTAGGAAAGGCGAACCACGCTATCATTAGCAGTCATTGTTAATGTACTACTTGTTGCAGTAAATATTGTACCTACATCACTACTAGTTGCACCATCATCTAAAAAGTCAAGTAAAGACTGTGTGGTGATTTGATATCTGTCACCTATAGTAAGTGTACCACTCTCTATAAGAGCCCTTTCCCGTATCCATACATTACTGACAGATTGACAGTCAGAGAAAGAAATTCTATTAGTGTCTGGCGCTAAATATCTGAGAATACGTGCCTCAGATTGTGTATTCAATAGTAGGGCTTGTATATATCGTTGTCCAGACTGAATAAAAAAGTCAGCACCGTTATCTGCATATGCAGATGTATCAACTACTAAGTCATACCGACCTGATATTTTTACATACTGTGTTCTTATTGATAATAGACTCATTGTTACTGTCTTCCAAATTGTAACGCAGTAAACGTTATAGTAAGTTGGCTACTAATTAAAGCAGCCAACTCACAATAACTGCCTTTTTACAGATTGTTAGGTAGTCCAACACCATTAAGGTAACCGGCAGATGGCATGAAACTATAACGGAGGCAACATTCTGTTACAAACTCCTCTAGTATACCATCAACACCAGTCTGTCCACCTTGTCTCATTGTACCATCATTCTTATAGAATGTATCATCAACGTAGAGGTACTCAAAGTTTTGAGGCTCTAAGACAACCATACTATAACGATTGGTAGGTTCAAAGGAGAACAGTGGGTGTCTCTTAAGGTGCACATCCCCGAATGGAGTAGTCCATACAGTAGTTTTGATACCATAAGTATTGCTCTGTGACGTTAGATTTATGTTGCCATAAGTCTTAGCCAATTTAGCAATACCTAACATGGCACCAGAACCACAGTAGGCCAGTTTTTCATCTCTACCATAACGGAAGATCAACTCAAACATCTTGTCAAGGAAGTCTTCACCTGATGTAATCCAATCATCTCCTGAATAATCAGTATCAAGTGCATAGTCCTTAACATTCTCTGGAGCATAGGTCTTAATAGCAGGTATGATACCGTACATAGTACGTTCAGGCTTACCATTGTCACCTATAACTTCAGACATATTACTCCAGAAGAATGACTTCTCCATTTCAATAGAGTGCAGTTCTAGAGTGTCAAGTTTAGCTTCCTTATATACATCACCAGTACGAGTACGTGTTTTCATCACGGTACGCGTCAGATCAAGAGGAGTCCTGAAAATCTGCGACTTAGTTTCGTACTTCGTTGGTTTATATACAATGGCACTAGGAGTTACACCACCTTCTGGATTGACATTACCAATGATAGTGACAGTATCAACACCATCAAGATCATAGGAAGCATCTACAGCTTCTCTCAATTCCACTGCAAGGTACGAAGCCGTACCAGCTTTGTTAATACCAACTACCTTACCATTAGTGTCATGACGATAGTCTGAAGCCTTTCTCATCTGTACCGTGTGGCCAGGTCTGAACTGGACTACATCGACAGCAGCGATATTGATATAGACTGTACCACCATCAACCCCACCACTTGTATAAGTAGAGGTAAGGGCAGCATCGTTATAAACACCATTGTTAATAGTGTCAGCACGTTGGGAGGGAAGTACCTTATCCCACCAGTTTGAATCAGGACTGTCCATCTGCTCCTTTTTCATGAGAGCAGTCATGGCTGTCAGGGGAGCATCACCGTTAGGTTTTAACCTAAGAGTAGCAGCTCTCCAATGTTCTGGCATTTCATCAGTGACGAAATCTCCAGTACTTTTTAGTCCTAAGAATGCATCTACGCTTCCTGCCATAGATATTTCTCCTTATGTTGTTATTTAAAACAACTACTAGACTATTGAATACTTTTGATCCGTCTCGACGGAACCAGTTAAATTAGTATTAGTAGTTTGTTAGTTAGTTAGTTATTAAGTACTTTCATTAGTTACAAATGGATATGCTATAGTAACACCTGCTAATCCAGCAGGATTACCAGAGAGTTCACCCTCTTGAATACTAAAGATGGCACCATAGACCATATCACCAGCAACTATTTGATCATCTACAATACCAGCAGCCTGATAGTAGACATGGGCACCTGCAGCAGCGTCTCCACCACTTGTAGCCTTTGCCCTTAAGTTGTTACCAGCAATCTGAGCCCATCCAAACTTAGTGTTTTCAAGTGCTCCTACTGCAATAGCAACCAAACCTAATGCACTTGCAGCAAGTAAGGCTGTTACGGCTGCAGCAGTTGAAGTAATGTAGTATGTTAACCATGAACCTTCAACGCAACTAGCAACACCAGATAGGTAAACCCAGACATCACCTGACACTACATCCTCATATTTACGACCTACACTATAAAGTGCAGAATCGTCGATTTGACTAAGTATAGGTCTAACGGGCCAACCCATCCCAACAAAGGGACGACTGATAGTAGCACCAGCCAACGCAGCAGGATTACCAGACAACTCACCTTCCTGAACAGAGAATACAGCGCCACTGACACGGTCGTCAGAGACTTCTACATCATCCATTATTCCAGGAGTAGCTGTTAAGAATACTGCTCCGCCCACAGCGGCATCACCACCTGTTATTGCACCAGCAGCTAAGTTATTACCAACAACTTGGAACCAACCAAACTTGGTGTTAATAACAGCAGCCATAGCAATGGCCAACGTTCCTTGATCACCTGCAACAACACGCTTTATCACGGCTGTAGTTATTGAAGTCACTCGGTAAGTAACCCAGTCACCTTCTATAACAGAAGCAATACCTTGCAAGTAGATAAATACTTCACCAGCAGGATTAGTATATTCTCTACCAACAGCATACACAGCAGTATCATCTACTGTAGTCAATGTAGGAGCAACTAATTGAGGTTCCTGAACTACTTCAGCACCTGTTGAACCTATACTCAAAGCAGTCACTTTACTAACGCCAGTATTGACATTAGCATCAGCAATAACTGCTTTATTTGCAACCTGTGTTCCTGCTATTGCCCCGTCAAGGAACTCCATTTCAGAAGCAGATAATCCATTACCTGATCCTGAATCTCGAATAACTACAGCAGGAGTAGTAACACCAGTCACTTCAACCCTGAACCGCCTTAATTCTCCACCATCAATAGTCATGATGCCAGTTAAAGTAAGTCCAGTAGCAGTTGTAACTGTTATAATTTCTCCATTACTACCAGTATTATTAATGATGAACTCGAAGGTCAGACCTACGAATACTCCTTTAATACCAGCAATAATTAAAGCTGCAGTTGGTAATAGGTCTGCCCTAGATGTTCCAGTTGGATCACGTAGGATGAACCCTGTTAGAAGTTGTGCAATCGTGTATGTAGTAGGGCCTGCTGTGACTACCTCCGAAGGTACAATACCTTTAGGAAGTATAGCATCTTGTACAGTCAAATTGCCTTTTTTGAAAGCGATGTTCTTACCATCACTTGTGATACCTGCTCTAAGAAGAAATCCTTTCCAACTCATGAGTTATTCCTCCTTAGTTAAGTAGCAACAAATGGTGTAGCTTCAGTTCCAGTTGCGTCACCATGATACTGACAGTCCCAGATACCAGAACCGATGTCAGTAAATACTAGTACAGCACCTACTAAACCGCCCTGAGTGCTTCCATCCATATTGACATAGTCAGCAGCACCACCTGCTTTGAAAGCGATCATTACACCACTTGTGTCCGTCATGAAATAGCACATTCCTTGAATAGTATCAGTACTATCAGCCGCAATCTTATAGACGTCAGCCGAAGTTACTGTGACAGTAATCAAGAACTTATAAGCGTCACCAGATCCTGTGGCCGCTGGAAGATTAGCAAGAATACCACCAGCATTATCCAGTAGAAGAGTTTTACCTGCTTGTACTGAATGTGTGGCTTTAATAAGTGCTGTAGTCCCTAGACCTAGTCCAACTAACACCGAAGCATCTACAATAGTTCTCTGTGCCATGTCATGCCATGTACGACCGTCTGAGAATAAAACAACTTTACTCCCTACAGTATTCAGTGTCATGTCAGACCAGTTGAAACTATCATCTTGATCTTGAATAGTCAACACACGAGGTGTTGCATTTGTCTTAATATAGAACGTGTATATACGACCTATAGCCTGCGACACATTTGGTAGTGTAATCGCATAAGCTGCAGTTGTCATAGTAACATGAACTATTTGTTCATAAACTTCAAGTGTTACAGCAGCACTGACAGCTTTAAAGAAGCCAGATAGCGGTATTTTACTTGAATCATAATTAGGACGAAACATTTATGTTCTCCTTAACTGTTGCCTTTTTCGGCGTGCTCAATGAGTTCACCGATTTCCTTCTGTAAAGGAGTTTTTTCCTTAGTTGATGCTGAGCCTTTTCCACCTCCACCACCACCGGCACCTCGTGTAGGTAAGGATGGATTTCCATCTTCAGCACCTTCATCCTCATTTAACTCCTTTACAACCTTGCTTAACTTAAGATCCTCTCGTACTGCATCTCCAGCTTCAGTGAATAACTTCTCTAAACCCCACTCAGGGTTTTTAGCATTTAACTCATTCACTTTCATGCCAAGATAATTCCTGACTGGTACCATGTCTGGATTTGCTTGTAGATAATCTTTAGCAGCATCCCTTGCTGTGATCTTTTGATCCGTAATATCGTTAGCGATATTTGGAAGTTCGACCAAAGCACGTTTATAACCTCGTTCTTCACCAGCAAGGGCAGCGACATTCGCTACCTTATTGAGTAAAGTATTAAGGTTATCTCGTGATGTTAGTACGTCTTCAAACTCTCCTTCTGTGACAAACTCCACAGACTTAGTTTTATCATCAGTACTCTTTTCATCAGAAGTTTTTCCTTTATCATCGCCTTTACCAGCATCGCTGGTCTCACTATCTTGTGATGTACCAAACCCAAGTCCAGAGAGGTGTTCAACCTTTCCTAATAGTGCAGTATTCTGCTCTTTTAGAATCTCTAACTCTGTTCGTTTGTCACCTTCTCCTTCCTTTTCTTTTTCTTTATCAGTTCCTTCTGCTCCTCCCTCCGCTTCCTTATCCTTTTCGCCCTTTCCACCCTTATCTTTTGAATCCTTTTCATTTGATTCAGTTGCCTTGTCCTTAGTGCCAGTATCGGCTTCCTTTTCTTCTTTTTTGCCTCCTTTTTCACTGTCGGAGGTTCCACCAGTAGATCCTTTGTCTCCTTCTCCTCCTGATCCTTTTCCTTTATCTTTTTCGCTTCCAGAAACGTCATCTTCTACCCCCTTAGGTGGATTCGAGCTAAACAATTCAGCAATATCATCTTTAGTTTGCTTTTCGATTGCCTCAATAGCTTTCTGCTCTTCTTCGTTAGGCATCTTTGGCCTCCTCATCTTCTTCGTTTTTACGTTCGTTTTGTCTTTCAACATCAACCTTGAGTAAATCAGGCAATGTCATTATAAATTTCATAGATAACATTTGGCCCTGATTACGGAGGATTTCATTTATATCAGACGATGTATCTAATACATCCTCTATCAATTCCTTCCGTTCATTTATAGTTTTAAGGAACTCTTTCCAAACTAAACTGCTTTCGAAAGTTTCAATTTGATCCAGAGTTATATTTAGTTCATTAATATCTAGTCCACGATCAGGACTTTGTACTCCTATACCTGTTGACATTATTTCTTACGCTCCTTGTTGTGCTGCTGCTTCAAGGGCTTGTTCATCAGATACGACTTCAGCTCGTAACTGTCCACCCTTTTTAATAAAATCCTGTATGTTTCTAGCACCAAGTTGCCTAGCAGTATGTTCAAATATACGACCTACATCGTACTTTTGTGCAATAATAGGACTCTCATGCACTATCCTAAGTAACTCAATCCAAAGGTCTGGTGATTCATGGCCAGGTATAGTCCCATCATGAGGAACCATATCCCAGTCTAAAATCATGTCCTTAGGACTAACTCTAACATTTCCTTGTGATGTTTTTACACCGTGTTCTTTTAGTAATTCCTGTTCATATTCACCAATAACCTCAACAAAGACATCTTCCTTCATTAACTGTTGAGTCTGAGATGCTAGCATATAACTAAGTGGGCCATGGTATTGCATAGCCATTATCTTAGCAGCCTTTTCAAGCTTAGATAATGCACTCTTTTGTGTTCCTCGTGCCTCTGTAGCACTGACACGCTCACCACCTTTTCTAGCTATCCCTTGTACAGCATCTGTTGCACCTGTACTTTTATTATGAATGTCGGTTAGTATCTGTGCATCCACAAGGTGACCACGAGTTGCATCTACAACTTTAAGTTGTTCTACTAAGCCTTGAACACCCCTACCCCAATTAGCCCTTCTTGTACGAATGATCCCTCCTGGTCGTCCAGTCTTAAAATCATTCATATTAACACCATAAGGGTCGACAATTAGGGTGTCGTTAATAATCTTACGTACATTAGCAATATGTGAATCAAAAAGCCAATCTATTAAATGCTGTGTTCCATAACCAATCTCCATACGACTTACTGGAGAAACTGAATAACCATCATAGTCAGGAGCAGCAACTGCAATAGGATACATATTATGGTCAAGGTTAAGTGGCTGTGCTGCAACTACAACAGCATCACCTGCTAATATAAACATCCACTTAGCTGGGTACTTACCTTTCCCTAATTTCCACTCTTCAGGGATTAAGTTAATGTACATATATGTAAGGTCTACAGGTTTATTAGTAGTACTATGACTACTTTCTGCCCTGTCATGTCTAGGAATGCCTTGTGTATCGCCACTAGGGGATTGTCTTATACCATAACTAGAAGTACCTAAATTCTTATAAATAGTAGAACGTCCGTCACGACCTTTCATATGTCGTGCATTGAAGAAGAAACTCCCAGGTTCGTTCTCCATCTCAAGTAAATCGGTGAGGCTTGTCCTATCAACCCAACCTACAAATTCTCCACGTTGAACATCATGTACCGCTACAGATGGGTCAGGAAGGTAGAAATAAGGATCTATATTATTAAGTCTATTCCCTTCATATAATGTGATCCACCTCTTAACAGTTTTAGTTTTACCAGTGTTAAATAACCCAGTGATAGAACTGAGAGTAGTAGTAACTTTCTTGCGCCTATACCCCATGTGCTTATACCATGATAGTGATACAGCACCTAATCCATATGAGAAGGCATCACGCCATAATGTATGAAGGTTAAGTCCATGAACCATTTTATGGGCTTGGAGATTAATTACTCTTTCAAATAATAATGTACCAATAACATCTTCTGGGCCTACATGCCTATACCTATAATATGGATCCTGTAAAAATGCAGCCACCATATATGTTAGAAGTGTCTCTAACGTAGCAAAGGATGTTGGAATTATGACAGGGATTGTCTTATCACCTTTATTAAAAGCACTTACCTTCTCTACTTTAGATACAAATGTAGCTAATACCTTATCAATGGTTTTCCAACTATCATAACGACGTGACATTATATCATGACTCTCACGAGCCCTTCTTGTCACCTCAGAAATTATCTTCTTATGTAAACCAGAACCTGGAGATAAATCAAGCCCTCTAGGATATTTATAATGAATGTCAGTATCCACTACCTCTACTTGACTTGGGTTATCTGGATTATCTATAATGTTTGGCATAATTAATCCTTAGGTTTCGCATCCAATCTCTTTGGGTCAAGAATCTGAAGCACTCTGTAATAAATGAGTGGCCCAAATGTCTTCTCTACTAAGTCAATGTACATCTTAATATCATCAGCATCTATTTCTTGTTGTGGCTTATTCATAATATACAATGCTATATTAATTCTTTTAATCTTAGCATTACCGCTTTGGTCACCAAATGCAGACATAAGGGCTTCTTTAACTGCATAGCCTAATGTCATGTCTTTATTACCAATCTTAATAATATCACCATCAAGATTAGTTAGTACTTCATCAAAATTAACTTTCATAACTTTGCGCCTTTTTAATTAAAGTGTACTATTGCTCTGGCTAATCCTGCACCGCCACGAGCCTCAATAGCGTGTCCTATCTCCTGAAAATGTACTGCTACAGCAGGAGCGTTACTAACATCTGCACTACCTGCCGTTGCTGAAGTTTTAAGCCTATCACCTAGTGCACAACCTCCACCATCTATTAACACATCTGCAATACCACCGACAACTACCCAAACT
>SDBU01009286.1_pt1 | contig 11049 bp, 14 predicted proteins | sample 2277071 | NCBI WGS metagenome assembly SDBU01 (sample SAMN10397929, study PRJNA504765) | marine sediment metagenome | isolation source: marine sediment core GS08_GC12, 126 cmbsf | place: Arctic Ocean: Gakkel Ridge, Loki's castle | collected 2008
GCACATTGTAGACGGTTTGCTTGACTTGAAACTGGTCGAGGTGGTCTATATCGACTGCGAAGATCACAAGTACATACCCCACGATGGGACAGACTTGGTGACGCGGGAGAATGAGGTAGTCCATGCGTTCAATGTGGCGATCTACCGCATCGCTCGGGAATTCGTCGGCGACAGCGTCCAGGTCCGACGATACAACCATCTCGACACACGGTACTGGCCGGGCGAAGACTACGGCACGATTCGGGTAAACGCCGACACGGACCCACACGACCCAGTGGACGGCGGTTTCGGCTGCTCGATGTACTACCCGCTCGACCCCAACCGCGATTTGCGTAACCTGGACCTGACGATCCAAGAGGCCAAGCGACACGGCATCAATGAAGGTACTGCGTGGGTGATGGCCGGTTGCTCGCGGGCCGAATGGCTCTGTCCGGGCGTGGAGGTGCCGTATGAGCACGTCGCGGAGAACATCTACGCATTCCCGTATGACCCGCAGATGTCACACCAGCTAGGTGAATTATTCGCCCATTCATTCTGGAGGGAGAAATACCACAACGATGACTATCGAAACGCGATGATCCCGCCCATGGACAAGATCCACTCGGTGGTCGTCTTCCCCGGCGTGTTTCATCCGACCATGGACACGACGGCGGTTCACTTGTTGACCTTACTAGAGGGGATGAGTTCGAAGGGGTACGATTTGGAGTTGGCGGCTCTTCAGGCGGAGGCGGTGAAATGAGGCGAATACTAAAAAGGCTGACACCAAAGGAAAACAGCCATGACTGCGACGACACACCTGAAGTGACGATCTGCGGGCCATCCGACTTTGTTACGGCGCCATGGAGCAACGAAATTGTGTTGCTAATTGAAACAGAGGCCGGAGAGTGGGTCGTACCACTCAAGCACTTACAGTTAGCAGAAATTCAAGCGGAGGCGGTTGTATGAAGAAGACTTGCAAGGTGAAGGGGTGCGGGCGGGTATACTCTTGTCGCGGCTATTGTGCAGCACATTATGAACGCCTAAACACTGGCGCAGTGCAACCCGATATTCCCATAGGCGAGTTATATCCGCGCATGCCATGTAAGGTGCCGGGGTGCCATAATGTGGTGAGGCGCAATGGCTTATGCGGGATGCATTCCGGGCGGCTTAGACTTACGGGGGAAGTTGGGCCTTCCGGGAGCAAACGGCTAGCCGCAAAGGAGGGTACGAGACGTACATACAACGGATGCGTGTTTGTTAAATGTGAGGGTCATCCTCGCGCAAACAACACTGGGTGGGTGCGCGAGTCTCGGATGGTTCTCGCGGCCGTCGTCGGTAGACCGCTTAAAACAAGTGAGACGGTCATTCACATTAACGGCGATAAGACGGATGCTGCCGCTGAGAACCTGACCATCAAGTCGAAGGGTCGACTTCGATTCTGCTGTCGCTGCGGCACACCGGTTGCGCTCAGCCCATCGCGGTCGAGAAAGAGGGTGACTGTCGCGTGTCAAGCCTGTATGGGACACGGCGACGGAGCACGGCGGAAGCTGTCACAACAAGTGACCAACAGGTTACGCCAGAAACGGCAAGCCGGGGCCTCGTATAGGAGTCTCGCCAAGGAATACGGTGTATGTAACAGAACGGCCCTGCTACTTTGTGCCGGACATGGCGGGATGAAGATGAACTCAAGCATCAAGTTGGATGACTGGGAAGTAGCGGAAATACGGAGACAGCTAAGCCAGGGCACTTATCCGTCACAAGCTAGAATGCTGGCGGAGCGATTTGGCGTATCGCGGTCCGCGATTTGGTCTATTAAGGCGGGGCGAACTTGGAATCACGTAACACTACCACCGCAACACTCAGGAGAACGTTATGAAAGCTACGAACTGGAAGCAGTTACTTATCAAAGTGCGAGAACTGGTTGGCGAGGCCGGAGTGGCCGTGTACGATCGAGCAACGCTCTTGTCCCAAGTCTTTGGTGATCCAGCCTTTTTGGCTGATTGCAGCGAAGATCAGGGCGAGGCAGCGGATAGGCTCGACGAATACGCCAATGACCTGTGCTTGACGTTTCTGGAGCTTCGGCAACTGCTGAAGCACTTTCCGAAACGGGCCCAGTGGAAGAGTGGGAAGATCAGGCGGATGTACGATGAGATGGTGCAGGCGATCGTGGTAAATCAGACCCGCCAGGCACCGGCTTTGCGGAGTGACGTCGACAGCAACGGCGCAGGTCGGCCCCAGGGCGTCGAACATGCGGGCTCACCACAAGTGGCCATCGCAACCGGGCCGAGTGAACTGGACCGACTGAGGGACCTCGTGAAGACCCTACAGAAGGAAAACAGGGACTTGCGAAAGCGCCTGACGAAACTGAAGGACATGCTAGAGCCGGCATTTGTGTGAGGAAGTGATGGCGAAGAAAACAGGCAGACCACGAAAGATGATCGACGCCAAGCAGGTGAGAGAGCTTGCCTCGATTGGTTGCACGTATAACGAAATAGGTGCCGTGGTCGGGTGTAGTAAGGCCACCCTAAGTGAGCGTTTCCGAACGGAAATTGACAAAGGGCACGAAGAACTGAAGCGCTCTATTCGCCGAATGCAGTACGGCGCAGCCAAGAAAGGCAACATCGTAATGATGATCTGGCTGGGCAAGCAGTACCTTGGTCAGCAGGACAAACAGCACGTCGAAACGAGAGACGACACAAGGGTGGAGGTTGCCCGCGACGTTGCCGACATCCGCAAAGAGCTACAGAAAGACCCGGGCTATGCCGATTTCCTCAGACATCGAATGTGCAAACCAGACGTTGACCCCAGCGGTGTGGGCGGCAACGGTCACGCCAACCTGGAAAATGGCAAGCCACCTGGCAATGGTCGACCAGGCTCTAATGGAAATGGAAAAGGGAAGCATTGACCGTTTGATGGTATTCATGCCTCCAAGACACGGGAAGTCTTGGCTCATATCGCAACACTACCCGGCATGGTACATGGGAACACACCCGGATAACAAAATGATCCTAACAAGCCACACAGCACGATTGGCGTCGCGATTCAGTGGGTCGGCACGCGACCTTTTGATTGAATTTGGTCCGAGCCAGTTCGGTGTAAGCGTATCGGCATCACAGAGAGCAAAAGACAACTGGGCGATTGAGGATCATCGAGGTATCGTCGTATCGGCGGGCGTAGGTGGCCCGATCACAGGCGAAGGGGCTGACTTGCTGATTATCGACGATCCCGTCAAGAACGATGAAGAGGCCATTAGTGCCGTTGATCGCGAGAAGAAATGGAACTGGTGGCAATCCACAGCAGAGAATCGCCTTCAGCCCAACGGCTGCGTTGCCCTGATGAATACCCGGTGGCACGATGACGATCTCGCCGGGCGCCTGCTGAAGCATGAGGGCCGCGTCGAGGATGGTGGGCGTTGGACCGTCCTCAGTCTACCGGCCATAGCAGAGCAGAACGATCAGATGGGGCGGGCGCCCGGTGAGCCATTATGGCCGTCGGAATGGTCGCTAGACAAGCTGGAGCAGAAACGCAAGGACAAGACGGCCTACTGGTGGGGAGCCATGTACCAGCAGCGGCCCGGACAGTTCGGCGAGTCCTCGTGGCCGGCGGAATACTTCGAGGGGCTATGGGCCGAAGACTGGCCTGATGAATTCGAGTGCTCATCCATGGCCGTGGATCCAGCGATGGGGAAGGACAAGACACGGGGAGATTATCAGGCGATCGTATTCGCTGGACTGCTCAAGGGGATTGTCTACACAGACGCCCGTATCATCCGTGTGCCACCACCAGAGCTTGTCGAAGTGGCCCTGACATGGTGGAATGTCTACAAGCCGAACGCCTTCGTATGCGAGTCTAATGGATTCCAGGAGCTACTAGGTGGCATGATCGCAGAGATGACGCGGAACATGGGACTGTTCGACTGCATCTGTATGCCGGAGGTGGCTATCGGAAACAAGGAGATCCGCATCGAGCGGGAGATTACGCCACTGTTGGCACGGAACAAGCTACGACTCCGCAAGGGATCGCCGCACACACAGCTACTGTTCGATCAAATGCGAGCCTTCCCGAATGCGGATCACGACGATGGGCCAGACGGGCTGGCATTGGCAATCAAGACGCTCCGGGAGCGTGTAGTAGGTGCGGGACCGGAAGTGGTCGGGAGGATACGATAATGGCATTCTGGAACAAACGCGAACGCGACCCGATGCAACTGCTGGAGGCCGATCGCATCACGACACTGACCAAGCTACATCTCCAGCAGGCCAAGGCAGAGACGAAGCTGATCGAGGCGTTCACCGATCTGTCGGATACGTTCGTGGATCCGTGTGACGCCCTGATCGACGTAGACGGCGAAATGTGGGTCGAGATATGTGGATCCGGCGACGATAAGAAGGCGATCACGGCCAAGCTGAATACCCCCGCCGGACTGAAGGCCGCGCAGTGCCAAGCCCGGGGACTGGCCGCTACCAATGAATTCGCTATCGGCGGCCATGAGAACCGCATCAATTACGTCATCGGCACCGGGCATGAATACGCAGTCATCGCCAAGCCGGATGAGGAAGTGCCCGAAGAGGCCCTGAAGGCCGCACAGAAGGCGATTGACCGGTTCACGAAAGAGAACAAGTGGCAGCGCCGTCAGCAGGAGATCATGTTGCGAAAGGATCGGGATGGCGAGTGCTTCCTGCGATTCTTCCTCCAGGAGGCCACTACCGATGAGGATGAGCCCGAAGAGGGCACGGTCACAGTGCGATTCATCGAACCTGGGCAGGTAGTAACGCCACAGAAGGATCAAGACGACTGGGCCACAATGGGCATCATCACGGCGAAGGATGATGTTGAGACCGTCAAGGCGTACTACGTCGATGGCCAGAAAGTCGATGCCAAGGAGATCCAACACCGCAAGACCAACGTGGACATGAACGTCAAGCGGGGCTGCCCGCTGTTCTACCCGGTGCGCAAGAACCTCCAGCGGGTGGAGAAGCTGCTGCGGAACATGGGCGTCGTGGCCTCGATCCAAGCGGCGATCGCGATGATTCGGAAGCGGCCGGACATCGACGCGACCACAGCGGTCGATTGGACGCAGAATCAAGCGAACTTCTCCATATCGCACGGACAGCAACCGACGACGTATCACAAGGGGTACACTGCCGGAACGATCATCGACGCCCCAGCGAACACCGAATACGAGTTCCCCGCCAGCGGTATCGATGCCGCCAAGTACGTCATTGTGGTACAGGCTGAGTTACGGGCTGTGGCGAGTCGATTGGTGATGCCCGAGTTCATGTTGACCAGTGATGCCAGCAACGCGAATTATAGCAGCACATTGGTTGCTGAAGGCCCTGCGGTGAAGATGATCGAGCGAATGCAGGCCACGATGATTGAGGAGGACACCGAGGTCATGGACCGCGTACTTGACTTGGCCGTCGAGTCGGGCGAGATTTCGCAAGAGAACCGGGACAAGATGACGCTCGACGTGACCCCGCCGACAGTGGCTACGCGAAACCGGCTAGAAGAGACGAAGGCCGACGAAGTGCTCGTCAATGGGAAGGCAATGTCAATCCCGACGTGGCAATTACGGAACAACCTGGACCCGGAGCATGAGACGAAACTGATCGATGAGGACAGGGAGAAGAACGATCCTTTCGCAGGGATGGATATGGCAACGATAATGGGCGGAGGGGCGCAACCAACACCACCAAGCGGGCAAGATCAGGAGGAAGAGGATGGCGGAGAGTAGAAGGTATTGGATCACCATAGCGTTGTTGTGGATCGCCACAGCTTTTTTCGTTGGCATCCAGGTCGGTCGCTATCTACAGGGCATCGAATGACCACCCCCACCGAAAAGCTCGAAACGTTCAACCGCTCCCACAACCGTGGCCGAGACCGCGAGATTGTGTCGAATTCGTTCGCTATGGCCGCGTGGGCGAATCGGATCGGCCGAGACCTATTCGGTGTGCTTGGACCCCGGATACGCAACGCAGAGCGTGTACGGGTCGAGACGGACAAGATTCTGTTCTCTGCACCGGAGCAGGGAGCGGCCGAACTGAGGAAGCTACTGAGCGATTCGGCCATGTGGTCGTGGGACTCGGCAACTAGGCGGTTCACACGGGCCGTGCCTATTCCGGTCTGGCTGAGGCGGCTGTTGCCAGTGCATAGCCTGTTCTCGACGGAGGGGGCCGTCCTGGAATATACCCCGGACATCTCCCAAGACGACGCGTTCCAAAGGATCCTGTTGGGTGAACTCACGGCGGAGCAGACCAGGGCCATTATCCGGGAACTCGAATTCGGCAGCCCGTCACCAGCGGAACTGAATGCGATCATCGAAGACACGTATTGGCCCGATGGGCTGGACGCAATGTCCCGAATCAAGACGGTCACGGTGCCGGACATAGCCGAGCTACGCGATTCGATCGGCAAGTATCTTTCCACCAACGTAGACGTGGGGGCCGCGTGGCAGACGCTGGGAGGCGAGATCGAGCACTTGGTGGGCAATGTCCGATTCAAGGCGGTGCGGATCGCCCGAACGGAAACGGCCCGGGTGTCGGAGGACATGCTTCGGCAATCGTGGAAAGAGGCCGATGAGTTCATTACGGGCATTCAGACGTTTACGTCAGCCGATAGCAAGGTACGGGACACGCATCGACACTGGCACAATAAGGTATACCACAGGGCAAGCGGCGGACAATACATCGCCCGGGACGGTGAGCGACTACCGCGTTTCCCTGCTGACGCGAATTGCCGTTGCTGGAGTAGTCCGGTACTGGACGAAAGTCTGACACGTGGTTTGCCGGATGAGGATCTGGGGCCGGAGTACAAGGCGGCGCTGGATCGGTTTGAGAGGGAGAAGGTGTGACTGACCTCCGCAAGCACAACCAACGCCTGACCGATCTAGCATGCCGGATGCTCGTACAGTTGGCTGCCCTTGCCGCTACAGAGGGGTTATACGGGACGATTGGTATTGAACTTCATGTAGAAGCCGGTAGAATTACCCATATTACTGAACAGAAACGGGCGACGCACAGATGAGTCCAGACGATTTACGCGACGTGGCGGATCATGTCGCAGAGAATGCGATGATTGGCTTTGCAACTGTAGCCATGGCCATTGTGGCGATCCTGACATTGTCGTTCTGGGTGCCGTGTTACGTGCTTGGTCGGCTCATAAACAAATGACGCAGGGAGGTTGCTGGTACCTGTCAGGGCTCATAATCCTGACCACGCGGGTTCGATTCCCGTCCCTGCCACTTAGATAGACGCTTTCGGGTATTGGAACAACCAGGCCCGGCTGACTGCACACCGCAGTTTGTCGGGCCTTTTTTCGTTCTTGGAGCAAAGCATGAGCTACGAAACACTTACCGAGTTCACCGACAGCCGCGGTGTCACATTGGGTGTCGAGGAGGGCGTTCTGCGGGGCGTGAAGATCCTGGGGCTTACGTCAAACAACGGCAGGTTCTACCCAAAGGAAACGCTTGCCCGTGCCGTTGCGATGTACGAGGGGGCCAACGTCAACGTGGACCATGCGTCAACGCCTGGGGCTGCCCGTGGATATGCCGACCGGATGGGCGTGCTTGAGCATATCCGGCTAGGTGACGGCGATACTGGCATGTTCGCCGACTTCCGTTTCAATCCAAAGCACCAACTCGCAGAGCAATTGAAGTGGGACGCCGAGAACAACCCATCGGCTGTGGGCTTCTCACACAACGTGATGGCAAAAACATCCCGCCGCGGCTCGAAGGTCGTGGTGGAAGAAATAACCAAGGTGCAGTCGGTCGATCTGGTCGCAGACCCTGCAACCACAAAGGGCTTGTTTGAAGCGGCCGACGAAACCTCTAGCTCAAAGGAGCACGACATGGCGGAAACGCTGACCCTCGCACAGTTGAAAGCGGATAATCCGCAACTGGTCGAGACAATCGCGAACGCAGCCGTTGCTGCGTTCAAGGAGTCCACAGACCAAAAGGCCAATGCGGCCGAAACCACGAAACTCAAGGAAGAGCTTGACGCCTACAAGGTCAAGGAGAAGCTGACGGAGGATCGGACTGCCGTCGCCGCCCTGATCGAGGCAGCCAAGCTTCCGAAGCTCGCCGTGACGGACGTGTTCGTCGAGTCGCTCATGGTGGCCGACGACGCGACCAGGGCGAAGCTCATCGAAGATCGTCGAGCCGTCACCAAGCCCGGTACGAACGGCAAGCCGACCAGCAAGGAGCAGGGCACGACGGAGGGCGATGATTCGTCCTTGGCAGGCATGACATCCGAACAACTCGGCAAGCGCTGGACAGCGTAGGCCGACAACCACTTTCACAAGGAGCCATAACATGGCAGATAAGATGCGATGGAAGTATGGGGACACGAACCCCATCGTCCATAACGTAGACAGCGGCCAAGTCATCGAGATCGGCGACGCTGTCTGGCAGAACACAGATGACGCACGGGCTGCTGACGAAATCAGTTCCGGCAGTCTCATCAACATGCAAGAAGCGTTCGTTGACAAGTTCCTCGGCGTTGCAATGCAGCGCAGCAAGTCAGGCGAGACAAACCCAATTCGTGTGGCGACGACGGGAACCTTCGAGTTCATTTGTGCCTCAACGACATTCACCGAAGGCGACAAGGTCGGCATGTCCGGCGTGTCCGGCAGTGCCCTGGTGAATCAAACCGTGATCGCCGTGGCCACCACCTACGCCGCAATGGGCAAGGTGAAAAAGGCTTACGCCACGGCCACCACAGTCGTGTTGGTTCAGATCCAATCAACCATCTTCACTGGCGGCTTCGCTGACGCCACAGCCTCCAGCTAGAAAGGAGCCATACAATGAGAATCAACCATCAAGCATTCGCGAAAGACGTAAAGCAACTGATCCGCGAGGGTCGGGACGCTGAAGCGGAGATCCGCGAGCAATTCAAGGCCGGCGTATTCAAGCCGGAGGACTTCCGGATCCGAGCCATCGCCGAAGCGACCATGGGGCGCGGCTGGGTCGATGCCTGCGAGCCGGCCCTCGAAAAGAACGTCGCAGTCATCCAGGAATCGGACGGCGTCGACTCGACGGCGTTTTCCAACATCACCGGCCAGATCATTTACAGCAAGATTCTGGACTCGTTCGTTCGTCCGGAATTCGTCGGGACAGGCCTGATTCCGACGCAGCCCACGCGGCTGAGCGGCGAGAAGCTGCCCGGCGTAAGCTCCCTTGGAGATCAAGCGGCGGTCGTCAACGAAGGGATGCCTTACCCGAACGTGGGCTTCGTCGAGGACTACATCAACACGCCCGAGATCGACAAGCGTGGGATGATCGTCCCCGTCACAAAGGAGGCCATCTTCTTCGATCGGACTAACAAGGTCTTGACCGAGGCTGGGAAGGTTGGCGAGTCGCTTGGCCTGAACAAGGAGAAGCGGATTCTCGATGTGATCCTCGGCGAGGCGTCCACGTTCGCCACCGGCGGAAAGTGGAAATGGAAAGGGACCGAGTACGCTGTGTACGAGACGAACGCCGTCGACTACGTGTCGTACTTCTACCTCAATTCGATCGATCGGATCTTCAACAACTACGAGGACCTCGATTACGTCGAGGACCTGTTCGACCAGATGACGGATCCAAACATCAGTACGTTGGAGAGCCCGGAGCCGATTCTGATTTCTGGGACGCGAACGCTTCTGGTGGCACCCAAGCTGAAGCAAACGGCGAATCGAGTCATCAACAGCACGGAGACACGGAAGGGATCAACTACGACGATTCAGACCTTGTCGCCGCCTGACAAGATGGGTTACGACATCAAGACCAGTCCCCTGATACGGGCGAGACTCGCGTCGAACAAGACCACGTCCTGGTGGGTCGGCAATTTCGCGAAGGCTTTCGCCTACATGGAGAACTGGCCGCTCATGGTGAGCCAGGCCCCAACTAACAACGAGGCCGAATTCACCGCGGACATTGTGGCACGCTTCAAGGCCAGCGAAAAGGGCACGCCGGCGGTAATCGCCCCGCAGTGGGTCGTCAAGTCCACTGGAGCGGGTTCCTGATGCATTGGTGTTGCGGCGGGGTCGGTCGGGTGCCTTCTATCGGCCGACCCCGTTTTCAACGCCCTGGAGCAATCAATGGCAGACGCGCAAGACGTACATGGGATCGTTTTCAAGAACGGGACGGCGACGTGCCTGGCTCGCGTCGTTGGCGCGGATGCCGCGAATATCACGCAGTCGGACATCGATACGATCACGTACTCGATCTATCTGCTGAATGACCAGAACGCTGACACGCGGACCGATGTAACCGGGCACACCGCCGCGGAATTGGTCGTGGCGGATACGATCTTCGACACCCTCCAGACGGACGCGATTTGGACTGTCGACGACACGGGCTACAACATGAAACACGAAATCGTCATCAGTGAGAACGAGGCGTTTGCCATAGCGGGGCGCGAGTACCTCGTGGAGTTCTCGCTGACACCGAACACGGGGCAATTGATCCTTGTCCGATTCCGCACGGGGGTGATTTGATGCCGACAGACGCCGAACAACTCGCAACGATCAAAACTCAGACGTTGGTGAACATCGTGGCCATCACGGCGTCGCCGAATCCGACGTATACGATCGACGGACAAGAGATCGAGTGGGCCGAGTACCTCAGACAACTCCAAAGCACGCTCGCCTGGGTCAATAAACAGCTTGTCCAGGCAGGCGGCCCGTATGAAGTCCACACGCAGGGGTACACCTAATGGGCGTGAGCGGGTTTGACCCATCCACTGATTTCGAGACGGTCGCGGACGGCCTAGAAGCTGTCACGCTGAACCGTCGTGGATCGTCATCGAACGTGGCTGTAGCGAAGGCTCTACAGCGTGCCGTGACAACCTCGGAAGTGGCGGCGAGTGATGGGCAGTACACGCAAGGGGACGTGCGCTGGCACCTGCCTGTGTCTGACGATTTGCCGATCGCGGAACCCCCATCTATCGGTGATTCGATCGTAGACGCGGCGGGGGACGATTGGGTCATTATGACGGTGCAGGACGCCACGTTATCGAGCCGGTGGCGATGCGTGAGCCGCAATGTAGTCGTCCAGTACGGGCTTGACGATCGGATAACCATCGAAGTAGCGGC
>SDBU01009287.1_pt1 | contig 11048 bp, 11 predicted proteins | sample 2277071 | NCBI WGS metagenome assembly SDBU01 (sample SAMN10397929, study PRJNA504765) | marine sediment metagenome | isolation source: marine sediment core GS08_GC12, 126 cmbsf | place: Arctic Ocean: Gakkel Ridge, Loki's castle | collected 2008
GGCATAGACCCACCGATCGATGTCATGAAAAAGGCAGTTTTAGACAATATCTAATCCAGCATTTCCTTTTCCGGTTCATTATCATCAGGTGGGAATGGTCGGTCCAATCTTTTTCGCTCCAAAAGGAGAGAACCAAGGTGTCTGTACCTCCTTATGTCCCCGCATGATGCGACTATCTGATCATATAGCTTTCTTGCCGAATCAACATCACCTGTGAAAAGCTCAAGCAGTCCGAGATTGAATCTTGCCTCGTGGTACTCAGGATCTATGCGTATGGCATTGTTATATGCCTTTTTTGCCAGCTCGATATTCTTCTCATCCTCATCTGTCTTTTGAGGCCCAGAATAGAGGATACCAAGATTAAAATGAGTTTCAGCAAGATCATATTTTAAGATGAGCGACTGCTTGAGCAAGGCTTCTGTGATATCTTGGTGACCCTTGATATTGTAGAGGGTCAATGCGAACCTTGTAATGGTCAATGCCGCATCATCCTTGTCTTCCACATCATCTGCGGCATCGATGGCCTCCATGACCTTTCCTTTTTGAAGAAGCTCCAAGAGCCCGTCTGAATCCATGATCACCAAATATGTTCGCGTACTATCTTCATCTCAGAAAGTGTATATTGACCGGGGGCTGTCCCCGCACCACCATCTGGGGCGCAAAATGTCAGGTACCCCCCGAGCATCGGTCCCATGATGCGGGTGAATTTCCCTATCTCCCCCAGGGCAAGGGCTATCACAGGGATCGAAAGCCCGGCAGATTCAACCGCCAAAAGGACATTCAATGCATCGGCCTGTGTCTTTGGCATGTATGCGATCTTTGCGATATCCGCCCCTGAGGCTTCTTGCTCTTTCAGGGTCGCAACCATCATTGGCACATCTGGTGTCTTTTCAAAGTCGTGGTGTGTCAAGATGACATTTACGCCCTGAGCCTTGGCCTTTTTCATAAGTTCATCCCTAAGCTTTGGGTCCATCCTCTGTTCGATGCTGATGTGAGATGCATATGAAAGGCTCATCGTGAGCACATCGATCCTCTCGTCCTCTTCGCCTTTGAATGAACCGCCTTCCCAATCTGGCATGCATGTCGCTATCAGGGGCTTTTCTATCTTGGAAAGTGCTTCTTGGTCCATTGGATCGGCAAGATTATCGAGCCTGACCTCTATTATATCGCAATCTAGGCCGAATGCCGCCTTTTCCATCTCCTTTGAGGTGGGCGCAACCACTGCCACACATATCAAGGCCATAAAAAAAGAATGGCTGACAATAGATATAAGTGAGGATAGTCAATGTCAGCCGGGGTGTGTGCCTTGCAGAAGACGCGGATATGAGAGACACCGCAGATGGAAGGCGCAAGGGACTGATGGACAGCCCAAAAGCGGATATCGTTTTGGATGTCGGTGGGGATTCGAGGATTCGATCCATGATACACATGTTCCACATGCGTTATCCCATAGATGTTATATGGGTATCAGAATCCATGGAGGCAGTTGATGTCAGACGAGGTGTTGTGGTATCCAGCATTTGGGATCCTAGAACATGGTTCTCTACCCCAAAAAGACCGGCAAGGTATGTTGTTGAACTTGGCAGGGGAGGAGTAGGCGATACAAAAGAGGGGGACAATATCTCTTTTGAGGGATGTGTATGATAAGCTTGGAGCAAGGACGCCTCAGATCATGCATTGGATACGCACTTGTCATCGCTTTTGCTATCCTTGGCCTCCCAAGTTCATTCAATCTGGGTGGCGGGGCATGGGAAGTATGTCTTGATTATGTAGGTAAGGGAACATTATACGGTGGTCAGCCATTTTGCAATCAGGGACCTGTCATATATTTTCTCCTATTTTTCCTTTTCAAGTTATTCAGTCAAATATCTGAGTGGCTGCCGCTTGCTATCTTGGCATTCGCATCTCATGCTGTCATTTACATAAGCATCAGAAAGATGGTCAAGGAAGACGGCCTTTACGAGCCGAGGCTATATGCCATCCTCTATTATTTCATAGTTTATCAGCATATCGGCAATCTCACATCATCTGTTGCGACCGCATTCATGGCATGGGGGATATGGAGACTGCGTGATACGAGAGGGTATGGCAGGGCTAGTGAGGTCGGGATGCTTTTCAGTCTCGCAGTTTTCACAAAGTATACAACAGCAATGGTCATCATCATCGCATTGGGCTATGAAGTTGCAAAGAGGATCTTTGTCGGTTTTGGATTTAGAGGACCCGATCGGGGAATAAGATACAACAAGACATTGTGGCCTGTGACTATGGCATGTGTCATCCTGGCTATCATAGGCTTCAGTTGGATGGGTCTGAACAACATATATCCGAACTTCTCAGAATACACTCTCAAAGGCCATGCAGACCAGTTGACAGTATCTGTTGGAGATGCCATTGACGCTCTTTTAGCAAAAAGAAGCTTAAACACCCTTGCAGGAGCCCTCATGCTCGCAGGCATCTTCGTGCTTGGCCTAAAAAAGCGCTTTGACAGATCCACCCTCTTTTATCCAATGGCTCAGATCACGATCGTCGCCTACAGTGCGCTCTTCCTTTTCAATAAGCATTATATCGGAGACACGAGGATCGGGGAAAACTACATGCTCGTGGCATACCCCTACCTTCTGGGATGTTTCCTTTTGGCATACAAGAGGGATGTGAGGATCTTTACATTCCTTGTAGCTGTCACAATGATCTACCCAAGCTTCTATGTAAGCCCTCTCACAGACTTCACAAGATGGGACTTTGACGCAGAAAAGGAGGCAGCTATTAGGGACATACAGTGGGGAATGCATTTCATACCTGCACAATCCAGTGAGGTCCTCACTGAGGGACCTGTTGGATTCGAGTCTATCTTCGTCGAATATGACACAGAGATCGATCCGGAAAACGTCATCGTCGTTGGTGGCTCAGACGAGTTCCAAGTGTCTTATGCGGACGCTGACTGGACACCGACATTATCAAATAGCATAGACCTTAACGGATCTCCAACTCAGATCACTGGAAACACCACGATAACGGATATGATACTCAGCGACATCAGAAGGGGCAGATATTCTTTGATAATGTATGGTCCTCCAGCTTGGGCCATAATCTATTCCACAGTGAAAATGGATCCAAGTTTCATTGAAATGAATTTTTGCAGGGCCTATACCCCGAACCTTATGTATGGGGGCAAGTATCGCAGCCATAACACATACTACTTCAAAAACGAACTTGATTGTGGGATCTTCAAACAGAGGCTTTACAATTATTATGTCCTAAATTTCACAAGGTTCTGCCACTATGGAGAAAATGTGGGTAATGCCATCATCAGAGCCTCAAGATGGAACCAGATGCAGGTCCCATACTCATGCAACTATGACATTGACTGGCTCTATTCAGAAAGTGAAAGGATCAAGATAACACGGTTGGATATTCTGATAACAGTAGCGCTCATGATGCCATTGTATGGCTTAGTCATCGCTTACAGGAGGTTCTTCCCCTTGGCGCCTGATAGCATAGATCCTTGAGATACCCAAGACTATCCCGAAAAAAGATATCACAAGAAGCGATCCGAATGCCCACATCCATGGGTCATAAAATATTTGAGGGGCACTGGTCTGCGCAATCGCCTGGGTCAGGGTCGCAGTCACTGGCGAAACCAATGTCGTTGTTACTGTGTCAGCCACCTCAATTATCGGGATCGAATCGGCAACCTTGTCCAATGCATTGGATACCTCCCCCTCAAAAGCATCGATGGTGGAGTTGATAGCATCCAAAGTGGGAGGGATCGAGTTTTCAGCTGTTTTATACATCCGCCCGATCTGATCCGATGATGCCTGATATAGTCTCATCTCGGCATCAGGCATACTGTCAACGAGAGTCCCTGATTTCTTTAAAGCCACCTCTTTGACGATATCATGATCGCCATCATCAAACATCCAACCAGCATTCTTTTGTATAGCATCTGCCAGGGTCGTTGTGACAGGCGACAAGGTCGTTGTCACAGATGTCGACACTGCCTCGACCGTCTTTGCAATGGCCTCGGCCTGGAGCCCTTGAGCATTGGATATTGTGTCAACTCCGGGTGCGGCTTCCATAATCCCGTCTTTTGCACTTTTTGATATGGCAGACCTCAAAGGAAGCTTTGGGAGAAGTGAAGACGCACTTGTTGATATCGTCTTTCCCATCCTGGATGCGAGTCCCATGCCAGCTCCAACGAGTGTGAAAACAGATGTCGCAAGAAGTATCCATACCTTGGTCTCATATGGACTGAGTATGCCCTCGCCCTTAGGGGTGAGCCGATAATATTTCCATTTTGTCTCTGACTCCATCTGCTCTATCAGCCCTGCCGCCACAAGCCGGTCAAGATGCTCTTTTATCGTTGATGGGCTCATCTTGGTGGCAGTAGAAAGATCTGTGAGCGTAAGCTTGTGCTCAGACAGCCTTTTGAGTATGTCTATCCTTGTGTCTGCGGCAAGCGCCTTGAACGTCTCCTGGTCAAGTGTTATCTTTGAGCTCATCTTATCGTTATGCAATTAAATCCCTTGATGCCATCAGGACATGCCTCCTTGATGGTCTTTCCATCTGGGACCTCGCAGGCCCACCATTTGGGTTCGCAATCCGCACGTTCCACGCATTCTGGGGGCTTGAGGGTCGCACAATCTTGTTTGGACTCAACTAAATCGGGCGCGATCACATCGATACATTTCCAGCCCTTGCCTCCATTGGGACAAACTTCCTCAAAGGTCTTTCCCTCAGGCACATAGTCGCACATCCAAAATGAGACCTTGCATTTGGGGTCTTTTTCACATTCGGTCTGTGTCAAAAAAGAACATGCACCATCCCCTGCGACAGGGGACTTGTCTGTTATTGTTTTCGGAGCGTCTGTCACTTGGGCAATACATCCTGCCAAGGCTATAGCCAAGATGACCCACGCGATATATCTGCCCATATTATACTTTTGGCAAACCGTATTAAAGGGCCATACAGTTTATTTCGCTTTTGGCCGAAACATAATAAAAGACAACCCAAAGGGGGGAACTGGCGGCGTTTGCCGCCAGTACCCTTGGGGTGTAAGTTCAGTCGCTCACTTAGCATAAGGAATACAGTTTAAAAAGCTTTTCTTCAGATTCCGAAGTCTATCTTTTGCCTACAGTTCTTTCTGCCGGCAGGATTGTTTATGCGATTACAGACTCCCCTTTTAGCGAGCACTTGAGCAACAGAATCATAGCACATGTTCCTCTTGTTCTTTTTCAATCCATTACAAAGAATAAAATCTTTGGAGTGGGTCGCCACACCGATTATGCAATTTCCTATCTGTGTGGAAGGGACAATATCACAGATCGATATATCATTTTTCAGTCTTGCAACCTCTGACACGCATAGATGCTGGTTTCTTTTCATGGTGTCGCATGCACTTAGGTCCATTCTGGCCCCAATGAATTTGGCACAAGCTTTGGAAATATCCACTGAGTCAACAGCATTGGATGTGCATATCAATTCATTCACATCTTGCCTTGCCCATACGACCCCATTCTTCCCCAGATTATTATGAATTGCCACTATCTCGTCTTGAACCATGCAAAAGAGCGTGGATTTTTCATTGCCTTCATTGGCCCTAAAGCAGCCAGTTGGGGCCGTAGCATCTGTTAGGCCGTATGCATCGGCTATCTCCTCCTTTTCTGGGTACTTGACACTTTCACAGAATCCAATATCACAGCTCTCACAATTCTTAGACGGTGTTGTCGTGTTGAGTATATCAATTCGGCATTTGCACACAGGCTTTTCACCCTCCAAGTAGTTGGACACCTGCCTGTGCCAGCCCGCATCTTTTGCCAGGTAAACGGTTTGATTCGCCCATAAGATCTTCCCGTCTCGTATTTCCATCAGGCACGATTTGGAGAACCTTCTGTCAGGTTCTCCTCCAAGATCTCTGGCAAAAACCTTATATGACATTGGAGGGCCAGGTGGAGTGAACTCCTTTTGCATTATTGGCAATATATGCTCTATATCGACATCAGACATCAGGATATATGCCGCCGATGCCAATGCTGCCAAAAGGATTATGAAAAATACTGCATAATTTGGTTTTTGATTTTTCCGTTCATCTGTTACATGAATTGTGTAAGTGGACTCATGGCCATTATCTTTATCGCTATGACTTAATGCAGGCCCATCACCCGGGTCTGGGACATTGGATCCTTGAGCGGCCGCGACAGGCCTTATGGCAGGTGATGGGTCTTTGTTTGCTGCATCTGAAACAGATTGTGATGTGGATGTATGGATCTCCTTTCCCGTGATAAATGACCTTACGACATGATCATTGCCTGCTCTAGCTTCAGTAACAGGAGCTTCTTCAACAGGCTCTGGTTCCTGCGTAGGTTCAGGTTCTGCAACAGGAGCTTCTTCAACAGGCTCTGGTTCCTGCGTAGGTTCAGGTTCTGCAACAGGAGCTTCTTCAACAGGCTCTGGTTCTTGCGTAGGTTCAGGTTCTGCAACAGGAGCTTTTACAATAGGTTCTTCAGCAAAGGCTTCTTTACCAATATCATCGGCTGGATCCAGATCATCAAAGGCAGTATCTTGCGGCTCCTGGGGATTTTTGACTTCTGTATCCTCCACACCTTTTCCTAAAGATTTACGCCTCATCCAATTGAGCCGATCCTCTTCCCCCTCTTCCACGATATGTTATTACCCTTGTATTAATTAATGGTTTTTTTTTTGTGGATATTATTATATTTGAGTCCCATTATCCTTGCATGGGGCAACAAATGAGAGGAAGATCATGAGTCGCATCCGTATAAAGCGCTCACACATCAGGATTCCCTTATCTGTAGGATTCAGGCCACATGATCCAGAGTTCATAAAAAAGGTCGTCCCTCCCTTGCTTGTGGCAGCGATCGTGGTGTTTGCTATGAGCGGATGGGATACCCGGCAATATGAGGCCCCAACCCCATATGAGCCAGAAACCAGGAACCTGGATACAAAAGAAGTGAAAAATGAAATTGACCGGCAAGTTAAGGGGCCCCTGTCCGCCGAGTTAGGGCCTGAATGTGAGACTGCCCTGGATCAGATACCTGCAAGAGGATGCGAGCGGGATCCTGCTGATCTTACCAAGCGAGCGGCCGCTGTAACAAGGGTTGATGAGTTCAAGTCAGAGTACGTCAAGGACTCGATAAAAAGGGAAGACGCCAGGATATGTGAGGCAGGGGCCTACATTGGCAAGATGAACAAGCATATGTGCTATGCGATCGCCCTTGATGACGTAACGTTTTGCGACGGCATAGTAGATAATGAATTCGTCAAATTCTGCAAGATACTCGTCAAAAGGGATTATGATGGATGTAATGATTATGAAGAGGGTTTTTTTCGCAACTCATGTATCAATTGGGTCACCGAGATATTGGATGGCGGCGTCCGAGGATACGACAAGATGGCCTCAGTGAATGGGTATATGTCGGGGATCTGAGAGTCAACCCATCCCGAACTGTTTTATCATGCGATTGAGCTTTTTGCCACCACCCGCCCCCTTCATCATCTTCTTCATGCGTTTGTAATAGTTAAGGAGGTCACGAACATCTGAAGAGTCGGTCCCTGCCCCTTGTGCGATCCTTTCTATCCTTTCCCTTTTCACGATGGATGGGTCCTCCTTTTCTTGGGTGGTCATCGAGTCCATGACGAACTTGAACTTTTCTATCTTATCCTGTTGCATCGCAACAAGGTCCTTTGGAATTTTTGCCCCGAATGGCATCATCTCCATCAGCTTATCCATGGAACCCATCGACTGCATCTGCTGTATCTGCTGGTAGACATCTTCCAGATTGAACTTTCCTGAAAGCATCCTCTTTGCCGCCGCCTCGTCAAAGTCCACCTCCTTGGCTTTTTCCAAAAGTCCCTCAATGTCACCCATCCCAAGGAGCCGGCCAACGAAACGAACGGGCTCAAAGACCTCTAGGTCGGCAATGTGCTCACCGACCCCTATGAAGTTCACTGGGCTATTGGTCGTCGCACATGCTGAGATCGAGCCGCCGCCCTTTGCAGACCCATCGAGCTTTGAGATTATTATGCCGTTTATGGAACATGAGTCATTGAACGCTTGCGCCTGCTCACCTGCAGTTTGGCCGATAGTGCCGTCAAGGACAAGAAGTGTACGGTCTGGAGATACCTCTTTTGATATCATGTTTATCTGTTCCATCAAGCCCGTATCGAGCTTGTGCCTGCCCTCAGAATCTATAATCGTAAAACCCTTTGACTTGAAATGTTTGAATCCATTCTGTATTATCTTGAGAGTGTCCTTTTCTTCGGTCTCCCCATAGAAGGGAACGCTGATCTCTTTTGCAAGCTGTTGAAGCTGGGTATATGCTGCCGGCCGAAAGGTGTCTGCGCATATCAGCCTCACATTGAGGCCCTTTTTTTTGTAGAATGCCGCAAGCTTGGCTGCTGTGGTCGTCTTTCCAGATCCCTGGACACCTACGAGCATCATGGTCATGCCGTCTTGCATAACCAGCTCCCCCCCATTGCCTAAAAGGCTGGTCAACTCGTCATAGGTTATCTTGATCAGGTTCTCCTTTCTTGAGAGCATCCCGGGAGGCTTTTCCAAAAGCGCCCTGTCCTCTACCTTCTTGGATAGGTCGACCACGAGTTTGACGTTAACATCCGCTGACAGAAGGGCTTTTTGCACCTGCTTGAGATAATCTCTCACGACCTTCTTGTCGACAACAACTGCCTTTTTCAGGTTGTTGATCGCGCCTTGCAAGCCCTCTCTAAGCTTTTCGAATGCCATTTACTTGTTTTTCTCCCATATATTGACATGGCCCCCGCCCGAACGGAACGGACTAAGCTCCACTATCAAAGGATAAATAAAGAACACCAGGGTAAAAAGGTAATAGGGGAACAGGAAAATCATCGCAAACACTATCCTGTAGTTGAGTCGACCCAGGCGCATGATGGACAAGATGCCATATGCCTGGTTGAAAAGGAATGAATAGAGGAAAAGAGGGAACAGCCAATCGGCTTCCCACACACCTGTGTATACCTTGAAAACATATCTTGCGGTGCCGAACATGGAAAAATATGCGATAAAATACGTGAGGACCTCCCAGGACATGTAAATGCCGTAGGAGACGAACCATTTTAGGTACCCGGAAAATATCTGATAAAATGTTATGGGCAAGATGACCGCGCTCTGCACAAGGAAGTAGATCTGATTGGGAAGGCCATAAAGGCCGATAAACCCGTATGTCGGGTTCAGTATCATGTCTCTGTGCTTTCTTAATACCTGAACAGTCCCGTGCCCCCACCTTAGCCTTTGTTTTGCAAGGCCCATTAAGGTCTGTGGAACATTGGTGAACATGATGGCTTTGCTCATGATAGGCCGATAATCAGTCTTGTGCATCTTAAGGCCTATGTCGAAGTCCTCACACAGCGTATCGGTCTCAAAACCATCAGCTGCAGCAAGGGCCTTGCGACGAAATGCGACAAAGCCGGGAAGGACATAGGTGCATCCGAGCTTGTCGAAGATGTAACGCCACATGGAACTGAGGATGTACTCGAATTCCTGATACCAAGCCAATGGATTCAATGTCGGCACTACTTGGATGATACCTGATACCGCACCGACCATAGGATCTTGGAAGGGTTCAGCCAAAAGTAGCAATGCATCCGCATCGAGCGCTGAGTCCGCATCCAAAAAGACCATGATCTCCCCCTTGGATTCTTCAACACCTCGGTTCACTGCCATGGCCTTGCCAAGATGGGACGTGTCGATGCGTTTAACACGCGCATCTTCTTTGGACATCGCCGATACTATCTCACCTGTTGCGTCATTGGATCCATCATTGACCACTATGATCTCCAGGTCCCCTGGATATTTTGCATCAAGAACTGACTGGATAGTGCTCCTTATCACCCGCACCTCATCGTGGGCCGGCATGATGACAGACATCGTAGGCGTGTAGCCCAATTTGACAGGCCGCTCGGGCATGATGCCCAAAAGTCCCCAGAATATGTATGTGAAGATGGATATCAAGAACACCACACCAAGGAATATGTCAAGCATCTTGGCCCCACCTCAACATATGGACAGGTCATGGGACTTCACACAAAGGTGCCTCTCCACTTCGTCGCGACTTCTTAGCCCACAAAAGGTCTCATCCTCGATGACCAGACAGGGATATTCATTGACCCCATAGTACTGGATAAGAACATCCACAGAGGGTATCTCAAGGTCTGTATCGAAGCTGAAGATAGCAACCTCCTCGTCGATCCTTTTATTTATGTGGGTTAGGACGAAGCTCTGCTCATCACATAGCTTGCAGTCCACTCCATTTTTGTAAAAGTAGAGAATGACCGTTTGATCCATGTCACAATTCTGGCGGATCTGTTTTAGCAAAGACAGGTAAAGAACTTCCTGTCTGTTGAATTTTTTCTTTTGCTTGAGGTAGCTCGGGTCGTCCATGAACTCGCTTGTGAGCCTGCGATAGTCCTCGATCTTATTGCCTAGCTTCCAGATCTTCTTATCGATGAGGTTGAGCTGGCTCTTAAGCGTCACGCATGTTGCATTGCCTCCGAACATTCGCATAAGCTGGGTCAGAGCCTCCATCTCCTCAAGAGTGTCTACAGTATCCATCATCTGGGGCTCTATGGTCTCTTCTCTCATATCATTGAGATAGACATTGATGGAATAGATGATAGTCAACACAAAGAGGGTTATCAAAAGCGCCTTGACAAATATCCACTTGCTCACCTCCATTTTATCTCCTTGCCTAAAAAGACGGAATAGAAAGAGCTGACCCAAAAGACCTGATAGATGACAAAGAAGAAGATGAACCCTATGAAGCCTGTCACGTTCTGTCTCATTCTCCTGTGCATCACAGAAAGGCTGACCTTTGTCATCAGCGTGATGGAAAGGATGGACGACAACATTATGAAGTGGAAGATAGATAGATTTAGCAAGTCGATGTCGAATGTGGGGGTCAATATCTCAAAGTTCGTGAGCCATAGGTAGTTGATCTCCCGCCATACCTTGTCCAGGAACATGCCGACCGTATAAAGGCCCAGACACATCCCCAGGG
>SDBU01009288.1_pt1 | contig 11048 bp, 14 predicted proteins | sample 2277071 | NCBI WGS metagenome assembly SDBU01 (sample SAMN10397929, study PRJNA504765) | marine sediment metagenome | isolation source: marine sediment core GS08_GC12, 126 cmbsf | place: Arctic Ocean: Gakkel Ridge, Loki's castle | collected 2008
ACTAACAGGCAAAACAAACTCGGCCTCATTAGCAGGATCGCTATCCCACGTAGAATAAGCAACACCATTCTCAAAAGAACCTTTACCTAAACTACCTGAGAATAAATGCAAAACCTCTTTTGCTTCGGGAAACAACGACATAACACGCTTCAAATATGAGGGAGGATACTCCCCATAAAAACCGTGCTTTCTTTTGTAATAATTACCAATCTGCCAAGCGCCATAAAGCCAACCCTTATCCGCTACAAGACGTGGATAATTAGGGAAAGCTTTATGATATGAATTAGCCCTGTCTTGCGGGCCTATACTCATTTAATCCCTAGCAATTTGTGTAGTTGAAAATTCAGAGAAACACGGTTTTTTAGCGCTGGGATACTCGCTATACTTTCAATTAAAAGCTCAAGTTCTTCCGGAAGTAACTTCCCCGAAACTGGCGACACATAAAGTTGTGCCTTTGGGTTATGATCATAAATATAAAAAGCCACTTCAAATAAATCGTTAGGATGCATCAATATAAACTTCGTAACATCACAAGGACGTAAACTCTCCAATACCCTCTCTGTTAGAGACCGACAATCTACTCCTGAAGACCGCAGTTTATAATCAGCAATAATTCGTACACGGTCGTTCTCTAACCACTCTCGAGGAATACCAACCGTACCATTAGTCTCCACAGTAACTAGATACCCTAACTGAGCAAGCGTATTAACCAGAGTCCGGACCTCTTCAAACTGATACAAAGGCTCGCCACCGGTCACAGTAATCTTCTGCAGTCCGCCCCGTTCAGCGTGGGTAACAATTTCAGACAGACCCATTGTTCGGCCTGTATTCTCGTCCTGCGCCCCGGCTGTATCACAGTAACCACAAAAGGAGCCAAACTCTCTCTTCAAGTTACAGCCCGCCAGACGAATAAAGAACGAAGGCTGCCCCGGACCGGCAAACCCGTTTACTTCACCGTCAATTGACCGAAAGAATTCAACAACCTGCAACTTCGGCTCGTACCAATCCTTTATATCCTCAGCCACTTCCCCCTCCCGAAACAAACGGGTCAACTGCTGTTTTGTGGCGGCGATGAGAAGCCACCCTTGCAAACATGTCTTCTGCTAGAACAGGATTTGACCCCTTCACGCTTTGGGCATACGCTTTGGCAGCCGCTTGAGCGTGAATATCATTATCTATACGCAGCACTACATAATCAGCTCTCGGATCAACAGGAGTCAAGTCCGCTTTCGTAACCCGGTACTTATCATAAAATCCTCGATCACGATCTGCTAGGCGCATCCTCAATTCCCCCGTGCATATATTACAGAACTGTCAGCGGTTTCCCAAACCTGAACCTGAATTAGCTCTACTCTGTTTGGTGTATCCAGTGTTTTTATTATTGCATTTAGAAGATCGAAGAACACCTTCGCCATATGTTCGGCAGTAGGGCAATCGAGAATTTCATTTATGTCCCGATGATCGAACACATCCGTTACCTGAACCCGAAGAGCTTCTTTCAAAACAGCAAAGTCGACAACCATACCTTGCTCATTTAACTCATCCGACCCGACCATCATTTGAACTTTCCACCGATGGCCGTGCATCCTCGCACATTTACCCAGGTGTTTAGGCAAATAGTGAGCTGAGTTAAGATCAATTTCTCGAGTCAAGTAATACATATAGTTAGACATACTCACCTCACCGGTTTTTGCGCGCACATAATCGCGTTCTACCGCGATTTCTCGACTTGATACGTAGATACCCCTGCGGGAGAAGTAATGGTAAGATACTCCTACCAATGAAGCAAGAGATGAGGCACAAGGTTCGATCGGCTCCGGACTGAGCGGAGCTTAAACGCCGACCGTCGATTGAACCAAGCCGCTAAGTTGCCTCATCCCCTGCACTATAATAAAACGCGGGAAAGGCCTGGATCGGAAAGTAGGTAACCCAGGCCTTTTACAGAGCAGGGAGTACTCTAACCCCGCGTGTGGTTGATGGTCGGAGGCGGGACACGCCCCGTGACTAACTAACCTAGTCAAGGCCATCAACACTGACGACGCCGTCGTCGGAGACGGTAATGCTCCACTTATGGGCCTCTTCCAGACGGCGGGTCTGTTGCGTATAGCTCCACGTTCCACGGAACAGGAGGCTTTTCTGTGCGGCGAAGTCCTTCGCGCTTTCGATGATCTGCTCCTTGGTCTGTTCACCCTTCAGGAGAGCCTGGGAGATAAACAGCTGTACCGTGTTAGTCTCCATGCCCAGGACCCGGTCGGCGAACTTTTCGAAGTCCTCGCCTTCTTCCAGTTTGTAGATGGCCCGAATCCCGCCGCTGGGGATGGTTCCCCGACCACCACCGCCGCCATGAGACCGCCGGCGAGCCTGCTTCAGCGTGATCGCTGCCGGAGCATGAAACACCATGATCATGGCCGGCACAATCTTGCCCTGGGCCACGTCTTCCACAAGCGCGGTTAGCTCGTCGACGGTAACCATGGTATACTCGAGATCCGGCATTGCGACTTTCGCTGCCGGGGCGGATTCGGTTGTCGACGCGGCCGTTGTCTCTTCGGCCTTGACATTCGTCGTCTCTTCGGCCTCGGTCGGCGGGGTTTCGGTCGGCGTAGTTTCGGTCGTCGTAGTTTCGGTCGTCGCGGCTTGCTGCTCCTCAACCGCGGCGGATCCCGGCTCTTCTTTTTTCGACTGCCCTTTTCTTTGTGTCTTCGGCATTCTCTCTTCCTCCTGTTGCTTCGGTTTTACCTCTTCCGCCATACCCTGCCGACGGCTCGAAGTTAGCTCCCCACACCGCCGGTAATCCTCGGGATAATCCTCCTTACAGTTCCGGCAATCATTATCCGCAGGATCCCAGCTCCGGCCAAACGCAGGACATATGGGACTGGGTTCGCCCGTAGGAGCGGGCACCTCTTTCGGTTCCTCCTTTAATTCTGATTCTGGCAAACCCGGCAACACCGGAGGATCTGTAAAGAACGTGTCGTCCTGAAACTGCGTCAGGAACCGATCCTCGTCCCCCGACAAACTCGTTCCCCCGGTCTCCTTCTCCACCAGCTCCTCGGCCACCAACTCGGACAGCTCCCCGTCCGAAAGCGCTATGACCTTTTCTGATGGGTGTTTACCTATGGCCAAAAAATACAGACAATCCAGCACTTGACGATGAGTCTCTTCAGCCATCCCCTTCCTCCTTAGCCCGCTTCCAATCGAGCCATTATCTCGCCCGCAGCTTGATAGAACCGATACTTACTAAACCCCACATATCGCCACAACATCCGACGGGTAAGCCGTAAAGTTTGGGGCTCCCGTCGTCCGGACTTCCTCGACCTTAATTGCCGCCAATGCAAATTGCGCGCCGCTATCACCATCAGATCCTCTGGTACCTCAAGCACCGTGTCAATTAGCAACTTCGCATCACTACCCACCCCTTGAAACACCCGTTCCAGATTAAGCGCCAGGGGTCCCCGCTCATCAACTGCCTTCTTCACGGCCTCTTCATCAAGAACAATTCGCTGACGTGAGGCTAACGTTTTGTAATTATTCAGCAAACACCTTCGAAACCAGGTCCAAAACTTAGCCCCTTTGTTCTTGTCGTATCGGTGCCGGATATTATAGTAAAGCAATACTCCTTCAGAAACAAGATCCTCTGCACCAAACGCCCCGGAATTACTAAACCAGCTGACTTTGGCGATATTCGCTTCCCTCCTGATCTTCGGTAACAATTCCTCCAGTAACAAATCGTCCATCCTCTTTTCCTCCCCTTTGAATCAGCGTCCGTAACAACTCTTTGAAGACCGATTCACCAACATATACTTCCTCGTCCTCCAAAACGGCCGAAATAACCCTCTGCTTTTCCTCTAACAGCTTGAAAATACAGTCTTCTAGTGTATCATCGAATGTCAAATAGAAGGCATGCACACTATTCTTTTGACCTATACGATGAAGCCGAGCCATGGCCTGATCATGATCGGCTGGAGTCCACATCAGATCTGCAAATATAACGGTGTTCGCCGCTGTAAGAGTAATCCCTAGCCCTCCTTTCTTTGTGGTAGAAAAGAGATACTGAATGGTATCGTCGGTTTGGAACCTATTCACCTGACTGGAAACATCCCTGGTCGCCCCAGTCAAAGTTATAGAATTAGGGTACTTCTTATGCAGCTCCCGTACCACCGCCAAATATTGGGAAAACACCACTACCTTACTTGAAGCCCCTTCAAGCAGATCCGATATCGACATCATCTTAAATCGCGCAAGGAGTTGCTTCAGATAGGTAACCTTGGTAAGCGCCTCTGCCCCCATAGCAGCAAAAGCACGCTGCGGATCATAGTTCTCCAGTAACCAATTAAAGAACTCATCAAAAGCCTGACGATATTCACGTCGTTGCGGTGGGGAAAGCTCCAAATGAATCCGCTGAATTACCAAATCTGGCAGATCCTTCATAACTTCGTCTTTTCGCCGGCGGATCATATACGGATACAGCCGCCCCCGCAACTCCTCAACATTACTTGCCCCTGAAACATCCCATCCAAAATACCCCTTCGTAGCAGCGCAATATCGTATCGCATAATCCCAGAACGAGCTCCATAACGTCGGCTCCAAAATATGCAGCAAACTATACAACTCGGAGAGCCGATTTAACAAGGGGGTACCAGTCAGCATTAAGCAAAACTCTATTGAGCCTGACAATTTGCAAACAGCCTTAGTCCGCTGAGACCGCCGACTCTTCACATAGTGAGCTTCATCCAGTATTAATAGGGCAGAACGCTTTCGCTCCAGCCTTCTCAACACCGAAGAAATAGCTCTCTTCCCACTGACCCCTTTTTTCCTGCGGCTGATAATCCGTTCATAATTCACTAGATAAAAGTGGTAATTATCATTGCGCAAATCTTCTTCCGAAGCAACAACTTGAACGGTGCGGTGCGGGAAAAATCGGGCGATTTCATCACGCCAAACCCCTAACAATGACTTAGGAGCTACTACCACCACCGGCCAGGGCTCGATCATCTCCGCAACCGCCAAAGCCTGCACAGTTTTGCCAAGGCCCATTTCATCAGCCAGAATCGCGCGTCCCCCAGTATTCAGGAGAAATTCCACGCCTTCCCGTTGATACGGGTAAAGCCACGGAAACCGCTGACCTATTTCCTCAGCTATGTCCACCCCAGTTCCAATCCCGTCCATGACCACGTTTAACACAATGAGGACAAAGGACTAATACTATCCCGGTCCTACTCGATCTCTTGAATCTCCAGCCGTTTTCTCGCCCTTGACGAAAACACTCCCTTTCGTTCCTCCCGATAAACTGACCGGCACTCGGACCGTCACCAGACAAATCGCAGAGGTTATCGCACCTCACATTCATCGAATAACAGCTAGCATCTACCGGCATTTTCCTGTCCTCCGTCCGTACTCACTATCTTACTATAACATAACAAAACCGCAAAGGCAACATGTTTCTAAATTTTTTGTGGGTGAGCTCCTTCGCCATTCAACAGCTGATTTACCCGTCCTTTTCCTAAAGAAGCAGGGTCTGCTCCAAAAGGCAGTGGGACTACCCTCGTTCGAGGAACAAACGGTCTGATCCGTTCTGCTGTCCGAAACGCTTTAGCTATTGCATCACCATCCCACATAATTGTCACCTGCAACGGCCTTCGGCTAACAATCTGCCTCAGCTGAACCGGAGAAAGGGCTGACGACAAAGTAGCTACAGCACAATCTCCCGTACACCAAACATCAGTTACCCCCTCCACCAAAACCAGCTCGGCTCCGGCCACAACCCGATGTATTGAGTATAAGTAATCAGTCCTCTCGAAACCAGGGGGTACCAAATACTTCACGCGAGCTTTTCCAGACATATCCCGAGCCACAAAACCTACCTGCTGCCCCTTTTCATCCTGCACTGGAACAATAAGCCGTCCCATATACGGACCAATGGCACAAACCCCTAGTTCAAAATCAACTGCGGTAACCATATCAAACCCACGATTCTCAAGATACCTCAACCCTATCAACCGAGCTGGATCATGGGCAAATCGTGGTTCGCTCAATTCGTCTATATATGCAAACTCCCGGGGTAAGGGAACACGACTCTTTCGACTCGGAGAAATTCTCCGGGCAACAGGACTGGGGTCCATCACCTCCTGTACTCTCTCTAGAAAACTTAGCTCCCCTTCACTTCCTCGCCCTCGCAAACGTTCCCGATATTCGTCAACAGAAATACGCGGCTCAAAATACCGCATCAAATCAAACAGGTCTCCCGAAGTAGCACACCGCCAACATTTCCATCGTTTCGTCTCTAAGTGAATTCCTAAATGGTTCCTATGATCATCACAGAACGGGCAGTTTACCCCGATGTATCCATCACCGACATTCGGAGCGCCGGCCTCCTCATACCCCACTCCCCGCTCATCCAGGTATGCTCGGATATCAAATCGCCGGATCCGGGGCCTATCAACCATTCTCTTCCCCTTCATAACGATAAAAACAACTATCCATCGCAAACTGTCCGCACTCGATTAGCTGGGTACATAGAATATGAAAATGGGCAGGACCGTGCCGAAACACCGCGCCGAATAACCGCGCCTGATTATTAGCCCGCTCCTTATCCGTCTGGTTAATACTCATGATAAGATCCGCGGTTGCCGCTGTTCGAATATCCTCGGCTAAATCTACCTCTCGAGCAACAGGCTTACTAATAGCGGTTCGGGTAGTCTGATTAGCTGTTAATACGATTATTCCCCGCTCCTGTGCAATACTCTTGAGGTCCATGTTTATCTGGTTAAGACCCTCCCGCCGATCCTGGTTCTTATTATCGGGACACATAATACCCGCGTAGTCAGTGATCAAAACATCTGGCACGATACGGTTCTGCACTTCAAGAAAATCGAGATATGAGACCACATCCTTTATACGACAAGTCCCCATAGGATACCCGCGTATAAACAACCTCCCTCCATACCTCTGAAACACTTTGAGCTTCTTCCGAATATAATCTATGTCGTATATAGTGTTAAAAGTATGAGACTCATAAGCAACATCCGTACTATTTTCGTTCACGAAATAAGGCACTCGCAGATTCCGACTGGAAAACTGGGGATCAACCGCCCAAGCAATCGACTGGTCATACCGCATTCGCGTCTCAAGCTCGGTCAACTCATGAGTCAAGTGCACTACCACCAATCCTTGATTCAAGGCCGCCCGACCCAGACTAATTAGCCCCCAAGTTTTCTTCCCTTTATACGCTCCTAACAAACAAATCAGCCACGTCCTCCGAAACCCCCCAATCACCCTATCTAGATGCGGTATCAGGGTCTTCATCACCACTGGTTTGCGGATCATCCGGTCTACCAGCGAATCGTCATCGTAATAGTACTCAATACCTTGGTGAATCCGAGTAATACCAGCCTTCAAAGCTCCTTGCATTAAGGATTCAGCATCATCAAACTTGGAACTTGACACCGCCTCGGCGAGATCTACTACCACATTCTCCAACGCCCTCTGACGAATAAACTCATGTATCCGGGCAAGTATATAGTCCCGGTTTGCTTCCGCATTTCGAAGCACCTCAATATACTCAAGCAACAGAGCAAAGTCCTCACTCCTAGTATCAATATCTCTAGTAGCCGCAACCTCTTTTTCAAATTCATCAAAAAAGTGATCTTTAGGGGCTTTCTTGTACCGATCATAAAACGTCGTGGCCAGCTCGAATACGGTCCGCGACGGACGAGAAGAAAACTGATTCAATTCTAGTGAAGGTCGGGCCGTGTTACAAAACTCAGTATCGACAATGAGTAAGTGAAGGATTAAATCCTGTAAATGTTCCGGGTATTGATCACTCACCTTCAAACCTCGAATAGTCGAATTCGTGCTCCATATCTGGGAAATTCTCTTTCAGATAAGCAGGTAACACAGTTTCCCAAGCATGGTTTGAAGAAAGATTCCCTGGAAAGATCTCCTTTGGCTTCTGATTTTCCCCGCCCTGCCAATACCAAAGCAACCCCTCTATCAGGTACTTTACTACTTGTTTTGGATCCTTTAGAGCCTTCACTTTCGTAGTCTCAACAAACCCTCTTGCCCTCTCAGCAACTGACGTAAAATGCATATACTCCTTAGATGGAGCCTTTAACTCGAAACCCTTCTTACCCTGAACCAGTTTAGCATATCTATCGGCAATATACTGGGTAAATTCTGGATCGGAATCTTTATCAATCTGAGTGGAAGATTTTTGTATCCTAGCATACTGCCACCAAGGATTCTTCTCCGGTAAAAAGCGAGTAAATACTTCAGGAACTAAAAACTGATCTATGCCCCACTTCCGAGTCAACATTCTAGAAGGATGACACATTATCTGCCCATAAGTTATCACCGCCTCTCGTAATTGCTCCTCACTATACCCTTCCAATGAGTAAGCAACACTTTTCAAAGACCGATCATAAACCTTTCCATCCTTTTGAGACTGCCTCAATGATGAGAATTCAGACCATGCATCAAAGAGCATATTAACTATTTCAACAAGTATTTCTTCCTCAGACTTTGTCATTATTTGTGGGGGAGGTGATTGACCGCGAAGCGGTCTGTGCCTCCTAACAGGAGGGCTATTCACTTCATTCTTCCTGTCCTTCGCTTCTTTGTTCTTTATAAAGTCTTTACTTTGTAAAGACGAAATAGTGGGGGATAGAGAGGGTGGAGTAGAATTATTTATAACACTTGAACCACTTTTAAAGTTGGTTTGTGGTTCGGATTTGTTCTCTTTTTCTGGGGGGGTTCTAGTTCGGTTACCCATCAAAGTCACATCGAATACCTCTTGAAGTTTCTTACCGTAATCATCATAAAGCGCATCATCTAACTGACTGTCGTCTAGAAGAATAACCTCGTTTGTCTCAGTAAGAAGTCCAGCCCGTTGGAGCTGAGAATATAAAAACTCTAATCCCTCCTGATCTAAACCTAAACAGACAGATAATACCAGGTTTACCCAATCACTATTCTTTGCGGCAGAAGACGGGAAACCACAAAGTAATTGGTAAGCAACAACCCCGCAAGCGCCTATTATAGGGAGTCGTAAGGTAAGTCTATCATCCATTTGATCCTCCATAATTCACGTTTTAATCTTGCCAGGAGGACCTTCTTACGACCTGAACTTTTCAACCAGTCGTCGATGGGTTTCTTCGACTTCTTTTAGTTGTTCAGGCGTTAATATGTAATTATCCAGAGTTCGACCAGGCAGGAAATGTTCGACGATCGTGACTACGTTATGAATTCCTTTCTGCCCACCGTGCAGAGCCTGATGTATCACGGACGAAGACAATCCGGTAGCTCTGACGATGTCACGGTTCCGTACCCCCCTCAACATCAGATCACGTCGTAACATCCTAAAGTGAATGGGTATCCGTTCCGCCTCTTTTTCTATCTTCAGGTCACTTCTTGCTTGCATATGCGGTTTCTCCTTCTTCTACCACTCGGTCTATTTTGATATCTTGCAGCAGAGGATCGGTATACTCTGCTTCTGAAAATCCCTTCGCTCGGAGAGCACAACTATCACAGTGATGACAGGGGAATCCTTGCTCATCGGGATCGTAACAACTATGCGTTATAGCATAGTCTACCCCGAGCTCCATCCCTCTACGAATAATATCCGCTTTAGAAAGGTACATCAAGGGTGTAATGATGCTCAACCCAGACTCTCGACCTATCTCAGTACCTAAAGCTGCTACTCCCCGAAAGGCGTCAATAAAATCAGGGCGGCAATCTATATACCCCGAATAATCTTGCGCATTCATTCCGGCGAATATGTATGAAGCTTTAAGTATTTCCGCCCAAGCCATAGCAAAAGCGAGAAAGATGCTGTTTCGAGCCGGAACATAGGTTATAGGGATGTGTTGAGACATTTCTTCTGCCTTCCGACCCTTAGGTACCGCAATATTGTCGGTCAGCGCAGAACCCCCGATCTGTCGAAGATCTACCCGGATAATCTTATGCTCCTTTACCTTAAAAGCGGCGGCTACTCGTTCTGCTGCCTTCAACTCCCAGAGATGCCGCTGCCCGTAATCAAAAGTAAGTGAATACATTTCACACCCTTGATCGGCAACGATGGCCATAACTGTGGTCGAGTCCAGACCCCCACTCGATAAAATCACTGCTTTCATTCTGTTCTCCGATTACCGCTTTCCCTAATGTTTCGTCGCAAGTTCCGCTTCATACCGAGTAGTAACCTCATTCAGTAAGGCCAGAATAAACCCTAAAGCGGTGTTCAGAGGACTCTCGTACACTATCCTGGATATTTCGATAAGCTGCTCAGGTGTAGCATCAGCAACATCAAGCTCTGCTGACTCTTCCGATTCTGGACTTTCATCTCTGTCAGCCATAGTTTCCTCCGTATTGCTATATCTTGTTGCAAACGTTCGATATTTTAATATACTACAAAACTATTCTGAAAATCCGGGAAAAAATTTGCCACCATCAAAATATAAAGGAAGGCGGTTTCGGGTTAGGAGGAAGATCCCGAAACCGCCTGGGGAGGAAGAGTCGATGGGGCTATCTAGAAGAGAGGATGTTACGCCTTAATATACCGAGAAAAATCGAAAATGGCCCTTCTTATTTCTTGTAACCCCTTTTATCCACTAAGCTATTTATATCCAACTTGTAAAATCCTTTAAGGATCATCCCGCCGCCTCGCAAATCCGTCCCATAGCGTAATCAACTGGTCGAGCCGTTCATTAGTTCCCTGTATCTCACCACGCACCGCCTCCATTTGCGCTGCCACAGTTTCATGACGCGATGCACAGAGTTTCTCATCAACAAACACGGCGCTTGAATCAATAGGTGCGGGGTTTGACGCAGCAGGTATTTTATTCCTACCCGCTCTAAAGTCAGGTAGTATCTTGATCAGAAAAATGACCACAACTATAGCTAGCGTTATTAGACTAGCACTCCCAGTTACATATTCAGGCATATCATCCCCACCTTACTCGGCTGTAAGAACTATCCAAGGCTCTTTCTTATTACTGTAATATATATCATCCGGGTTGAATGATGTGGGCAACACCGCTGACACCTCTCCTGTCCGCATC
>SDBU01009289.1_pt1 | contig 11047 bp, 6 predicted proteins | sample 2277071 | NCBI WGS metagenome assembly SDBU01 (sample SAMN10397929, study PRJNA504765) | marine sediment metagenome | isolation source: marine sediment core GS08_GC12, 126 cmbsf | place: Arctic Ocean: Gakkel Ridge, Loki's castle | collected 2008
GCCCGCCAATCTGGATCAGGCACATAATAACGATCTGGCCGAACTGCGAGAAATGTGATCCGGTGTCAACTACTATAAGCCCCGTAACGCATGTAGCGGAGATGGATGTAAAAAAAGCATCCAGAAAGCTCGTCTCTTCAATATCTTCTGTGGCTCTGGGAAGGAGGAGAAGTCCTGTCCCGACAACGATCACGAACAGGAAACTGAATATTACGATCTGAGCCGCCGGCAAATCCGCTTTGGCAATCCTTCGCCCTGTGCTAAAGGCTTTCAGCAATACGTTGCCGAGAATATAAAGTTGTACTATTACTATATAAATCCTGGCAACGGACAGGTTGATGCGGTGCAAAAAACTTTCGGTCTGCGGGGCAATAGACAGGAGCACCAGGAACACAAATATGAGGGCGAAGCCGGGCCAATTTCTACGCAGGTATCTGAGTCTGAACTGTGCAAATCCCCATTTGATAAAGGACTCAGCCACAAAGACGGATATGATGACCCAGTTGAGAACGTCGAGATCTTCCCTGGTCTTTGCACTAAGATCGAACCCGCCGATCTCGATTATGAGCGATGTCACGGCAAGCACTGCCACAACAGCCATAACCACGTTCAGGATCAACATAGATGATGCCTGGAATTTTGCGCGATGTATTTGCATTGGCTCAACTACTATCTGTTTACAGCGGCGGTTTGACTACGGCAAATAGAATGAACAGGTAGATGGCATAGATTGCGAAAAGCACCCCGCCCTGCCATCGTTTTAGCTCTCCTTTGGAGAAACCGAAGCCAACCAGGAGTATCATCAGGAGAAACATAATGGGCAGGTCAAGAGACTGTGTCTGCGTAAAGCCCAGAAATAGCTGATCGGGGTTAAGCGGAAGCGGACGTATCAATGAGCATCCGCCCAGAACCCAGACGAGGTTCAGTATATCTGCGCCAATGATGTTTCCCATGGACAATTCCTGGTGTCCCTTAATAGTGGCAGTGAAGGCAGTTACGTATTCCGGTAGGGAGGTCCCCAGCGCGACTAGTGTCAAAGAGATAACCAATTCCGATACACCCAGAAGCCGCGCCAGCGTTCTACCCGTATGCACCAGGAGATAGCTCCCAGCCACAACGCAAACAGCGCCTATCAGAAACAACACGATCTCTTTGGTCATTGTGGGAGGCTGCATGGGAAAATCTGCATCCTCTTCGTCAACGCGCATCTCTATCAGCGCCTTATCGCGCCTGGATTTGGCTGTCCGAACGGAGTAATACATATAGGCTATTAGCCCCATGCCCAGTATAGCCCCGCCCCAGCGCTCCAATCCACCGCCAAGCGTTAAGAGGAACACGAGGATACCCGCCCCGATCATGAATCCGCCTTGCTGCGTTAAGAGCTTTTTATCGGTGATGCTGGCTTTCGCCAGAGTGCACGTGCCCAGAATCAGCCCTATATTGCAGATACACGACCCGATAGCGTTCCCGATGGCCATGTCGGTGGTATTTTGTATCGTAGCAATAGCCGACACCGAGAATTCTGGTAGTGTTGTAGCCGCACTGACTATGGTAGCTCCTATGATAACCTTCGGAATATGCGTCGCCTCGGCTATTTTCACAGCCGCCTCTGTAAACCAATCAGCGCCCTTGCTAATAAGAGCTACAGCAAGACAAAAGAGTAGTAGATCCAGAATATGTCCCATTACTGCCTCCAGCTAAATTCTCAAAGGATATAACCATAGGTGTGTAAAGCGCTCAAAGGCTTTCACACTGCCACTTAGGATAGCCGAAGCAGTGACAGAAGTCAAGGCTGAATCTCTATAACCGGGCATACAACTTTTGCCCATCAAGCTGAGGGCATATAGAAGGTGGGCAATGTCCACTAAGGTCTATTCGTCATTGATCATATATCGTCGCTCATCTCCCAGGTATTTCCCGAATCCTAGTTCTCTTAATTGGTCTCGCGCATTCATCAGCAGTATCCGGGTTATCACGCCCTCATTCCAGTTTTGGACAGCATTATCAACCAGCCTCCAGAAGGAAATCTCGTCTGACACTATCTTGCACTGATCTCCAAACCACTGAATTGACACATTCCCGTCCTTATCACCGACGACTGCCAGCGGAAATGTGCGGCATGAACACATTCTGACTTCATATATGCTGCATACGTGGTCTTCATTGAGGAACCTACAGTACGTCGATTCGGCTGGAGGGGCTATGTAGGGAAAGGGCTGTTTCACACCCGGGCCACCGTCCAGCACTGATCGAGTGTGCTCCATATACGACTCGAATGTTCCCTGGATGAACTCATCCAATCCATTATCCATAAATCTGGCTATATCAAACAGCTTGAGATCCAGTCGCTGCGCGCAGCACCTACCTTCACAACCCCGACAGTCCGGTACAGGAAAAACGTCCCCCATGCCAACACTCAGCGTAACGTCCGCCGGGCCAATAAGCACGTCTTGCAGGTACATCTCGGCGACAAGCGCCTCAAGATCGTCTATTTTCATTGTTTTCTCACGTTCAGAGATTGCTTCGCTTCACTCGCAATGACACCTGGGATTTCTGTCATTGCGAGTGAAGCGAAGCAATCTCAATAAAGATCTTGGTAGAACAGGCATCTGTATTCTCAGCATTGTATCTTGCGCTTCGTGGCGTACCAAAGTACCAAAGGTTAAAGGGGATAAAGTACTAAAGGGTAAAAATCAGTCCTGAGAGACGCACCGTAAGCCAACACGGAAGTCCGTGGTCGCCGGAACGTAGCAGTTGCGGTGCGCGACGCGAAGGAAGTCTGGATCATTGTACCACGAACCGCCGCGCATAACGCGAGCTTCTCCTGAACTCGGGCCAGTTGGATTTCGTCCGCGTGAATTCGCATAGTAGTTCTCATCATACCAGTCCGCGCACCATTCCCAAACACTCCCCGTCATATCACATAATCCATACCCAATGGGTGGATGACTACCAACAGGAGTCGTAACACCCTCGTTATCGACATAGTTAGCGTTCTCATCTGTTATTTCATCACCCCACGGATACTTCATTCCCACAAGGCCCCCGCGCGCTGCCTTTTCCCATTGCGCTTCTGTAGGCAGTCGTTTGCCTGCCCATTCGGCATAGGCTTTGGCTGCGTACCAGCTTACCCAGTTCACTGGATGATTTCCCTTGCCAACGAGATAATCATTGCCGTATCGATTCCAGCCATTCAAATAATCTCCGTCATGGTACTTGCTCTCTATCCCATCTTTGCTCCATTGGGGATTAGCATCTATGAATTCCTTGTATTGAGCATTGGTCACCTCATATTTGTCTATGTAGAACGTATCAAGATAGACTAGATGCGATGGATCTTCGCCATCATCATATTTGTCTATGTAGAACCTATTAAGATCGACTGGAAGCGATGGCTGTTCGTCATCACTCTTATCTCTGCCCATCAGGAACTCACCAGCCGGGATAAAAACCATAGGCGCGCCGTCCTGACCAGTGATCTGCATCTGACTTGCGTATTGATTCAGAAAGCCCATACCCCAGCCGCGCACCAATTCATTCGGGCTATTGAAAATGCTAACAAGAAACGCCTCAAGTTCTTTGCTCATCTCCTCAAGTGCTCCGAAGGCACTCTCGATTACGCCAGCAGCTTGGTCGTATGGAACGTTGCTAATGTACTGACTCAGGAAACCTACTCCCCAGCCGCGCACCGATTCATTCTGACTGTTGAGAATATTGCCAAGAAGCATTTCAAATTCTATACTCATTTTCTCAAGTGACCCGAAGGTGCTCTCGATCACCTCAGCAGCCTGGTCGTATGGAACATTGCTGAACGCCTCGAACACATGATCGCGCACTGCATCATCAACCTGCGCTTCGTATAAGCAGATAAGGGCAATGAAAAGACACGAGAGAGACTCTGACTCGTCAACTAGCTCTTCTCGGTAGCCTAGTATGCGAGAAACCAGCGGCGTGGCGTTACCCATGATTCCGGCTAAAAGAAGAACAACCTCCCGCCACCGGAAATCGGACAGGTTCTCCATTAGTTTTGCAACTTCCGTATCACGATTATCGTTGATGTAATCAGCCGTCAGGTATTCCTGAAAGGTCAGGTGGATAAACTGATAGGATTCAGCGGCGCTGTGCCGGAGTATGCCGCTGCTGTTCTCAATCTCTGCAATAAGCGCCTCCGCCGTGAAGTTCTCTTCCAGGGAATCAGGTAGATGCTTGTCCACTTGCTCAATTAGCTCGTCTCGTGGAACTTCACGGGTTGCAGTTGCATTGGTATGATAATAATAGGCAACGTTTTTGAGAACTTCCTTCTTGGCATCCCTATCTCTTACCTTGATGTGGGTCGGGCGTCCAGTTTTGATGTCCCAATCCAGCATGAGGTTGATGGACTGACGGTACAACTCGGAACGGCGGCGGGGTAGCTCCAGATTATACTTGTAAACATAATATAGGAATGTCAATAGCAGAGGGTTTGAGGCAAGATTGCGAATCCTGTCATGCCCCTCAATGGCGCCCACCAGTTCTGCGCACTTATGCGAGTCGAACTCAGAATCCGGACTGTTGTCAACCTTGCTCTCAAGGAAAGCTTTGCGTTGCTCAGGCAGAAGTGGCATTACTTCCAGGTGTTTGAAGTTATCAAAAACAGCGTCCCGAATCGGTCGAGAGGTCACCACGAACTTGTTCTGGAGGTATTCTTCATTGTTGGCAAATGCCTCGATCTGCTTTCTGACGCTGTCGCGCTTGCCAATCTCAACCTCGTCAAAACCATCCAGCAGAATAAGTAGCCTCCCTGCCTTGAGCTGCGTTTCCAGGTAGTCCTGCGCTTTCGGGAAGGCATTCTCCTCAAAGATGGTTGGGAGGTACGAAGGAAAGTCTTTAGCCTCACTCGCTACATAATATATCAGGGTAACAAGAGCGGGAATTGGCTTTACACCCTCATTTTTCGCGCATTCATACGCAAGATGCTGCATAAGCGTAGTCTTCCCCGACCCAGGATCGCCGATAATAGCGATTCGGTTGCCGTAATCCCCTTCATTGGTCAAGGCTTCGTTTACCTCAATCCGCTCCCTTCTGGATCCTTCCACCGCCGCTCGTGATCTATCCTTTCTCTGAACATCGCCTTTCGACTCAAACGAGGGAACGAACTCTGGGTTTTTGTACTCCTCCTTGCTGATCTGGATCGGTATATAATTCTCTTCCAGATCCACCCCTTCGCCGATGAGCTGCCGCGTCAGTCCGCCTTCTCTAAGCCGTCTCTGGAGAGTCCTTCGATAACGCTTGAGCAAGGCTCTGTAACGACCAAAGAGGATAAGAAACCGCGTAAATAGCCTGGTTAATAAGGGGCTGATTTCTTCCGTTACCATCTTTTTGATAGGATCTTTGAAAATAAAGGCTAGGACCGGGGCAAGTATACCCCAGATAAGGGTGAGAAACGGATGCTTCTGCACCCAACCTTTGATTCCCTTGAGCAAATCCTGATTCTGCTGCGCTTTATTGCCCGTATCCATCCCCGGTTGCCCTGAAGGTGGAGTCGGCGGCCGCTCCTGCGATGAGATAATGCCGGTGCTCATCATTATGAGGAAAAGCATCAGGAGGAAAAGGCAGCAAGCTCTGATTGTGACCCGTCCCTTGATTTCCATCTCTCCATCCCTCCTTCGAGGAGATTGCTTCGCTTCGCTCGCAATGACAAACAATACCTGCAACCTGTCATTGCGAGCGAAGCGAAGCAATCTCAAACCATGAACCCGTGTTTCATCCGTGGCTAGTCATTCTAAACACCAATCTCCACAGTCGTCTGCCGTTCCGCAGGATCGAAAGCGACGAAGGTGGTACCATTCTCACTGAAAAAGGTTCCACTCTTAAAGGCGGCGCGGCTGGATGCCTGGACAAGTGGTTTACCATCCACGGAAACGCCGCGGACCTTGGCATCCGTCAGGCGAAGGGTGAAATCGGGAACGCACACAAGCAGATCGAGAGAGATCTTGTTACCCTCAACCGTCATCTCAGACATTTTCTTCGCGCACTCGTAATTGGTGATCTCGCTGCATTTGCGCCACTGCGTCCGCTCGCCATCTGGATCAAGCTCTTTCAGGCGACGCACCACAGTCTTGAGCGTATTAAATCCGCGACGATCACCGTCGTGCATTCCGTAGAACCCCTGCCAATGGCTACAGAGGACGGCAGGCATCCCCGCGTTGATGACAGCAGGTAAGCGTCCGCCCTGCAGGTCGGCGGTAATGTATTTGTCCACGTTGGCCTCGTCATATCCCGTCCATGAGCCAGTCCAATCCCCGGTGCTGGCGATGATCTCACCTACTGCCGTCCCGGCATCTTTGTCGATATACCAGACTTCCGGCATCCGACCTTCGTTTGCGATCCGCTTGAAGAAATAAGGTATGGGGTTGCCTGTGACCTCCCGTACCGCCAGACCGGCGACCTTCGCGTAGAATTCCAGCGTCCGGCCCCCAAATCCTCCCGGCGACGTGACACCCTCCGGCGTCAAACCCACGTTGTCCAGAATGCGGCAGGCGGTGGAGATATAGTTGAAGACAAGCTCCTCCTGGTCCACCGGCAGCGTAACCCATTCGCCCTGCTCCCATATCCTGGATTCCAGCGGCTTGAAGGTCTCCAGATCAACGACGAAGGTGTGCGTCATCATCTCCGGAGTGATGTCGAAGGCAGGCGTGATCACGTCGCGGCACATCTGAAGCCAGCTATCCTGCTGCGCTCTGCCGAATAGTGGAAAATCTTCATCTATTCGACCAAGAGCCGCGGGACACGGCACGACGCTGAACTTGCCCCGAACACCATTTTCCAGGCACCATTCACCAAATTCGCGGGTGAAGGATTCAGGATGGACAACCGGTACGTCCTCCCACCGACGGTCAGCGTCATTCGCGATGTTATAGTCGCGCATGAAGAAATAGTTGAGATTGACCAGCATAGTGGAATCATCTATGATGATCGACAGAGGTACGCGATCAAGAGCGTGTTGGGCGATTTCAACGTTCATGGGAAGACCTTTCTATTGTTTTCGTGTTATTGTATATTTGTTGACCATGTGGTGTGGGTGATAGCTCTGTTTTGCCTTTCGCAGTCCTGGTATGCCAAGATCCTGCTCACGGTTCACGTATATGTAATCCGTCAATGCGTTCTGGCAAAACCACTGATTGACCAGTTGATAGATTCCATCAATGGCCGAATTTGCTTTCTCAAAATGGATCACCGCCGTCTGCTCATTCAGTTTTTCTCCGATGGAAAATGCCTCTATCCTCCCTCTTATAACAACGGCGCAGCCAAACACCGGGAGGCTTTCTATATGGCTGAACAGTTCTTTTATGGCGATGTTCTCGGATTCCAGACCCGGGTCTAGTTCGCAGTGCCTTACATTGCACCATTCCTCCTGAAGCTGAAGACATTCATCTACTATGTCTGTAGTCATGGTTTCATATTCAGGGCTGTATTTTCTGAGGCATTTTTTTATTCTGTTTCTTTTTCCATCGAATTTTCTGCCCGCCAGATTAGCCAGATCCTCCACAAGATAAACGTAATCCGAATTAGCCTCATCGGGTTCAATGTGGAATCCAGACGTTTTCAGCCTGTTAGCCATGTCTTCTGGAACTCTGACAAGCTGTGGTTTGTGCCCTGAGTCCTGCATAAATGAGAAAAGGGCCTCTGTCAGCGCACAAACGTCGCCGTCCCTAACAGGTGGCATGAAGGACATATTCCCATCGTTTTTCTGAGCTAGAACGCACAGGTAACCGTCCAGAAGCGTCAGCTTTATGGGGCGTGTTAGCCGCCATATAAAGAGGTTGGTGAATGTATACTCGGAGATCTCCGGGGAATACTGAGCGAAGAGCCAATCAACCGCCGCCTGGTTTTCCAGAGATATATCCTGAAAATCTGGGAATTTCGATAAGCTTCTGGCGACTTGCTCAGGCACTTTCATGGATATATACCCCTGACAAGTATTGCCTCCGCGACGCGGTTTACAGCCAGAATATACGCGGCTGTGCGCATATCAGTTTTGTAGCTCTGAGCCGTGGAGAACACCTCCTCAAAGCTCCTGATCATTATGTCCTTCAATCGCTTATTCACTTCCGCCTCGCTCCAGAAGAAGGACTGCAAATCCTGCACCCATTCAAAATACGAAACAGTCACGCCACCAGCGTTCGCCAGAATGTCCGGGATGATGAAAACCCCTTTATCGGCTAGAATCCTGTCCGCAGCGGACGTCGTGGGGCCATTTGCGCCTTCAGCGATGATCTTTGCCCGTATCCTATCAGCGTTTTCTTCAGTAATCTGACCCTGTAGGGCGGCTGGTACCAGGAGCGTGCAGTCCAGTTCAAGGAGTTCCGCGTTGGTTATGGATTCCGCTTCCTGCGACCCAGATAGGGCGCCGCTATTCTGCTTATGCTCCAGAACAGAGGGTATATCCAGACCATGCGGGTTATATATTCCACTTTTCGAGTCACTGATAGCTATGATTTTGCAGCCCATTTCGTGGAGCAATTTCGCCGTCACGCCACCCACGTTACCACTCCCCTGGATGGCCACAGTCATGCTATCAAGCGGGCCTACGTTCAGTCGTTTCACAGCTTCATTGATGACTATGGCACAACCCCGCCCGGTGGCCTCAAAGCGTCCCTCCGAGCCGCCGATGCTTATGGGTTTCCCGGTGACAACCCCTGGAACGGAATGACCGGCGTGCATACTGTAAGTATCCATTATCCAGGCCATAACCTGCGCATTAGTATAGGCGTCGGGGGCAGGTATATCGCTGTTTGGCCCTATGATTATGCTGATCTCCGTCGCGTATCTTCTGGTGAGATGCTCAAGCTCACGTTTTGACAGAGACTTAGGATCGCAGATAACTCCGCCCTTTGCGCCACCATAGGGCAAACGCGCCAGCGCGCACTTCCACGTCATCCACATGGCCAGAGCACGCACTTCATCCAGCGATGTATCAGGGCTGTATCTGATGCCGCCTTTTGCCGGCCCTCTGGCTAGATTATGCTGAACGCGGTAGCCTGTAAAGACGTTGATGGAATCATCGTCCATGCGAACAGGGAAGTTGACCGTTAGTTCACGCTTTGGTTTTTTCAGTATTTCGTGGACACCAGGATCCAGATCTATCATCTCAGCCACACGATCGAGCTGCTGCAATGCCATTTCGTATGGGTTCAGTTCTTTCATACCGCCTCATTCCTCATTGTTTTCTGGGTCTTCGTTTTCCTCTTCCTCATCCTTTTTCTCTTCCGACCGCACACGATACTCTCTCAGTTTGTCCGCCAGTTCCCGCAGTCGTTTGTCAACCGTATAGCTGATAGTCCCTTCCGGATACGTGCCGTCTTCCTGAAGCTCACCGGCTTCCACGCCTGTGAGCACTTCCATGCCCTGATCGACGGTAGTCACCGGATAGATATGGAATTTCCCTTCCTCCACAGCCGCTACGATGTCCTCCCGCAGCATGAGGTTTCTGACGTTCTTCTGCGGCATCATGACCCCTTGCTCTCCGGTCAGGCCCCTGGCTTTACAGACGTCGAAGAATCCTGCTATCTTATGGGACACGCCGCCTATAGGCTGTATTTCGCCGCGCTGGTTTACGGAGCCGGTCACGGCGATGCCCTGCTTAATTGGAATCCCGGAGATGCTGGACAGAAGAGCATACAGTTCAGTAGATGAGGCGCTGTCGCCTTCGACACCTTCATAAGACTGCTCGAAGCATATACTCGCTGACAGTGATATTGGCTTGTCCTGGGCGTATTTGCTACCCAGGTAGCCCGACAGGATCAGTACTCCTTTATCGTGGATTCTGCCGCTTAACTTAGCCTCGCGCTCAATGTTGATCACCCCGGCTGTTCCCAGGAAAGTTCTGGCAGTTATGCGGGAGGGTTTCCCGAACATATAGTCTCCCAACTGCATAACAGCAAGCCCGTTCACCTGCCCAGCCACTGCGCCCTCCACATCCACCATTATGGTACCATCATCTATAACCTCGTGAATCCGCTTCTCTATCCTGTTGGATCGGTATATCTTTTCCTCTATGGCCTGTTTAACGTCCTCTGCATACACGCGGTCCTTGCCGTTTTGGCTTGCCCAGTAACTCGCCTCCCTGGCAACATCCACGATGTCTATGAATCTGGTACTCAGCTTTTCCTGATCGCCAACCAGTTCAGAGCTGTAATCCACCACCCGACACACGGCGCTTCTGTGGAAATGCAGCAGTTTTTCCTCCTTACATCGCGCACAGATGAACCGCGCGTACTTGAGATCGTTCTCCTTGCTTCTGTTCATTTGCGTATCAAAATCCGCCATCACCTTGAAGTGCTTCTGAAAATCCCTGTCCAGGTTGTAAAGTGTATAGTAAACATACGAGCTGCCTATCAGGATGATCTTTATATCCACTGGTATAGGCTCAGGCTCGACCGAAATTGTGCTAAAAAGATTCATCTCCTGCGCCACCTCGGAGATCTTTATTTCCTCGTTTTCGATAACCCGTTTCAGGGCCTCCCAGGACAGGAATTTCCTCAGTAGACTTTCAGCATCTACTATCAGGAACCCGCCGTTGGCGTGGTGGACTGCTCCACCGTTTATCATAGTGAAATCTGTAGTGAGCGCCCCGAATTTGACCTGTCGGTCTATCCGACCGATCAGATTAGGATAGGTCGGGTTGGACTCTATAATCACAGGCGCTCCCTCCACTTTGGAGTTATCAACTATGAGATTAACCTTATACTTGCTGAAGGATGGTTGAGCGGCAGACATCAACATTCTGGGCAGACCTTCGCCCCCGCCTTCCCCTGGGCTTGGGGAGCTAAAGTCGCTTATATTATCCACCACATCATTCTGAACATCCACCAGGTAGTTTACTACATTGGGAAACTCATTATATTTCTCTTTCAGGTCATCTATGAAATGTCCTACGGCAAAGATGACAGTATCCTGCTCCAGTTTCTCCACCTGCACTTTGGCATCTTTTTCCAGGTCTCTGACTTTACGATGTGTCGCGGATATTCGCTCCTGGAACTCGGCAGCCTTCTCTTCCAGTTCCTTC
>SDBU01009290.1_pt1 | contig 11047 bp, 11 predicted proteins | sample 2277071 | NCBI WGS metagenome assembly SDBU01 (sample SAMN10397929, study PRJNA504765) | marine sediment metagenome | isolation source: marine sediment core GS08_GC12, 126 cmbsf | place: Arctic Ocean: Gakkel Ridge, Loki's castle | collected 2008
AGACAGATGTGGGCGGCATCGCCCTTGACATATCCAACTACCAGGAGCTTGAGATGAAGTACAAGCGCATGATGAAGAGCATAAAAGAGAAGAGGGCGGATGCCAAGCTCGAGGGCGTGATGGTGCAGAAAAGCGTGGATGGGCGGGAGGTAATCCTTGGCTCGAAGCATGACCCGATGTTCGGGCCTCTGATCATGTTCGGACTGGGCGGCATCTTCGTGGAGATTCTCAAGGACGTTGCCTTCAGAATATGCCCGATATCTGACTGGGACGCAAGGGACATGATAAAGTCGGTGCGCAGCTACAAGATACTGGAAGGAGTGCGAGGAAGGGAAAGAGGCGACATCGAGTCACTCCTGGATGCAATCCAGCGCCTGGCCCAGCTACTCACCGCCTATCCTGAAATAAAGGAACTGGATATCAACCCCCTCATGGTCTTCGAGAAGGGATGCAGAATGACTGACAGCAGGATCAGGATTGATGTCTGATGACCATACTGCGTTTTCTGGGTACTGACGGCGGCCGCTTCGTTACAATATTGACCAGGCCAGGGCAACTGCCGGGTTCTACATCGAGAAATCTGTGATTTGGAGAGAATAGGAACTTTTGTTCCTGTGAATCGAGAACGATGTGAGAATCCATGTGGACCCTGGGCCTGTCCACATTCGTAAATTAAAATTACTGGAAGGGTGGCTCGGGCGGCGGTGGCCTCGGAGGTTCTTCCCTTTCTTCTTCTGTCTGCTCCCCGAGTACTATCCGACGTATTCTCTTTCGCATGAAGAGATAGACTGCCGATACTAGGATGAAAAAGAATAATATAGAGACAATTATGCAGGATGCGCCTCCCAGGAGTCCAAGCCCGCAGAATTCAAGGAACTGGTCAAACCCTCCCTTTTCCTCTGCCACATGGTCTTTCCCACCTTTATCTACATAGAGAGTTCCGTTGACCAGGGCGTGCGCTTCGGCCATTATATCAAAATCCCCTTGTGAAATCCCGGTTCTGTTCAGAAATTCTAATGTGAGGTCAAAACATATCCTGTCAATGATTACCTGGCATGTAATGTTGTTGGTGCTGGAGTCCTCCTGAATCATTGCATAGGAATTCGAGTAAACAACTGTGATGTTTCGTATGTAAAAGTAGTAGAATATTGCAGGCCCGTCCTCTATATGCCCCTTCACATCCAGGTAGCAGCCAACGCTGCCGTTCAAGGCTGTGGCTCCCAGGCGGACAATGTCTATGTTGGTGTAATCCGTATCCCCTTCCGGGTCATGATAGGCCACGTCATACTGCCCAAGCGCATCCGGAAGCACTAAGGACAATGCAAGAAGGGAAATGACTACCAGGAAGCCACGCCTCAGCATGGGAAGTACATTCCAATCCTTGTATATAATTGTATATAACTCTTCATCTGAAATGCTCCCAGCCCCGGTCCGGAACCTCGATTTTGTTCTCGCCTGCGAGTCGTTGGAAACATCGTTTCCAACTATAAGAGGAATTAGGAATTCCTCTGACCCAGTGAAATCCCTTATCCACGGCCTTGCCTATGGCTGCAAGCGGCGTTCCAATTCCTTCGAGTTCCATCCTGGCATTCGTGAATGCATCGGAGTCCATTGCCAGCAGCAGCTCGAAGTCGCCTCCGTAGTAGGCTGTCAGTTCCAAAGTGTCGATTGCAAAGCAGGCTGCGACCTCCTCAACGCCCTTACATACTGGTATGGCATTGCTATCGACCTCGAAACCCACGCCGCTTGCCTTGCCAAGCTGGTGTATCGAGGTTGCCAGGCCATCCGAGATGTCTATGCATGCATGCACTCCGGAAATGCCTGCGAGCACTTCGCCCTCTTTCACCCTTGGCTGCGGCTCTAAAAGGACTTTCACGAGTTCCGGATAGTCATCAATGCCCTCCTCGATCACCTTCATGCCTGCTGCAGCCCTGCCTAGGGAGCCAGTAACTGCCAGTATGTCACCGACCCTGGCCCCGGACCTGCGCAGTATCCTATCCTTTGCAACCACGCCCAACGCGGTTCCTGATATCGCAAAGTGGGGAGCTTGCTTCGTGTCCCCGCCAATAACGGTGCAGTCATGCTTGCCAGTGCATTCTTTCAATCCCCTTGCAATCTCCTTGATATTCTCGATTGAAAAATCTTCAGGAGCCATGAATGCAGTGAGAAGCCCGATTGGCTTCCCCCCCATTGCCGCAATGTCGCTCAGGTTTACTGCTGCAGCGTACCATCCTATCTGGTAAGGGGTGGCAATGCCTGGCATGTGCATCTCCTCTGTCACCACGTCGGTAGTAGCCAGCAGCCATTCGTTTCCAATGTCCAGAGCCGCACAGTCGTCTCCTATGTTCTGTCCGGTATCGACAATGGACTTTATGATATCTATAATCCGACGCTCTCCTATATCTCTTAATCTAACTTCTTTTCCCAACGGTCGTACCTCCCCCACCGTGCCTTTAGCATCAGTTGCGGTGCTACCTTGAACGGTATCTCGAGTGGCTTGATTATTCGGTAGAGCCTCATTGCTCCCGCGTCCCCCCTGCTAATGTACCTATCCTTGACAGTGTATGCTCTCTCCAGCCGCTTGATGCGGTTGGCATTCCAGATATCCTGATACTTCATCAGGCTTGAGAGCGCCCTCTCTTTAACTACTGTTCTGCCAGCTATGGTCCCGGCCAGCTTGCCGGACATGAGGGCGGAGTGCAGGCCCCCGCCTGCAGCAGCGTTCGCGAACCTGGCTGCATCCCCCACGAGCAATATGTTTCCCTTCACGTAGGTTCGTAGCGGTCTTGCAAGGGGCACACAGCCCGCAGTGAAATGAAGGGGCTTTGCCCTTGGCGCTTTCTTTTCGATCAGCCGCCTCGTCAGGGTTAGTGCATTCCCGGTATTGCCTGCGGTAAGCACCCCCACGTTTGCGGTGTCGTCCCCCTTCGCGAAGATCCAGGCATAGCCATTCGGTGTGTATTCCTCCCCGAAATAACAGCATATCTTATGCTCGTCCACATCCAGGTTCTTCACATTGAACTGGACGCATGATCCTATATCCTTTATGCGGAGGGAGTTATGGAGGCCAGCCCACCTCCCGATGCATGACTCCACCCCATCAGCTGCAATTATTATACTCGCACGTATGTCCCCTGCGCTCGTCCGGACGCCCTTTTTGGTCAAGGCCTTGACCCTGGTCCCAAGCATGATTTCTGCGCCAGCATCCGCAGCCAGATGAGACAGTTCTTTCTCGAAGATAGGCCTGTTAAGGGAAACAGCGCTCGGCCTGGTCTTTGCCCTCACTCTCTTTCCCTTTGGAAAATTCAGTTCGATTCTGTCGTAAAAGTTGTCAGAAATCTTCCTGGCATCAAGCCCGACAGCTTCCACACAATCTGCAAGCGTGGCCTCGGCGCACCTGACCGGCACTCCGATATCCTTCTTTCTGTCGACCAGAATAACCTTGGCCCCCTGCTTGGCAGCAAACTGGGCTGCAGTTCCACCCCCAGGCCCGGTGCCGACAACCAATATGTCACATTTCATGCTTCACTCTTCCAAGCTGAGAGCCCCCATTGGGCATATCTTCACGCACGAGCCGCACTGTGTGCAGTTCTCCTGTGCAATCTCCAGAACTGTCTCGTAAAGAGTGAGGACGGTTCCTGGGGGGCATACGGCCACACATCCTCCGCACAGCATGCACTTGTCAACGTCAACAGCCAATATCATGGTAATGCCATACTGAAAGTTAGATTAAAAGCTTTTTGCAAACAGTAATTACTTGCCTTCCATCTTCTGGATGGACATGAGATCGTCCGTGCTAACTTTCTCTCCACGCTTGAACTTCTCGAATATCTCATCAGTTGCCTTTTCCAGTTTCGCCTCTTGTTTCTTCTTCCTCGTCGTGAAATCCTTTTGCTTCAAGCCAGTCAAAATCTTGTCATAGTCCCTTACCTTCTTGATGGACTCGACGTGCTGCCTATGCTCCTCATCCGCGAGAACCTTTATCTCGAGGAACTTCTCGTGGCCCCTGTCAGCCTCCTTGCGGTGCTTGTGTCCAACCTCGTAATTCTCAACCATTATGTCGTGCTCTTCCTGGGCTCTCTTTGCGTATTCCTCGACATTCTTGTGATACACCTCAGCCTCCTCTTTTACCTGGTCCAGCCGCTGGAGTGTCTCCACTATCTCCTCGTTTTTGTTGAGCATGTCCTCTTTCGTTCTGATTGTCTCCTGGAGCCTGGAAATTACCTCCATTATCTCCTTTTCCTTCTTTGGGCTGAGGGCTGTGGTCATCTGCTTGAATTCCAGGTCCCTTACTTCCTTCTTCAGCTTTCCAAGGGGCTTCCCATCCCTTGGGAGATACTTCTTCTTGAGCCTGCTAAGTCTCTCGAAAAGCGCGTTTATTTCCTTGTTGGCTCCCTCTCTCTTTGCCTTCGATTCCCGCACCTTATGGTTGTACTCATCCCTCAGCTCCTTCGCCTTGTTTGCAGCATCGATGTGCTTCCGAGCCTCGGCGTTGTACTTGTCCCTTTTATTGATCCAGGTCTTTGCCTCAGTGTTGTATCTATCGCGAATCTTGCGATGCTTCTCTGCATCGCTGTTATTTGTCTCTCTTTTCTCCTGGATTTCCTGGTCTAGCTCTCCCATACGCGTCAGCTCTCAACAAAATCTGGGAAACACCATATTTGGTAGCTATTAATAATATTTTCGATTAAATAACACCTTATAGCTATTAAAAACAATTTTATATAATCCCACTATTCACAGACTTACAAATGCCACTTAATTTCATGAAATAAACATTAAATCATTCAAATTGCCACTGTAGGAGCAAAATAAGATGATGACAATGTTCGAATTTATTTTGCGACTAAGTGGGAAATATGAATACCAACATCAATTAAGCTAAATATTTGCCACTGTATGGGAGAAATATGAATCCAGCAAATACATTTATATTTCTCCCAATAGTGTCGTTTGATACTCTGCTATCAAACGATCATCAAACGCCACTGTAGCTTAGCCCGGTTGAGCGGCTGACTCGTAATCAGCAGGTCGAGAGTTCAAATCTCTCCAGTGGCTTTCTCTAACTATTATTGATTCTAGTTAAGAACTCTTGACGTGTCGGGACGAGCAAAATAAGAAACGATGAACCACGACTTTATTTTGCGACACGAAGGAATCAGAGATTCCACCTATCGTGAAACAACAAATGTTAGAACATTGAACTTATTTCACGAGCAGAAGGAACGAGCGTAGAGAGTTCCTGCGTGGTTCAAATCTCTCCAGTGGCTCTAACTTCTTAGACATAAATAGTTTTAATCATATAAAATTCCCAATCGGCCGATAGACTGTATTTTAAGTTTATCGCAAAATATTGCTATAGTTAAAATCAACGATATATTTTGTCGTAATAAATAGCGATAGCAAATATTTACTGTAATACTTTCTTCTGCAATCTAAGCTCGGCCTTCCACTGCTTGAGCCTCTTGATGTCCTCCTCTATCTCGGAACAATCGCTGTCATCCAGGCTCTCGTCCTCTTCCAGTATTAGAGAGTAGTTATTTATCACGTTGTCTAGGATATGGAACCTCCAATCGATATCATCGCGTGTTGATTTGGGCTTGGAGAGACCATGGAGCTCGCCTACCCATTGCTGAATTCTATCCCTCATCTCGATCAATAGTTCTTTTTCTCCTGGGTCGAACGACTGAGGTATTTCAAACGCACTGTTCAAACCGTCGATCTCGTCATGCAGGATCCCTATTTTCCAGCTTTTGGCGAGTTCGGGTGGGGGAAGGTTGTGGGGCATGGGTGACATCTCCTCTTATCTCTATCTTCGCTTAACAACCAGAATCCCGACGACCAGCACTATGGCAATAAGTGCAATGTACACGATATTGTCCATAAGCAAACCAATCATCTGGTCTGCGTCATCCCCGTTATTCTCCTTTGAAATCTCCACGGTGATGTAGGCGGAGCCAGAATACGAAATCCCGTCAAATGAGCGCGCGTGAATTTTGTGAAGGCCTGTAAAGTTCAATGCATCCCAGTCGTAGTACCAGGTGTCCGTGCCCATCGCGGACTGCCACGAGCCGTTGTCTATCTTGATGTAGACATCACTAATCGAATACTGGCCCCTCGCGCTCCCGCTAATCTTTACTACCCCCGGTTCCAAAGTATCTCCGCTTTTCGGGGACAATATGGCAACCCCAGGCTTTGGCAATTCTTCCCCTCCATCATCCGGGTCATCCGAGGAAGCCAGGGTAGTCGTGCTTACTTCATTCGAGTCGTAGTGGCTACCATCATCCGTATAAAACCTCACCTTGAAGTAATATTTTGTTTCTGGCTGCAGATCCGTAACCTGATACCTTGTCGATTCCCTGCCGTATAACTTTGCCTCAAGAGTAGTATCCTTTATCAAAAAATTCGAGGTCGTGGACAAGTGAACCTCGTACCTGTTGAAGTCTGAATAGGCATTCGCCTTCGTCCATGAAAGCCTTAGCGAGTTCGAGGTTATCGAAGTAGGCTTGTGCAAGGTGACTGGCCCTACCCCTGTTTTCAAATTCAACGCCTCCTGGACTGCAGCATGCGCGTCCACAATCCCGTATCCATAGCTCTTGTTCCAGGTGCTGCTGAGGTCAGGAAAATCCGGGTTTCCCCTGGGCTCCGAAGTCTTGTGCAGGATATCAATAACGCCTTCCGGGGACAGGTCCGGGTTTGCCTGCAGCATTAGCGCAACCATGCCTGCTACCATTGGGGCGGATGCGGAAGTCCCTGAAGCGGTCAGCCACCCGTATATGCGTCTTCCAGTTCCCGGGCCTATTGCGTAGTTCTTTGCAGAGGTGATATCCACACCCGGTGCAACAACATCCGGCTTCAGCGCGCCGTCGATTCTTGGTCCTCTGTTCGAGAAATCTGCGATAGTGTCGTCATCCCTTGTTATTGTGGCACGGTCATTGGTGGCACCAACGATAATGCATCTATCAGAAACCGGCGGTGTGAATCCATTGTTGTCTGGTCCATCATTGCCAGCAGAGACCACTACAACCAGCCCCGCCTCGACAGCCCTCTCAGCGACCTGGCTAACCTGGTCGGTTCCATCCGAGGTGTCGCTTCCCACCCCGAGGCTGATGCTCAGCACCTTTATGTTGAACTCGTCCTTGTGCTCGACGCACCAGTTGATTCCCGAGATGATGTTCCCAATGCCGATAGGTCCCTTCTGGGTGACGACTTTGACGTCGATGAGTTTTGCCTCTGGGGCAGTCCCCATCTGCTCCCGGTCCGGCCCTCCAGTGCCCATTGCGATGCCTGCGACATAGGTCCCGTGCCCGTCACTGCGGCTGTCGTCAGGGTTGTAGGAGCCGTCAGTAGGCGTGCCAGGGTTTGTGAAGTCCACCCCTGCCACGAACTTGCCCTCAAGGCTTGGATGATCGTCATCGACCCCGGTGTCCAGAATTGCGATGTTGATGCCGGTGCCTTTGTATGCCAGCTCCCAGGCAGTGTCCGGTGAGTATTCATCAGATGGTCTGGCTTTGATGTTCCTAACAGCCACGTCCAGGCCCTGGGCCGTGAAGCTCGAACAGACAAGAAGGAACAATATCATACAAGTCATAATCGATTTTTTCATTTCATCTTCATATCCACATTCGCCTTTTAAATCTTTTTCGCTGAATTAATGAGAATAAATGATAATCAACGATATAAAACATCAAATATCTATACCGCTATTACGGGGCATGGCAGGTGTATTCGAGAGAGAGCTAAAAGGCATACTCCAGGGCGACGAGGCCATACTGAAAAAGGCAACAAAGAGCTGCGATGAGGAAGAGTGCGCGGGCTATCACTCCATCCAAACCAAACCCTTTATTGTCATCAGGGCGGCAGGCTCGCTTGGCGTGGACCTGGTTGCAGTGCGCGGCGACATATCCTTCCCGATCGAGGTGAAAGCATCCAAGGTGAAGAGGGTCCACTTCAGCGACAGCCCCAGGCTGACAGAGCAAGCCATGCGCATGAAGGCAGATGCAGAGAAGGCTGGAGTCATACCGCTTTACGCACTTCGCCTCAAAGGGATTAGAGGGGATTCCTGGCGAGTATTCGCCATGAGGCTAGACGTGCAGCTGGAGGGTGCAAACCGGGTGGTGTACAAGCGCATACCCAAGCTGGGGGAGACAAAGAGTGGGAACCTCATGTTGAACTGGGACGAGGGGATGCCGCTCCACGTGTTCCTGGATTACATCAGTAGGTGATGCTTTACGAGAACAGGGAGCAGTGATTCGGTGATAGATTGATCGAGATACTGGAGAACAGCATGGAGGCCCGAGCTATTCGCGTCCTCCAGAAAATATATCCCATCACGGTAGAGGAACTGGCCAAGGAACTTCATGTGTCTGAGAAGCAGATAAAGCTGGTTATTGCCAACCTTCTGAAGAAGGGAATCATTCGGATTGAAGAGCTGCCAGACAAGCAGTACGTCCGCCTGGTGAGGAGTGATATAAAGTTCATAGGGAGAAACCCCAGCCAGAGAAAAAAACTGAAACACAAACACCCCCCACGCACGAAAACCGAGGGTTACGAGGGGATTATGTATGGCTGAAGACGGGGATGAGGGCTCTGCATACGACCAGATAATCGAAGGTCTGCTCTCTGGAAAAATCAAGAATGGAGACGAGCTCCACAAGGCAAAGATCCAGCTGTGTCGAATGCATAAGCTGAGCCACATCCCGCCCAATTCTGAGATACTTGCGTTGATTCCCGAGCAAGAGCGCGAGAAAGTCATCGGAATCCTTCGTATAAAACCGACGCGAACATTGTCTGGCGTGGCTGTAATAGCTGCAATGACCTCGCCTGCGGATTGTCCGCACGGGAAATGCCTCTACTGCCGTGGCGGCGTGGAGAAAGGGACGGCCCAGAGTTATACCGGAAGGGAACCTGCAGCCCTGCGGGCCGAGATGAATGATTTTGATGCGTACAAGCAGGTAAAGAGCAGGCTGGAGCAGCTGAATGCGATTGGTCATTCAACAGATAAAGTAGATTTGATCATCATGGGCGGCACGTTCACATCAAGGGAGGCCGATTACCAGGAATGTTTCGTGAAAGGGTGTTTCGATGCATTGAACGGCAGCGAATCTCCGTCTCTAGCTAAGGCGCTACAAACAAACGAAAAAAGCAATGCCAGATGCATAGGCATGACAATAGAGACCAGGCCAGATCAGATAAATGAGGCAAACATCCGGAGCATCATGAGACTGGGCGCAACGCGGGTGGAATTAGGAGTACAGACAGTTTTCGATGACATCCTCGAATATGTGGAAAGAGGCCACAGCGTCAGGGAAACCATAACCGCAACCAGGTTGGCTAAGGATGCAGGCCTGAAGGTGTGCTATCACATGATGCCAGGATTACCGAAATCAAACCTAGAGAGGGACATCGAGGCATTCAAAGAAATATTTTACAATTCAGATTTCAAGCCAGACATGCTGAAAATCTATCCGACACTTGTGGTGGAGGGCACCAAGCTTCATCAACTTTGGAAGGCAGGCGAATACAAGCCATACTCCCTTGAAGAAACCGTAAAACTGATTGCCGACATCAAGAAAATAATACCTCCCTGGATCAGAATCCAGAGGGTGCAGAGGGACATACCTGCCTTTTTGATAGAGGCGGGAGTGAAGAAGGGAAACCTGCGCCAGCTTGCACAGAACAAGCTGAGGGAGGAGGGCGGGGCGTGCAATTGCATTCGATGCCGCGAGGTTGGTCGCGCAGAGGACGGGGGTGGGTCAGACCATGTCCAGTTGCGAGAGATGACGTATGCAGCGTCAGGCGGGGAAGAGGCATTCCTGTCATATGAGACAGAAGCAGGCGCGCTCGTGGGGTACGCGAGATTGCGAAGGCCTTCCAACGACGAGCGCAACGCATTCATCCGCGAGCTGAAGGTCTTTGGGGAGATGGTGCCACTGGAGGACGAGCCAGGCAACAGATGGCAGCACCGCGGTTTTGGCAGGCAACTAATGGAATCGGCTGAGGCCCGGGCAAGGGACTGGGGATGCGAGAAACTTCTCGTAACAAGCGGAATTGGCGCGAGACCCTATTATAAAAAACTGGGATACGAACTTGAAAATTTATATATGATGAAAAGGCTGGCATAGGCCAGATTATAATATGTTTATTGGTATATTTATTTTACAATAAAAGTAAGGTATAAGTAATAATAATCCTATGAGCGGGGCGGAGGAATCTTTTATGAAAAGATTAGCGATAGATTTGAGTATTATATTCTGCGCAGTAGTGATAGCAGGAATGTTTATGATGCCGATAAAATGGAGGAATACTCTATGAGAATTGAACCTGATAGAGGGTATTTCGTAACCACTAGGAGTAGAACGTTGCAATATACTGCGACAATGGGTGATAATATGCATAACGGAATCGAAATGAAGGATATAACAAAAAGAATGGCTAGAATGGCGATCGTGATGGCTACTGTGGCCATCGTATTTGGAATCGGAATACTGTTAATGGCTGAAGATGCGAGTGCTGTGCCTGACGGGACGGCAACTGTAGAACTCACAGTGGATGCGGATGCAAGCGACGCGGTGAATATAGGAGACACACTGCACATCGCATACATCGACGGCGCTTCGCCGGCTACCAGTGTTGCCGCCGACCTAACCCCTTATAGCGGAGGGGTCGCAGATGCTCTGTTTGACGACGGCGCGCACAACGATGGCGCAAACTTAGATGGCGAGTGGGGACTGGACGTTGCTGTTGTCGCAGGCGCCCTCGATTTACCCTTGCCTGTGAGTAACATCCAAGTCACAGCGACGGACGGCGTGCCAGACGTAGAGAACCCGGTCATTCAAGAAGGTGGAGCCAACAGGAATGTGGATACGATAGCGCCGACGATTGCTCCAGCAGGGACAGTTGGTTTGACAATTGATGTTGGTACTGATAGCTTCGCCAGTGTTGGCGATACGATTACGTATGCCGGCGGTACTGATGGTACTGCAGATGCTGGTGGGGTTACATGGACGCTTGACTTGTTTGGTTACGGTTTATCCGCTACTGAGGC
>SDBU01009291.1_pt1 | contig 11047 bp, 6 predicted proteins | sample 2277071 | NCBI WGS metagenome assembly SDBU01 (sample SAMN10397929, study PRJNA504765) | marine sediment metagenome | isolation source: marine sediment core GS08_GC12, 126 cmbsf | place: Arctic Ocean: Gakkel Ridge, Loki's castle | collected 2008
CTTTTCGGCATTTTTTAATCGTTCTTTACTTGCCTTATCAGTTTCTTTTTTTAACGCTTCACGTTCGATTTGAAGCTGAACAATTTTTCTGCGAATACTATCCAGTTCAGCCGGCAGCGAGTCATTTTCAATCCGCAGTTTTGAGCCCGACTCGTCAATCAAGTCTATCGCCTTGTCCGGCAGCCATCTGTCCGTTATGTACCGGTCTGACAAAGTCGCAGCCGCGACAAGCGCCGAGTCGGTAATTCGAACCCCGTGATGGGTATCATAACGGCCTTTTAGTCCGCGAAGGATGGCTATGGTTTCTTCAACGCTCGGCGGGTCAATCAGAATCGGCTGAAAACGCCTCTCGAGCGCAGCGTCTTTTTCCACATACTTTCGATAATCGTCGATGGTAGTCGCTCCAATACAACGCAGATCGCCCCGGGCAAGTGATGGTTTTAACAAATTACCAGCATCAACGGCACCTTCAGCTTTGCCTGCCCCTACGACGGTATGTAATTCGTCAATGAAAAGTATTATTTGTCCTCCAGCGGCGATGACTTCTTTGAGCACGGCCTTGAGCCGGTCTTCGAATTCACCTCTGAATTTTGTTCCCGCTATCAATGCCCCCATGTCCAAAGCGATGATTCTTTTGTTCTTCAAACCAGTAGGGACATCACCTGCAATTATTCGTTGAGCAAGTCCTTCGACAATTGCGGTTTTGCCCACGCCCGGCTCGCCTATTAGTACCGGATTATTTTTGGTTCGGCGGTTGAGGACCTGCATACATCGCCGAATCTCTTCATCTCTGCCGATGACCGGGTCGAGCTTTCCCTTGCGAGCCATCTCCAAAAGGTCAATCCCATAGCGCTCCAGTGCTTTGTATTTGTCCTCCGGATTTTGGTCGGTTATCTTTTGGGGTCCACGAATTTCTTTTAGGGCGCTCTCAATCTGTTCCGGCGTGATGGAGTTGAGTCGAAGAATCTCTTTCGCATCGCTTTGTGCAGAGGCAAGCGCGATGAACAGATGTTCCACGCTCAAGTACTCGTCGCCCATCGCATCAGCCCGGTTTTGGGCATCCAGAACGATTTGACTGAAAGCCGGGTCAGGCATAAGCTGGTTACCACTGCTGCCCTGCGGCAGCCGCCCAAGCTCGCTCTCGGTCATCTCTTTAATTCGCGGGACATTGGCGCCTATCTTTTTCAAAATCTCAACCACAATGCCGTTATCGTCGCCACCTACAGCGCCTAACAGATGCAATGGTGACATAACAGTATGCGATTTGGCCATCGCAATCTGCTGAGCAGTAGCCAATGCCTCCTGGGCTTTTAATGTGAATTTATCGAATTTCATAGCCAACCCTTTTGTTACGCGGACGAAATTTCAATTATATACATTCCCTAACCTTCAATAAGTGCAAACAGCGTGCCCAAACAAATTAAAATTGTAATTGTTGCTGTAACAAGCAGTTACAGTTCCACTAAATTCTGCCTGTGTGCCAATTTGGCAGGTATTTGCCTGCATTCTCACCTGGGCGTTCTTTCGAATTGATTATTTTCTATTTACTATTGACTATGCTCTGTTGAAAACGTGGACTATCATTCTGAGGCGAAACCGAAGAATCTCACCTCTTGAGTCATAAAGAGATTCTTCACTCCGCTGCGCTCCGTTCTCCTATGGAGTCCTTACGGACAGAATGACAGTTTTCGTGGCTTTTCAACAGAGCATATTGACTATTGAGAAGGAAATCGGGACTTGAATTCAATAAAAAATAGTTAAACGTAAATAGCCAATTGTTTTCTTGATGGTCTGCAAGTGTAGATGGGAACGGTACGCCAGGGGGCGTTTGGCGAAAGTGCTTCCCTCAACTGCGACAGTGCGGCGAGGGGTTACTTGCCGCCGACCCAACCAGTTTTCACATTGTAGATGAAGTTACCTCTCATGCGAGTACTGATGTACACAGCATCGCCATTGATGGCGAAAATAGCCTCCAGGTTTTTTCTTACCTTGATTTGTGCTGCTCCTTCTCGAGACAGAGCGATGTACAGGTCTGTTCCATGTTCCAGGATATGATTATCGGAAAAGCCTGCTTGTCGCATCACTCGTACAATGTCATCGGAGCTTAGAGTAAGTACGTCCTGGTTACGCAAAGGTAGGATCTCGAGCCCTCTATGTGCTGCACAACTAACCACACCAAAAGCCAGAAGCGTCAGCAGCAATGACGTAACAATCACGCCGCTGTTTCTTGATACTCGATTAATCAGCTTCATAGCTTTTGTCTCCTTTTTATCGATATATTTTTCATCTGGTTGGGCGTGTTAAACTGTCCCGAAGCCTCATCCTAAAATTTCCTTCCGTCGGTCTGACCATCGGTCTGGCCATCGGTCCGGCCATCGGTCTGATTGGAGCCTGAGTTGTGAGTGTGGACGATTCGATGAATTCGACGGATTGGCCCGGCTCGGGTATTATGTGTGCCGTGACAAAGACAGCAATCTCCCGCGAGGCCCCTTCATCCCTTGTATTCTTGAACAGGCCCCCTATTAGTGGGAGTTTACTGAGGCCCGGGACCCGCCTCTTATCCGTGCGTGTTCGGTTCTCCGTCAGGCCGGCCAGGGCGACCGTTCCGCCGTCTTTGATACGTACCGTGTTCGTGGCGGTTCGCCGCGTAATAACCGGAAGGTCGCTTGCTCTGCCGCGAGGTATGCTGTCACTGACCTCAATGGCCAATTCCAGGGTGATATCATTATTGTCCCCAATGTGGGGTGTGATAGTTAACTTGGTGCCGGACTCAACCTTTTCCAGTTCGGAACGAGCGTAGCCGTAGCTGCCGGTGATATCCGCGGTCATCATGTAGTACTCTTCGGTCATAACAGTGATTTCCGCCACCTTGCCATCCTGGGCCAATACCTGAGGGTTGGCCAGTATGGTCGCCTCATCATTCTGAGTAAGAAGATTCAGCGCTATATCCAGCGAATTGGTGAATGTTGCGTCTGGCGTATACCCAATTTGGAGACCCCACGGCGTTTTGCCACCGAAGTCCATAAGACTTCCTCCGAGACCGCGAAGGTCATTGCTGAAAAATCCAAAGCTAATCTTGGGGAAACCCCACTCGGCACCCAGGTTCAGCAGATTGCCATGGTCCATCACCACAATACGCGCATCCAGCAGGACGGCGGGACGAATGTGGTCGATTTGCTTCAGGTCAGAGATGATACGCTCCATCAAAGCCGGCGGTGCAGTTACAACCACTGTATAGGTATCGGTTCCGGGCCGACCAATTTCGGCCTGTACGTATTCTCTGAAGGCAGAAGATAGAAGTCCCACTGCCGCATTAGCCGTAATGTAGTTCATTTCCATCCGGCTTGTTTCGCTTACGAACGAGAACATCGTGTCATTTATCCCTCCTGAGCAAACCAGATAATAATACGGTGTCTTCTTCCAAATATAAGGAGTGCCGCCCAGGACAATATCGAGCGCCGTTTCGAGCGGCATATCTTTGAGTGTGACGGTTACCATCGCCACGACAGTCTCATCGGGGATAATGGTAACGTTCGCCAACGATGCGATACTCTGGAGCACAGAGATGATATCCTCATCAACCCAGACGTTACTAATAAGCGTTACATCTGGAACAAGTTCGTTTGGTTCTAATACTGTCTCTGTAGTAACTTCTCCCTTATTTGCCAAAAGTTCATCCAGTGTTTTTTGTATCTGCTCTAAAGGCGTTAAAGGTTTGTTAGGCTCAAGAACCTCAAGAGTTGTCGCAGGCGGCGCCACCCCAACAAATTCGGGGCCATCCGGCACAATGGCTCTTGGCCCATCAGTTGTAGGCGTGGTTGTAGGCGTGGTTCTGCGCACAGGAGGAATTGCCGATACTGGCATATCATTCTTATAATCTTCCGTAATATTAGCGTATGACTTGTTCGGGAATTGGAACCCTTCTTTTGACAGCGAAATCTCGCCGCTCCAGTTATAGGGCACTTTAACACTGAAGCTGCCCTTAGAGTCGGTCGTAGCGGTGCCTCCGTCATTATTTGCTGAGACCTGTACGCCTACGATGGGAGTCCCTCCAACCATCACCGCATCGGAGATGGTAAACATCTGCACAATCGCTGTGAAAGCCTGATTCGCCTGGTCTTTGGTAATGGACACAGTGTATCGTTTATTTGTCGGCCTGAAGTTATAACCTAACAGTGTCGGCGTTACCATGCCGCGCCAGCCGTAATTCATCGTCAGTTCGTACTCGCCATTGGAATTGGTTGTAGCGGAACCTCCGTCGCTGTCTGCTAATACGAATATACCTTCGACAGGTTCGCCCTTGTTAGAACGTATCGTACCGGAAATGGTACGCTTCAACAATGCCGCAGTATAGTCCCGATTAAACTCAGGGCCATAAAGTTCAGGGTATTGTATCTCAGACGGCTCGAAGGTGTAACCTGCCTTTTCCGGCGTAACTGTGCCTTTCCAGCCATATTTGACGAAAGTGCTGTAAGTACCGTTGCTATTGCTCATAACGGGCCTGCCGGCAGGCAGACCTTTCAGTATTACACCGCTAACTCCAACAGAACCGCTAATTGTAAAGGTAATCTCTTTCGCAGTGTGGTTACGATTCTTCTGGTTCGTGGTAATGGCGGCGTATGGTATATCAGCCGGCGTGAACTCGTAACCGTCCAACATAGGTGTAACCGTACCAGTCCAGCCCCAATCAACTTTGGCACTGTACAAGCCGCCTGCACCGGTAACCGGATTACTAGGCAGGCCATCCATTGTTGCGCCCTGCTTACCGGTGGAACCGGAAATGGTTAATATAATCGGGGTCGGAGAGTAAATCTGATTGACCTTGTCGCTCGTAAGTTTAGTGTAGGTCATGGTAGCCGGCTCAAATTTGTAACCTGCCTTTACCGGCTTGACCGTGCCGCTCCAGCCCCATTCAACACTGGTACTGTAATAGCCGTTCTCATCGGTAAAAACAGCAGTGTCCGGCAGGCCCTTCATTTCTACTCCGTCCATACCGGCCGTGCCGGATATTGTAAAGGTATCCACGATGGCAGCGTAATCCTGATTAGGATAAGAGCTCGTAACATCAGTATATGACATCTCAGCCGGCTCAAAGGTGTGCCCTTGTTTTGTCGGCTTGACTATTCCGCTCCAGCCGAATTTAACCGTGGCGCTGTACATGCCGTTCCTGCCGGTCTTCGGATTACCCGGCAGACCGTTCATTGTTACGCCCTCTACTTCGGATGAGCCGGAGATTGTAAAGGTAAGCAGTACACCAGTGTAGCTCTGATTCGGCATATCCCTGATAACGGCAGTGTATGATTTAGTGTTTGGTGTAAATATGTAACCATCCTTTATCGGTGTAGCACTGCCGCTCCAGCCGTAGTCCACAATGGCCTTGTAAGTGCCGCTGCTCCCGGTAATCGGATTACCCGGAAGGCCCGTCATTGTCACACCTTCCGCCGGTGCACCGTCAATACGAGCTGTACCCGAAATAGTAAACGTCTTCACCGTTGCGATGTAGTCCTGATTACTCTGGTCGCTCGTAACTTTTGGATAGGTTGTTTTTTGTGGTTCGAAGGTATAACCTGCCATTACCGGTGTAACTGTGCCGCTCCAGCCGTATTTAACAACGGCGCTGTAGTAGCCGTTCCCATCAGTAACTGTGTTCGGCAGACCGTTCATCGTCACGCCGCTCAGCCCTACTGAACCGGAGATAGTGTAAGTTACCATTTGACCTTCGATTGCTGCCTGGACGCTGGCGTTCAGCGCGCAGAGCAAAACAACGCAGATGACCAATACACCGTCCGATAAAATCCTACCGATACTTTTCCTTGCCATAAGTCAATGTCCCTTTCTGTAGCCATTAACCGGCAATGTTACCGCTCTTTTGCCTTGTATCGGCAATCCAGCGTCTTTCTTTAGTAAAAAAGCCATTTGCCGGCGTACTACCATTTAACCTCTATTTTTCCTGCAAGATCCTCTTGTAATTGCAAAACTTCTATGACCTTCTGCCCTCCCTGGGCCATGACTCGTATACCTATTTGTTTATCTGCCATCTGACCGGGACCGTATCGTAACTCCACCGCGAGACGGTACGTACCAACGGGAACCCTGGAAAAGTCGATAACTCCGGAGAAATCCCTGGCCTCAAACGGCAGCATCATACCTGTCTTGAAGCTGCTGAGAGATGTTATTACTCTGGGCATGCTTGTCATTGGATCCACAACAGCGACCCTGCACCCGATGGGGGTAAAGTGGATGCTGCCGAAATTGCCGAACCTGGCGACAATATAATACTCGGACCCCTCTTTGAGAGCGGGTCTTAGCGTCATTCCATAGACAAAAGGTTCGACACTGATATTCTTGTTTGCAACGAAGATGTTTGCAGTTGTTACACCGGCTCTCTGCCCATCTGCATAGGTGCTGTACAGACCAAGAAGCGCATAATAACAGGGAAGCGACGCTGATACAGTATCCGGCATCTTTGCAGTAATGCGTATGCTCTGCTGGGCGTGGCTGCGGAGCGCGAATTTCTGAGGCTCTATCTTCAACCACTCGGTGCAGTCCAAATCGACCCCCTTCAAGTCCCCGAAAGTAACGCCCTTAAGGGTACGGGGTAACCCGATGGCCGTCTGAACATTGACCGACTCATCCGAAGCGTTATAGACCTTTATCGATGCCATGCGGGTAGCCCCCGGCAGGGCGATTATCGAAACAACACTCGGCAGCAGGTCAAGAGGTGAATCGGTTACCAGCTTTGTAACACTCGTGTCGCCGGCAAAATCTATCTCCTTCATAATCCTTTGTGCGCGCCGGCCATCAATATAGAGCCATCCGGATACCCTGTATTTGGCCGATGGCAGAGACCGTTCGAGGTTACTTCTTAATCTTAATTTGGCCCCCGGAATGATGCGGGTACCACGGAATTCTGTGGTTGTAATTTGTCGCCAGTGCCCATCCAGGAAACCTTTAATTTGCGCAAAGCCCTTTAGGTTGGAACGGGTCCCGCCTTTATTATCAATGTTCATCAAGACATGTGTTGATGCCGGTCTTCCTTGACGGGCTTCAGTGAACTCCAGCTCCATATCACCAAGTTCTATTTTGTGCCGCAACGGCCGACCCTGTACCTCAACAAGCACAGGAATCAAAAATCGCACGTTCACGGCAACATTTGCTGCTAAGTCCGGCCTGGGTCTTAGGGTCACAAGAAGCCCCGCAGCGTAGAATCCACGGGTACGACGCGGCACCCTTACACTTACCTTTACGTAAGCTGAACCCATAAGGGAGATTTCAACAGTCTCACGTTCAATGCTTATCCACCTACTGCACGAAGAAAGCTTTGATGTATCAAAATCATCATTAGGCTCGATGATTCGCCACTGGCCGTCCTCCCATTGGGTCATCTCGATAATCGATATATCTACTGTGTGGATCTGGTTCGGGTCGAAACTTTGAAGACCCAGGGCCGTCTCGAATACTCGGCCAGACAGGGCCGCAATATCCAGCTTCATCGGCTGGACTACAAATCCCCCCAACTGGCCGAATGCAGACCCACCAGAGACAAATATGCTCGCCGCAAGTACGACGGCAAAAAACAAATGGCTATGAGCGATATTTTGCTTCCTCACTTTTTCTACCTCCCAATTACTCTATACACAGATAACTTTGCGGCAAAGTCGAATAATGCCAACAGACAATTCCAAAGTTCCTTGTCCGCTTACCATATCTGAGTCTATTATTGTATCTTCGTGGCCAATTTCAGGGGTTTTACGCCAATACTGTGGCTTTTACCATTTCGGCTATTTAACATCTTCACTTTTTGTAATTACTTCCGAAATCCCCATAACGACCACAAAACCGCAATTATAGCCTCTTAACATCCCCTTTTGCTCGATAACGACATCTTCCTTCCTATACCTGTATTAAACTATTACCAAGTTTACCATTTCTCCGCCCCGATGTCAAGTATATTTTGCCCAAATCTCCCAGATTAACAAAATTGTTTGTAAAAAAATAGAGAGGGCAGATTTAATATCTGGCCCTCTCTATTAAAAGACAGTTACAACAAGAAGTAAAGGATTACGGACCTTTTGTCCCAAAAGTTGACTACGATCCGTCATCCTCTCGAAGTGACTATACCACTACACTTCTACACTTCTACTATGGTTGCCCTAAAGCTTAGGGACCATAGGTGACCTCGTCTTCGGGTTTTACAGTTATGGTAATCTTACCAACCTTTTTTGTACCATCTGTGTCTCCAGATAACCATAGTTCAACTTTCCATGCTGTCATACAAATTTTCAAGTCTTCCCATTGGCCGTCGCCTGCGATTTCGTTATCATCATCGGAATCCCAGTCAAGAGAGTAATGGCTACCGATAATATCGCTATCGAGTTCGCCCTGCGAACCGTCAAAGCTGGCGCCGAAAAAGGCCGGGAAGTTGGCTCTTGCCCTAAAAGTCCTGCAGCCTTCGTAGCACGGGAAGTCGCCGCCGCCCTTACCGATATCGGAGCAGACTACCTGTTTTAGCTTCAGCGCATCAATATCGCCACAATCCTCTATCTGTACGAAATAACCTATTTCCAGCTTCACATCAATTTCGCAGATGTCATAGGGGTCGTATTCTATAGTCTTTTTCCATGGCCACCCTGCGGGATCTGTTTGTGGGTCATATTTGACGTAACCCTCAGGGAATGTAATAGCCTGAACTGTGGTTGCCAGCAGAGCTACAGCTGCAATTACAATTAAACATTTTTTTACCATTTTAATATCCCTTTCTTAACCCTCGCTCCTCGAAAGGCCTACGTTGGCCTGCGGAGCTAATAATAATATTTCTTTAGCTCAAACCCAATGCCTGAGCCATACGTTCAGCGGGACGAAACCTCTTTGACCGACCCGGGCGAATATGCCCGCTTTACTGCCTGCCTGAGTCGGGACCCATAAGAACTACGATTTTCATCTGGGAATTTCGTTCCCGGTGAGTTAATCGTTTTACCGCCTCAAGAACGAGCCTGCTTCTTCAGGCGTTTCGTAAGCATCCTTATACGCTTACGAGTTATCACTTCCCACTACTCATACCTCCTTTCTCCCCCACCCTTATTAAAAGAGGAGGGGTTGTTCTATTTGAACAACTTCTATCCACAAACCCTGGGCATTGATAATCGCTTATTACGCAGCAAAATTCTTCTAACTTTTTCATCACCATCTTCTCCAATTAAGGGGGTGGTGGCATTACCGTAAATGTAACAGTTCCCCTGTAGCTTCCCGCATGGTCAGAGGGAAAGACATCCAGCCGGAAATCCAGCTCAATGTCATGTGACCCTATTTCTGGCCTCGATATAACCACTGGCCTTGCCATTGTAACGTATCCGTCCGTTGTCGGCGATTTGATGAAAATACGCTCAGGCGGTATGAAGCCGCCTCTGCGGTGTCTCAACTCTGTAATAGAGGCCACTATCGGCCCGTGCAGACAATTAGATTCCACCTTCACTGTTAAACTCGCTGACGACCCGTAATGGACGGTTGGAAACATAACACTTCCCGGTCCATAATGGGGGTCGCCGTCTGTGAAGAGCGCAGGCCTTCCAAATTCAAGACGGTTCGACGTGGCGGATATGTTCACGAACGGCTCAGAATCCGCCTGGGCAATTCCAGCCACTCCGAACAATACTACTACCGTCAATAAAATTGTCACTTTTTTCATTGTTCCCTCCCCCAAAAAAAACCTATTTTCAAACAACAGTCTCTCTGCGCCGCCAACGGTTAACAGCAAGCCTAATTGCTTTGCCGCTCCATCAGATTTAAGGCGCTCCGTTTTGCTGTCTCGGCATCTGCTACGTCAGTGCCGTCTGTCATTGGTTACGCAGCGTCTCCTGGTCACCTGGCTAAGCTTTGCCAGAGGGCTTGAAAGTGGAGATGTAAAGAAAGGGAGTTATACGATGTCTTTTCATCTTTCCTCATCATCACTCTCCTCACTTTCACTCTCCATATTACCGGCCCGGCACCGAAAGAACCAAATACCGGACAGGCAAGGCCCTACGCGTATATGACACCACCACACTTAGTTATACGCCTTGCTAACTTATTAAAGTTACCAGTTTTCTTTCGCTATGTCAATAGCTAAATTCTAAATTTTAACTTTTTTTTCTTTTTAGCCGTTTTTTAGTATTTTACCCAAATTACCTCGCTATGTCAATAGTCAAATTACCTAAACCGCCAAAAAAATGGTCATTTTCTGTTTTTTTCGGATTCTGACTTATCTGGGTTATACTCTGCCCGATAAACCAGCTAATCCCTAAGTTTACGTAAAGCCTTATAATACAAAGGGATACAATGTGACAGGTATGGTCAGGATAGCGGTTCAGCCGCTGGCGGAACTCGCGTAGTTTCCCAATAAGTACAGTCGGTCAGGGCTTTTTTTTTGGGTTCCTGAATATTTATTTTTCCGGATTTAGGAACATTTTTTTGTGCATTTACTGTTTTTTGTGAGCCGGTTTGATACGGTTTTATTTGATCGGCCGCACTTACTTTTTGTGATTGGTATTAATCGTAATGCTTCTAATTCGCGCACCCCAGCAAAGCTCACCTTTAGAGCTTATCCGAATAACCGTCTCGTTATGAGGCCGAGTCCCGATATATCGGGAAGGCCAGGGCGGCAGGCCAAAAATGCCTGGCCGCCGGCAGGTGAGCCTCGCCAGGCGTGCTTTTCTCCACATTGAGAACATTTTTTCACCGACAACGCAGGCATCGGGCTTCCCTTGGGGATAGAGCGGGGTATTTGGATAGGCGCTTAATCTTCTTGCAATATTGGCTGGTTGGATGTAAAGTGGACGAAAATTTGTCGAAAATGCGTTTGTCTTTTAGAACATTGTGAGGTCCTACAAAAAACAGGGCTTTGCGCCCGTAGCTCAGGTGGATAGAGCAACGGATTTCTAATCCGTAGGTCGCAGGTTCGAGTCCTGCCGGGCGTGGTATATGAGCCGAGAAATAATCGCCATCCTGGACTTTGGCAGTCAGTACGGTCAACTGATAGCACGCAGGGTTCGCGAACAGAATGTATATTCCC
>SDBU01009292.1_pt1 | contig 11046 bp, 7 predicted proteins | sample 2277071 | NCBI WGS metagenome assembly SDBU01 (sample SAMN10397929, study PRJNA504765) | marine sediment metagenome | isolation source: marine sediment core GS08_GC12, 126 cmbsf | place: Arctic Ocean: Gakkel Ridge, Loki's castle | collected 2008
GGCGGTTCTGTCGGTCTTGGAGGCCCGCTGAAGCGGGCCGGGGGAAAGGGAAGGGGGTGCCCAATCGACACCAGGGCTAAAAGCCCTGGCCTAGACGCCGGCAAAGCCGGCGGAAAGGCCCGTAAACGGGCCTGAACGAGCCTTCGCGAAAACCGAAACGGGCGTTTTCGACAAGCGCTAACCCGGCGTGATCCCATGGGCAAAGCGCGTAGGGTGTGCAGCGTTTTTCTGCTGCACACGGAACGCAAGCGGACAGTGCGATGGTGTGCAGCAGAAGGACGCTGGACGCTGCACACCCTACAGCTTCGTTCGGGCATGGACCGCCCTATTCGATGACAACTTCCCCGCCGCGTTTGAAGACTCGTTTGGGGAAACCTTCGCGCTCGATGTCGCCGTAGTTGTGCCCGGCCTTGCCGGGATACACGCAGAAGGATACCAGCGGCTCGTCGTCGCCGGTGTTGACCGAGCGATGGGCCCAGTAGGGAGGCACGTATACCATTTTGCCGCGGACCATCTGCTCGGAGGCGCACCGCCCGTCGGCGGTCTTCATCAGCATGATGCCCTCACCGCGCAGGCACAGGTAGATCTCGGCCGTCTCGGCCATCGTGTGATAATGGCCCTTGGTCATGAAGCACTCATCGCCCACGCGGCCGGGCTGCAGCGTGGAGATGCAGTACATCAGGTGCCCCAGCTCGTCGGGCACCGGCACCTCGAAGACCTCGTAGTGCACGGGGTCGTCCCCCTCGGCGATGAGTTCGGCCAGCGCGTCGGCGTCGGCATAGTGGCCGCGCATGTCGGACGCTTTCCGCACGAGGTGGCCGGTGGCGTTCAGCAGCAGCCCGCGGTCGATGTCGATGTCCACGGAGAAGGGGGCCATCAGTGATGCAGGTTCATCGACGTTCATTTGTGAGCTACCCTCGAAGCTATGTGGGCTTGCCCACCTCGGCGGCGATTCGCGACACTTCGTCGAATACCGGCCCGCCTGTGGGGATGTCGACGTCGAAGACCTCCGCGATCACCCGCGTCCAGCCGTGGACGAAGTATACCCAGCCGTCTTCGATGCGAAGGTTTTTCTCCCGTTGTTGCGCCCGGGCCTGGTCGAGGAATATCAGCTCCCCGCGGTAGTTGAGGTCCCACGCGATGCCGTTGGGGGGGAACGGCCCGGCAGCGGTGATGGGCGAGCCCGGGGCGTCCTTGCCCAGCCCGGTGGCGTTGACCACCAGCGAGCCGCTCTTCAGCCTGGCCATCACCGCGTCGCTCAGATCGGGCGTGGGCGTGTGGTGGTATTCGGTGGGGAAGTCGCCGTCGAACCGCTTGTGCAGCCGTGCGATCTCCTCCAGCCGCGGCGTGCTGCGATTGGCCACGATGATCTTCGCCGGGCGGTTGGCCCCGTGGTCGGCCCGCATGAGGTACCACGTGATCGCGATGGCCGATCCGCCCGCGCCCATGACGAACGCCTCCGCCCCGGTTCGCCCCCAGTAGTCGGTCGGCAGGAACGCCTCCATGGCCAAGCCGCTGGTGATGGGGTCCTTGGCGTGGCCGATCAGTCGCCCGTCGCGCTTGGAGATGCTGGAGATCTCGCCCATCAGGTCGGCGTACTCGTCCAATTCGTCGAACTGCTCGCGGCAGGCGGTCAGCAGGTCGATCTTGTGGGTGGTCACCAGGGCGCCGAGTGAGAGCGGGTCGGTCTTGATGTGCTCGACGATCTCGCGGTACCTCGCCGGCTCATCGTGAAGGGCCAGGTCCACGCCGCGCATCACGCAATCGCCCAGTTGGAGGTACTCGGCCCAGGCGGGGAAGACCTTCATGATCGAGCTCTCCCCCGTGGTGACACCGATGAAGTACATGGTGGGTCTGTCGGCGGCTGGGTAGGTTGTGGGGCTCATGGGCTCTCGTCGTTGGCTAAGAGCAACTCAAGTTTGATCTGCCGCATTCATGCTGCCTGTGGCGTCGGCTGGCGGCGTCATGCTGCATCGACAACCCTATTGGGTTGCCTGCTTCGCCTTCCTTGCCAGCCTTGTCCTCGGCGACGCCTGAATACGACATCTCAAGCTTTCATTGCTCTATCTGCGGCCGCCGTCGCACGTGTGCATCCCGCGTCAAAACCGCAGCAGCGCTTTGAGCACCGTCCCGCCGGCCACCGCATCGAGGGCGTCGTTGATCCGCTCGACGGGGAACTCGTGCGTGACGAACTCGGCGGCGGTAATCCTGCCACCGCGGATCCACCCGCACAGCGGCTCCATCGCCGCCCGCTCGCGATGCCGCGTGGGCCACTGGTGCATGTACAGATTGAAGTTGTACGGCCCGGCGGCCTTGGCGAGGGTGACGGCCTCGGCGGCGATGACGCCGTACACGCATATCGACCCGCCCATCTTGATCAGCGGCAGGCCGGCGTTGATGATGCTTTCCTGGCCGACGGCGTCGACCACGGCGTCGGCGGGCCTGCCCCGCGCCTCGGTAAGGGCGGTAAGCTCCGGCGAGCCCGGCTCGAACACCGCGTCGGCCCCCATGGCCAGGGCCTGGTCGCGCTTGTGGGCCAGCGGGTCCACCACGGCGATGTATTTCAGCCCCAGCAGCTTGCCGAACGTCACGAAGCTCAGCCCCACCGGCCCGGCGCCGAAGACGACGATCTCATCGCCCGCCTGGAGGTTGAAGTCGCCGAACCCGCCGTACACCTCCCGCCACGTGCACAGCAGCACGGCCTCGTCGGCGGGGATGTCGGCCGGGGCGATGCGCTGGATCTCGTAGCACTCGAACCACCCGTGTTCCTCGTCGGCCACGCCGTCGGCCACCATGGCGTCGTGGTCGTTGATGAGCGTGTAATCGCAGAACCCCCCCCACCCGCTGTGGTACTTCGGGTCGGCGAACTCGAACACCAGCCCCCCGATCGCCCGGTCGCCGACTTTGAAGTTCCGCACCTTCGCCCCCACCGCCTCGACGATCCCGGCCGACTCGTGGCCGAGCATCAGCGGATAGTCTTCCACGCCGGGGAAGTGCCCCGCCACCAGTTTGCCGTCGGTGGCGTTGCACAGCGCGGCCGTCTCGGTCTTCACCACCGCCTGGTACGGCCCCGCGGTGGGTGCGGGGACGTCGACGATCTCCACCTTGCCCGGTTCGATCACTGCCACTGCTCTCATGGTCGGGCTCCTTTTCTCGCCTGCCGGGCGTCTCGGCCACCGAGAGGCCGGCGGGCGGCTCACTGGTTCTGTAACACCTCGATCATCGCCGCGATGTTCTCGCATTTTGCGTCGGGCGGGATGGCGTGGGCCGGGGAGGCAATATACCCGCCGCGGTCGCCCAAGTCATCCACCAGCGCCCGCACCTCGTCCCGCACCTGTTGGGCGCCGGCGAAGGGCAGGCTTACCTGCGTGCTGATGCCGCCGTAGAAGCTCAGCCGGTCGCCGAAGGCCCGCTTGACCCTGAAGACGTCCATCACTTCCGGCTGCAGCGGGTTGAAAACGTCCAGGCCGCATTCGATCAACTCGCCCAACAGCTCCTGCACCCGCCCGCAACAGTGGGCGAAAACGTATTTTCCCTTGGCTTTGACCCGTTGGTACATTCGGCGTATCCGAGGCTGGATGAACTCCCGCCACAACGGCGGGCCCATGATCAGCCCCCTCTGCTGGCCCCAGTCGTCGGCGAAGTACACCGCGTCCACTTCCCGACGGCAGACGTTGTCGATGACGGTGAGATTGTACTCGGTGATCCTGTCCAACAGCTCGTGCACGAACGCCTTGTCGGTCAGCATGCACGTCAGCAGTCCCTCCATGCCCACCAGGGACCAGGCCCGCTCGAACAGGTTGTAGCTGAGCTTCACGAGAAGCAGGCTGTCTCGCACCTTCGGCCGCGCCGAGTCCAGCTCGGCGTAGAGGGCCGGGTCGTTCGGGTCCGGGAAGTCGTACGCGTCCAGGGCGTCCGGGGCGATCAGCCGGTTCGTCACCACGCCGATGTCGGCATCCAGCGTGCGGTCCCATTGCACGCCGAAGTGGTCTTCCCACAGCCCCGGCGCGATCCGGCGGGTATCGGCGGCCCGCACGATGGTCAGGCAGTTGCCTAACTTGGCCTCGAAGTCGGCCTCGCCGTAGAACGCGGCCATCTTCTCGCGGGCGGCCCCGGTGAAGCGAATATCGTACGGCGTCCGGTCGGGCCGACGATGCTGCAGGGCGTCGATGACGCGTTGTCTGACGGACATGGATCGCACCCCGTGCGCCGGCGGATGGGCTCTACAACTCGGCGAGCCGCTCATACACCTCCACCAGCGCATGGTAGGCCTGTTCGAAGATCGGCATCATCTTCTCGTATTGCTTGCGGTTGTCGGGGTTCGGCTCGGTGACGCTCTCGATGGTGATGAACCGGTCGATGACGTCGAAGCCCCCAAAGACCCCCGCGCCGACGCCCCCGACGATGGCGGCGCCCATCGAGGTGGCCTCCTCCAGGACGTTGGGCTTGGCGATGGGGCAGTTGTAGATGTCGGCCATCATCTGCCGCCACACGGCCCCCTTGGCACCGCCGCCGATGACGGTGATGGCCTCGACGGGCACGTGCTGACGGAAGATGTCGACGATAATGCCCAGGTTGTACGTGACCCCTTCCAGCACGGCCCGCAGCATGTCCTCACGCTTGTGCGTCAGCGTCAGGCCGATGAAGGCCCCCTTGGCGTTGGGGTTCCATCGCGGCGTGCGCTCGCCCAGCAGATACGGCAGGAACAGCAGCCCGTGGGCGCCGGGGACGGACTTGGCGATCTCCTGGTTGATCAGATCGTACGGGCTTACGCCCTGGGCGGCGGCGGCGGCGACCTCGGCGTGGCAGATTTCGTTCTTGAGCCAGTTGTACGACGAGCCCGCCGTCTGCATCGTGCCCGACGGCTGGAGATACCCCGGCACCACGTGGGCCCAGTTCATCGTCCGCATGGCCGGGTCGACGATGGGCTTGGCCACCGTCAGGGCGATCCAGGACGAGGAGCCCACGTAGTTGTACGCCGAGCCGGGCTTGATGCAGCCCACGCCGACCCCGGCGCAACTGCCGTCACCGCCGCCGATGGCGACCGGCGTTCCCTCGGCCAACCCCGTCGCCTTGGCGGCGTCGCGGGTGACGGTGCCCAGGATGACGGTCGAGTCCTTCGCCTCGGGAAACATCGCCCGGTCCACATCGGCCAGGGAGATCACCTCGTCCGACCAGGTGAAGCTGTTCAGGTCGAACGCGTTGGTGCCGGAGGCGTCGGAGAAGTCGGTGGCCATCTCGCCGGTGAGCTTGAAGTTGATGTAGTCCTTGGCGTTGAGCATCTTGAAGGTCTTCCGGTAGACCTCCGGCTCGTTGTCCTTCAGCCACATCAGCTTCTCGAGCGAATAGGAGGGGCTCACGCGGTGCCCGACGATGGCGTAGAAATCGCTCTGGGCGATCTGCTCGAGGATGCGGTCGGCCTGCTCGACGGCCCGCTGGTCGCAGTAAATGATCGAGTTCCGCAGCGGCCGGCCTTGTCTGTCCACGCACAGACAGCCCATCATCTGCCCGCTGAGGGCGACGCAGGCGATCTCGCCGGCCTCGACGTCGGCGAGCATCTCCCGGGTGGATAAGCAGACGGCCTCCCACCAGTCATCGGGGCTTTGCTCGGCCCAGTTGGTGTTGAAGAAGTTCGTATCGTAGGCGTGGGTGCGGCTGCCCACGAGCTCTCCGTCCGTCGTAAACAGCGTGGCCTTGTTGCCGGACGTGCCCAGATCGTGCGCCAGCAAGTATCGTTGTCCCATTATCGACACCTCGCCTGTGCCCCCGCTGTTCTACGCATCTTTCAAGTTGGGTAACCGTTCACACAATGTAGCCCTCGTGGAACACCGTTTGTGGCCTTAGGCCCCGGAGGGGCCAACGTGTTTAGCCCCGGGCGCCGCGAAGCAAGCCCGGGGTCTGCCGCCGCGATCTCCGGCAAGCCCCGGAGGGGCGGCCATAGCGCAACCTACCCAACGGCCGCCCCGCCGGGGCTAGGCGACGGGGGCCGCGTACCCAGGGCTGGCTTCGCGGCGCCCTGGGCTAAATACGCGCGCCCCGCCGGGGCGTCACGGCCTCATGGGGCCTAGTACCTTCGCGTCACATCTCTTCTCGGCAACTCCTTGGCCGGGAAGCAAGAATGCCGGCGATACTTCTGTAGAACAACGAGGCCTGTGCCCCCGCGTCAGCGGTTGCCCAGGGGGCCGCGTGGACGCTGTCCGCAGTTGTCAGTCGCCCGCCGGCGCGGAAGCGGGCTGCGTGGTGGGTTCGGCCTCCGGCTTGTCGGCCGCCATGATGCCCTTGCCGATCGACAGCACAACGATGCCCAGGATCAGCACGGCAAGGCCTTTGCACAGCCATTTCTTACTCTTGGCGCCGGCGCCCTTCCACTCCCCCGTGAGGAAACCGAGCCCAATCCCGATGATTACCGAACTGGACTGGAAGATCGCGAACGCCACTGACGTGCCCAGGTCCCCAAGCGCCGTGGCGCCCAGGCCGTAGAAGAAGATGCAGGCGAAGTGCCCGACCGCCATCACCACGATCAGGGGCATGTTCACAGCCGACCTCAGCTTGGCGAAGCCTCCCCAGGACTTGTTCTTGCACAACATGAATACCGAGAACCCAACGCTGGAGATCATTCCACCCAGGAAGATCAACGTCCAGGTGGACAGGCTGGCCTGCCAGTCGGTATTGCCGAACTGGTTCTTGGAGATGTCGAAGATCTTCCCCTTGTTGCCGATGTGGAAAGCGATATTCAGGCCGGAAGAGAGCACGCCGGCCAGCACGCAGACCAGCAAGCCCGCGAGCATGCGTTTCTTCTTGGCCTCGCCCTCGGCTTGCCCGGCGGTCTGGGATTTCTCCCGCTGCATGCCGGCAAAGCCATTGATCGCCACGCCCAGTATGCAAATAAGGATGCCGCCGATGACGGTTATCCCACCCCAAGTGCCTGCCTTGCCGGCGTGTTGGAGGAAGAACGGCGTTATCGACCCGACCAGGGCCATGGTGCCCATCGTCAGGGCATATCCCAACGACAGGCCGACCATCGAAAGACCCTTCCCCCAGCAGCAGAACCCGCAGCCCCACAGAAAACTCAACGCCAGCACGCCGAAGATGATCATTCCCGGGACCTGACTGAACGTTCCCCAGAGCCCGTTTACCACGCAGATCGAGAAACCCACCGGTACGATCAGCATGGCGAACAGGAAAAACGCTCCCCAGGTGTGCTCCCACGCGTAGTTCTTGATGTACTTGGAGGGCAACGCGAACGTACCCAGAAAGAACCCGCCCAGCAGCGCCCAAGCGATGCCAACAATCATTGCTTTCTCCTTGCTCTGGTGGCTTCGTCGTTATGGCCGAAACCGAACCGTATACACTACCAAGGTTCAAGATATCGAGCTTGTCTTGCACTTTCGTGCGCCTCTTGTCGTAACTCCTTTTCTCGTCTTTCTCTGTGTTCTCTCTGATCTCTGTGGTGAATTCGCTTTGGTTGCGGGCCGTGGCCGCGCTATGGCGTCAGTCCAGATCGATCACCGAAATCGTGTACGGCTTGTCGTGCCCCGTGTTGACCTTATCCTTCCCCGTCACCTTGTCGAAGGACGTCACGATCAGCTCCCTGCCGCGGACGATCGGCTCGCCGGGCTGGTCGAGCAATCCGCCGGCGCCGTCGGTGTCGCCGTTCTGGGCCAGCACGGTGATGACGCCCGCGGGGTCGACCTTGACCACGGCGTTGTTGGAGAAGTCGGCCACGTAGATGTTGTCCGCCTTGTCGATGCAGATGCCGTCGGTGGTCCGCATCTTGGCGGCGATCATCTTGGCGGCGAAGTCCGGATCGGTCATCCGGGTGTCGAAGTCCGTCTTGGCGAACACCGATTGGCCGGTGACGCGGCCGTTGGCGTCGAAGGTGATCTTGTGCAGCGCCCCATCGCCGAAGTTGCCCACGTACAGGTTGCCTTTGCTGTCGAACACCAGCCCGTCGGCTCCATATTGGCAGTCGGGGTTAAGCGTTTTCAATTCGACCAGCAGGTTCTTATCGGCACGGGTGTTGGTGACGCGGACGTTCTCATCGTCGACGTTGAAGCGGTACACCGCGCTGACCAGCAGCCCGTCGGCGTCCTTGACCTTCGGCAGCATGCTGACGGTGACGTACAGCTGGCCGCCGCGCACGCGCACGCCGTTGGGGTGGCTGATCCCGCCGGCGACGACGGTGGTCTTGGTCACTTTCCCGCCGCGGACGCGCAGGCGGAGGATTCGGCCCTGGTTGATCTCGCCGTTGGCGCCGTTGCCCGTGGGCCAGTTCTGGTTGTCGCACACGTACAGGTCGCCGTCGGGGCCGAAGGCGATCCCCATCGGGCAGGCACGTCCCGTCTCGCCCAGCACGGGACAATCGAACCACTTGGTCACGCGGTTGCTCTTGTCGATCTTGATGAAGCAGGCCGGCTGGGAGGGAGTTGTGGCCCCCTCGGCGTAGCTGCCGTAGTTCGGGCAGGCCACCACGACATTGCCCTCGGCATCGATGGCCATGCCGTCGGGCGTGGGGCAGTAATCCGGCAATTCAGCCAGCAGCCTCGGCGCCTTGGGTGCGCTCCCACAGCCCGGCGCCATCGCCATCGCCGCGAGACAGCCCGCCGCGAGGAACATCGCGCGGAGTGCGCCCAATGCCGCATGCCTGTCGTCTCGGTTCAACATGCTTCTCCTTCCGGTTCCTTCCGGTTCGGGGCCGTCGAAGGGCGGGCCCAACGCAATGACGTGTGTCCACTTCTCCGGCCCGCGTCGAGAATCAGCCCCACGGGCCGGCCGCCTGAGGGGCCGCCTCGATCCGAAAGACAGCGCATAGGCGGCGCCCTGGGTCATGTCTGTTTACCCCTCTTGCCGGGGCCTGTCAACTGCCGTTTTGGCCGTTCTCAAGCCACAGACGCCCGGGATACGGCAGGGGTGGGCGGTGGCCGTGTTGGCCGGCGTTGCCTGACTGCGGGGTGCCACGGCTTGAAAAGCCGTGCGTTGCCTGCACCGGCTTTCGGGGGTAGTGTGCTGGTATGGGTGAACCGTCCAGGGACCCACGTAAGCGCTGGAGCGAGGCGTATCACATTCACTACCTGACCTTCTCCTGCTTCCGGCGACGGGCGTTCTTGGCCGGTTCTCTCGCGCCGGGGTGGTTTCTGGAGTCCCTCAATCAAGGCGGGCGTGGTCAGGGCACGGCTTTTCAAGCCGTGGCACCCGTGCCGACGTCCGCGCGGCCGCCCGAAGAAGAAACCTTCCTGACCCTTTTGTTTTTCCGAGGAAGAAACGTTCCTGGCCCTTTTGCTTTTCCAGCCCCGAAGGGGCGAAAGCTTTTTGCCGGGGGCGTGAGCCCCCGGAAAACGGCTCCCCTTATGTCCATAGCCCCGAAGGGGCGACAGTGAAGCTACCGAAATATACTGTCGCCCTTTCAGGGCTAGTCCGCTGAATCGGCCGGCCACCGGGGGCTCACGCCCCCGGCAAAACGCTTTCGCCCCGTTGGGGCTGTATGTGTTGGAGGGGTGGTGGGGGCGAGCCCCCGAACACGGCTCTCCTTATGTCCATGACCCCGGAAGCCTCGAAGGGGCGTGAATGCGGGGGACACCTTATTTGATCATTGACGTTAGGCGGATCGGCATCACTTACCGTCCTTCTCCGGCGCGACGCGATAGACCATCTCGCCGCGGTGGGGGTTTAGCGGCCAGGTGTCGGTGCGGAAGGGGTAGGCGGGCAGTTCCTTGCCGTTCATGAGCGTGCCCAGGGGGAGGTTGGACCATGCGTAACGAACGGCGACGGGGTCGGGGACGTCGTCGCACCAGACCCTGACGGCGGGGGACTTGTCGCGGCCGGCGACGACGAGGGCACGGGCGTGGTGGAACACCCGATCGGCACCGGCGATGTAGAACCCGCGGGCGTCGTCCTTATCCAGCCGCAGACCTCCGGCGCCTTCCTTCTCGAAGTGGACGAGAATCCTTCCGCCCTGCTTTTCCATCGACTTATACACCGGGCCGTGCCACTGCAGCGGTCCCCGACGGACGGCGTCGCCGATGCCGTACACCGTCGACAGGGCCCATCGCGCCGACCGTTGGCCGACGGGGTACTTCCGGCCGGGATGGATCGACTGGGTGCTGTTGGCGTCGAAGCTGACGATCAGTCCGGTGTTCGGCGTGTTCCGCCACGTGTTGAACTGGACCTCCCGGACGACGTTGGTGTGGTGGTTCATGTCGTATTCCATCGACCGTCGGGTGCTCCAGCCGGCGATCTGGATGATGCCGAACGGCAGCTTCTCGTCCCGGAAGAGCTTCCGCCACTCGGCGATGACGGCCGGGAAGGTCTTCTGGAAGGGAATCCACGTGTCGCCGAAGGAGTTGTTCTCCCCCTGGTAAAACAGCGCCCCGCGAATGCTCAGCCCCGCCATCGGCATGATCATCGCGTTCAGCGGCCCGCCGGGCAGTCGCCCGTGGCCGGGGTTGGCGTAGCTCCGCGAATCCGGCCGACGGGGGAGTCGCTCCCCGGCGGCCTTGGCGGCCTTGGTTTCGCTCTCCCACTTCTTCAGGTCGGCCTCGTAACGCTTCTTCGCGCCTTCCTCGCCGCCGCCGTCTTTCCATTGGCGGAACTTCTGGTCAAACGTGTCGAGGTACGGCTTCGCTTCCGGGATGGTCTCCAGCCTTTCCCGCGTGACCCAGTGTTGGGCCATCGTACCTCCCCAGGAGGCGCTGATCAGCCCGATCGGCACATTCAGCCGGCGGTGCAGTCGCCGCGCGAAAAAGTACGCCACGCCGGAGCAGTCGCCGATGGTCTCGGGCTCACACGGCAGCCACATGCCGGCCCGGCCGGGCTCGTCGACCGGGAAATCTTCCTGCGGTTCCGCCCGGGAAATCGGAGCCACGCGAATGAACCGGATGCCTGGATACCGCGCACAGGGAATCTCCACGTCGGCGTCGCGCGAACTGCGCAGCGCCATCTGCATGTTGCTCTGCCCGCCGCAGAGCCACACGTCGCCGATCAGGATTTCGCCCAGGGATACCGTCTCGGCGCCCGCCTTGACCGCCAGCGTCTGCCCGGTGGCGTTGG
>SDBU01009293.1_pt1 | contig 11044 bp, 8 predicted proteins | sample 2277071 | NCBI WGS metagenome assembly SDBU01 (sample SAMN10397929, study PRJNA504765) | marine sediment metagenome | isolation source: marine sediment core GS08_GC12, 126 cmbsf | place: Arctic Ocean: Gakkel Ridge, Loki's castle | collected 2008
CGTAATCAGGTCAGCTATCAACCTGGCTGTTATCGGGACACGGGGTTGGTCCTTCTTGTCGGTGCGACCGTAACCATAGAAGGGGACTACGGCGGTAATGCGCCCGGCTGAGGCACGCTTTAAGGCATCAATCATAATCAGTAGCTCAACCAGACTCTTATTGACCGGCGAGCAGATGGGTTGAATGACAAAGGTGTCTCGCTCACGGACATTGTCCAGGATACGAACGAAGATATTCTCGTTAGTGAACTCAAAGACCTCACACCTGCCTAAAGGCATACCCAGATATTCAATAACTGCCTGGGCCATGGCAGGATGGGCATTACCAGTGAAAACTTTCAACTCATCCATATTAGTAACCTTCCTTCAATTCGCCTTAGTAGATTTATTATAGCACTATTGACTCTAAACCTCATCCCTATTTATGTATTGTTATTAGGTAATCCTATCCCTCGAAGAGTCTTCGACCTGTATCCCCTTCCCCTTCTCAAGGGGAAGGGGAAGATGTTAAAAAAGAGGGGCTTCGCCCCTCTTAAACGCCCTATTAGGTCTGGCTCCTCTTACCTCAAGCTGGAGTTATGAGAGTTCATAAGGTACAGCTTGTCTAAATAGTTTCTATCGCCTTTAAATTGTAGAGGCTCGTACTTGGCAATAAACTTACTAATCTGGCACACAGTAAGAATTTGGTGAGGCGATGTCAACGGAGTAATTTGATTCTGGGGTATTCCCAGTTGGAATTGTCAATTATCAGGTCAGCTGTTTTTGAAGTTGGGAATTCCTTTAAGTACTTCTTTTGAGCAGGGAAGTACTTCTCATCATACTTTCTTAGCACTTCGTTGCCATAAATTGGCACATCTCTAGCTGTTGCTCGATTCTTGCTTTCTTTAAAAGGAACCTCGATAAAGACCTTGTAATCAATATAAGGGGATAGTTCCTTCCTGAACAGAAAAACACCTTCAAAGAGCACTATTGTGTCTGGAACAAAGAAAAACTCTTTCTCGATTTCGTATTCATCGGTATACAAATTAAGCAGAGTTAGCTTAGTAGAAAAACTACTTTTTTCGTGAATCGGAATCAGTAGCTTTTCAACGATGGTTTCTATGTCAAAGCTTCTATTGTAGTAGTTGTCAGCTTGATTCTCCCCTGAATATCTAATCCTTTGGGGATTGTGAAAGCTGTCTAGGCTAACTAATTGAGTTTTGTAATTCTTAGAAATCAGGAATTCTTCAAGTTCCTCGGCAAATTTTGTTTTCCCAGAAGCATCAATCCCGGTTATTCCCACGATAAAGGCTTGGTTTTTCTGCTTCCTTCTGTTAATCTCTTCCAGTATCTTTTCAAATATCGGTAACTTCCTATCAAAGATATCTAAAAGTTCAGAAAATTTGTTTATAGTAATATCTGCCTGTTCTGGTTCCTTTTCCCCATATCCATAAAGAACACCAACGGAGAGCGCATTATTCTCTTTAGCAGCCTCAATATCGTCAATCCTGTCCCCGATAACAGCAGCTTCTATGTTACTGAATTTATTCTTGAGTTTTTGTAGCAATTCGGTCTTGGTCAGATTATTCTCTTGAACACACTCAGCGTAATCGAAATAGTCTCCAATATTAAGTGCCGAAATTGCGGAATTAAAGTATTGAACAGAGCTATTACTGTAAAGGGTCAATTTATAGTCCCTTTTTCTGAGAATATCCAAAGTTTCTTTGGCGCCAGGGAAAATATTTCCGAAATCCTTAAAAATAGAAGAATAAGCCTCTCTGGCTTTGGCTCTCACTTGTTGCCAATATGATAATTGGTCCGGCGGTAAGATATTTCTGTAGAATTCTTCTGAAGGCTCTCCCAAATGCATTCTAATATCTGCTTCATTAATATTACAGTTGAGACCTATCTGAATGAGCGCCTTCTTTATCGCTTCTAGTTGGGCTGTATCGGATTGGAAAATAGTACCATCTAGGTCAGAGATTAATAGCTCTACGGTCTTTGGATTAATCATTGCTTTCGTCAATCATGGGGGGTTGCCAAATGATGTTAATCATCAATCCCAGGTACCGGGAAGCGATAACATATCTGGCTAACTTCCTGGCTCACCTGGTTCTCAATATCTTGGTTATCGGTATTATTAATTACTTTGACAATTAGTGAAGCAATGTGCTTCATCTCCTCTTGACCGAAGCCACGGGTGGTAACCGCTGGCGTACCTAGTCTAATTCCGCTGGTTACTAATGCAGGACGCGGGTCGAAAGGGATAGGGTCGCGGTTAACCACAATGCCAGCTCTGCCCAGGACTTCTTCGGCCTTCCTGCCAGTGATTCCTATCTCAGTAAGGCTTATTAACACAAGGTGAGTGTCTGTTCCACCAGATATGAGGCGGAGCCCTAGCCGTTGGAGTTCACTGGCTAGAAGACGTGCATTATCTAGCGTGGCGCGTTGATAATTCACGAATTCAGGTTGCATAGCTTCGTGAAAGGTGACTGCTTTAGCGGCAATGATGTGCATAAAGGGTCCACCCTGCATTCGAGGGAAGACAGCAGCATCTATAGCTGAAGCTAATTCTTTACGACATAGAATGAACCCGCCCCGTGGACCGCGTAGTGTCTTATGGGTAGTTGAGGTTATTACATCGGCATAGGGTACGGGGGTAGGATGTAGGCCGGTAGCTACCATACCAGCCGGGTGAGCCATATCAACCATCAGTTTTGCACCGACAAGGTCAGCGATATAGCGAAAACGCTCAAAATTAATAATCCGGGGATAAGCACTGGCGCCAGTAACAATTAATTTAGGCTTATTCTTTAAGGCTAGACTTTCTATTTCCTGATAGTCAATTCTTTCTGTCTTCCGGTTAACCCCGTACTGGACAAAATTATATGATTTGCCTGAGAAGCTTACCTTGTCACCGTGGGTAAGGTGCCCCCCGTGAGTCAGGCTCATGCCCATAACAGTATCACCATACTCCAGTAAGGCGTAGTATGCTCCCCTGTTAGCCTGAGCCCCGCTATGTGGCTGGACAATAGCATGCTCGGCATGGAATAGTTCTTTTGCTCTCTCGACAGCTAGCTTTTCCACTTCATCCGCATTCGCACAGCCGCCGTAGTATCGCTTTCCTGGATAACCCTCAGCATATTTATTAATCAAAAGCGAGTCCTGTGCCTCAAATATAGCCCGGCTGGGGTAGTTCTCAGAAGCGATAAGGTTTATTGTGTTCCTTTGCCGCCTCCTCTCCAAATCAAGGGCATGATTAATTTCCGGATCAGTTTGACTTAAAAAGCTCATTTTCCCTCCCTTGTTGAAGTCTACAACGGTGCCCTTATACTGTCAACAGTCTCCCCTTTAATTGACCCAACATATCGGCTATGTTATCATAATCAAAAGGCTAGTTGGTTAGAAATGTCAGCATTGAGTGAGCTTTATGAGGAAATCGCGCTCTGCCAGCAATGCGAAATAGCTAAATTCCGAACCAATGTGGTACCTGGTGAGGGGGCAGAGGATGCTGGCATCCTATTTATTGGAGAGGCACCAGGCTGGCATGAAGACCAGCAAGGGCGTCCCTTTGTTGGTCCGGCGGGAAAGTACCTAGACGAATTGCTGGCTTCTATCAGTTTGAAGCGCGGGCAAGTATATATCGCTAATGTGATTAAGTGCCGGCCGACAGGAAATCGTGACCCCTTACCTCTAGAAATACGTAACTGCCGTAAGTGGTTAGAACGCCAGATTGAGTTAATTTGCCCTAAGATGGTTGTAACCCTCGGGCGCTACTCCATGGCGATGTTCTTTCCCGGCAAGAGTATAAGCAAAATCCATGGCACTGCTCAAAAGCGGGATAATGTTATCTACTATGCCATGTATCATCCGGCGGCGGCTCTTCATCAGCAAAGCTTACGCCAGGCGATAGAGACTGATATGCTTGAGATTCCATCGCTCTTAGCCGAAGCGAAAAATATCGCTGAAGCCGAGCCACAGCCACAGCAATTAAAGATGTTTGAGGTTTAAAAAAATGGCTAAGCCAAGACTCAAGATAATCCCCCTCGGTGGGCTAAGTGAAATCGGCAAGAACATGATGCTGATAGAGTATGAGGATGACATTATTGTCATTGATGCTGGGCTTATGTTCCCTTCAGAAGAGATGCTGGGCATTGACCTGGTAATCCCTGATATTAGTTACCTACTAGAAAAACGTGAAAAGATAAAAGGCATATTAGTTACCCATGGGCATGAGGACCACGTTGGTGCCCTGCCTTACCTGCTGCCCCAGCTTAACGTGCCTGTCTATTCCACAAAGCTTACCCGGGGTCTTATCTCGGTCAAGCTTAAAGAGCGTAAGGCACTCTCGGGAGCTATTCTAAAAGTGGTACCATTTGGTGAGAAGGTTACACTGGGGAAATTCAACATCGAGTTCTTCCCCGTTTGCCACAGCATACCTGATTCAGCAGGTCTAATCATAGGTACGCCGATCGGCACCATAGTTCATAGTGGTGATTTTAAGCTTGACTACACCCCGGTTGGCGGAGCGCCTACTGACCTATCTCGGCTGGCTCAGCTAGGAGGTCAAGGGGTTTTACTCCTCCTCTCCGACTCCACCTATGCTGAACTACCGGGTTACACTCCATCGGAGAGAGTGGTTGGTGAAACATTAGACCATGTCATAGCTGAGGCACCGGGGAGAGTGATTATAACCACCTTTTCATCGCTGGTTTCGCGTATTCAGCAGGTTATTGATGCCGCTGCCAGACACCAGCGTCGTGTCTTTATTGTTGGGCGCAGTATGAGTGACACGGCACACATGGCACTGGAGCTAGGCTATCTTAATGCACCTGACGGGATATTAGCTCGGCTGGATGAATTGCGTGGTATGCCCCATAACAAAATTGTCTTTGTCACCACTGGAAGCCAGGGTGAGCCTACTTCAGCCCTGGTTCGTATGGCAAATCGAGACCACCGCCAGGTTCATATTCTACGCGGTGATACCGTAGTTATTTCAGCAACCCCTGTTCCCGGTAACGAAGGGGTAGTCAACAGGACAGTGGACAACCTTTTTAGGCAGGGGGCTCAGGTATTATACAGTGGGGTGGCACAAGTTCATGTCCACGGACATGCCAGCCAGGAGGAGCTAAAACTGCTGCTAAACTTGGTCAAGCCAAGGTTCTTTATGCCTGTCCATGGCGAATATCGCCACCTAACCCTTCATGCTAAACTAGCCCAATCAGTAGGTATCCCAAGAGAAGACATCTTCGTGCTTGAAGATGGTGATATCTTGGAGATTAGCCCACAGGCAGGCAAGATAACAGGCAAGGTTACTTCAAGCAATGTGTATGTCGATGGTCTAAGTGTAGGTGATATCGGTAGCGTTGTCCTGCGTGATAGAAGGATGCTGTCAAAGGATGGAATAGTGATGGTGATTATCGCTGTTAACCGTCAAACAGGCAAACTAGTGGGGCGTCCGGACATTGTATCACGAGGTTTTGTTGATACCAGGGAATCCATGGATATGCTCGATGAAAGCCGAGACCTGGTAGGTCGAGTCCTAGACCATGGTGGTACCCGCCCGGCTGATTGGGGCTTTATTAACACCAAGGTTAGAGATACATTGCACAAGTTTTATTATGAACAGACCAGACGCCGCCCGATGATTCTTCCCTTTATGGTAAAGGTGTAGCTTCAGGAGCATGATGATTCACCGAGGGTTATATGGCAAAAAGAAAATCCAGAGGAAAGTCTAAAAGAAGGTCGTGGTGGCTAGGGCTTCTACATTTTCTATGGCTGCCACCGATACGGTACTTCATACTAGCGGTCATTATTGTGGCAGTTGTGTACTGGCAGCGGGTGGCTCTGGTCTCATGGGCTACCGGTGTTATCGATAGCACGCTGAGATTGTTTGGTTGGGGACTGGCCTTTATTGCCATAGTTATTGGTACTATAGTGTGGCTGTTCTGGCAGCGGAAGTTCCTTTTTGCCATTCGTCATTTGAATCAGTACCTGGGCGGCATTGCCTTTGCCCTGGCTGCCTGGGGGATACTGGCTTTCTTTTACGGGAAAAGTGTTTTCGGGTGGATTAACCTTGGGGGCAGCTTTGGCTTGGGAATTATCGGGCAGACGGGTTTTATCGGTGGGCTTCGGATACTGGCTTTAGTTATCATAGGCATTATTTTGGTAGCTCCTAGAGCTTCCTTCCACCTTGTCGTTAAATCAGTTTCTTGGCTGGGTAAACGATTCGAAAGGCAGCCGGTTCCCGAATATCTCAGGGAGCAAGTTCAAAAACCTATTCCCCCCTCTGCTCGTGCTAGACCTTCCATTGTGGAAAAGCCAGCTATGCCGCCTGAGATGGAAAAACCGCTTATGCCACCAGAGGTGGTGATTTCAAAATCTCCCTTGATAGCGCCCGAAAAGGAAGTAGCCACCTCAGGGCCTGCCACTGCTCGGTCTCCACAAGAATTGCAGCAGGTAGCTCAGGAAGTGTGGAAGAAATATGGTGAGTCACCTGACCTGGTGGTCGTCGATGGCTGGCGGTTGCCACCGATTGATATTTTAGACAGGTCTCCTGAGGTTCAGTTTAGTCAGGCTGACAATGTGCAGAGAGCCAAGCTTATTGAGGAAGCTCTAGCCAGTTATGGCGTTGAGGCTAAGGTAGTGCAGATAAACGCCGGGCCAACAGTTACCCAGTTTGGTGTGGAGCCAGGCTGGGACAGAAAGACGAAGGAAATAAGGGAAAGAGATAGGGACGGAAATGTTAAGCGAAGGCTAGAGGAAGTATCCAAAACAAGGGTTAAGGTGGATAGAATTAGCTCATTAGCTAATGACATGGCTCTGGCCCTGGCGGCATCCAGTATCAGGATTGAAGCGCCGGTGCCGGGTAAAGCGGTGGTAGGCATTGAGGTGCCTAACACAGTTTCAACCTTGGTTAGCCTGCGAGGAGTAATTGAGACTAGCGTTTTTCAGAAAATGCAGGCCAGGTCCAAGCTGAGTGTGGCACTGGGGAAGGGGGCTGGCGGTGAGGCGGTAGCTGCTGACCTGGCCAGGATGCCACACCTGCTGGTTGCCGGAGCCACCGGCAGTGGTAAGACGGTCTGCCTGAACGCTATTATTTGCTGCCTGATGTTGTATTGCACGCCTAATGATACCCGGTTCATCATGATTGACCCCAAGAGGGTGGAGTTGACCACTTATAATAGCATCCCACACCTGGCTACGCCCGTTATTGTCGATGCCGATAAAGCTCTGGAGGCGCTGCGCTGGCTCAGCCAGGAAATGAATAACAGGTATCAGCAACTGGCTACCGCCGGCAGCCGCAACATTGAGCTTTACAATAAGAGCAAGCAGGGCGATGAGAGGATGCCCTACCTGGTGCTAATCATTGATGAGCTGGCTGATTTGATGATGTCCGGTGGCGATGAAGTGGAGCAAACTCTGTGCCGATTAGCCCAGCTTTCTCGAGCGGTTGGTATTCACCTGGTAGTGGCTACTCAGCGTCCTTCCGTAGATGTGGTTACCGGCTTAATCAAGGCTAATTTCCCTTCCCGCATCAGCTTTGCCGTTAGCTCTCAGGTAGATTCACGCACTATCCTTGATGGTGGTGGTGCCGAGAAGCTGCTGGGCAGCGGCGACATGCTCTATATGCCTACCGAGGCCGGCAAGCCTAAGCGCCTGCAGGGTTGCTTTGTCTCTGAGGCTGAGATGGAGAGGCTGGTCTATTTCTGGGGAAGCCAGAAGCGGGAAGATATGCCGTCGTTGAAGATTGAGGGAATTGCTGCGGTTAAGAAGGCAGGTCTCCCTGCTGACCCGCTCCTGGAGGCCGCCCGGCAACTGGCCGAGGAACACAAGCATATCTCTACCTCTTTCCTCCAGCGTCGCCTGCGCATTGGTTACCCCCGCGCCGCCCGCATTATGGAACAGCTTGAAGAGGAGGGTGCCGAGGGGGAAGAAGGGGAGAGGGAGGTTTAGGCTGCTGGGTGAGCCTCATTGTCTGCTTGGGAAATAACCATGTATTATGCCTATAGACTCAGCGAATGTATTTTTAAAAAAATTATAACGTGCCTTGGCACCTGTCCCCATGATAGACTCGTATCTTTCGCGTATTGATTGGCTATCATCAGGATTAAAAACTTCAATGCGTCTTAATGGCGTGTTGCTAACAGTTCCGAGAGCATATAATAATCGGAAAAATGAGTCGGTTTCGGTAAGAGAATAACCTATAATAAAGATATATTCAGCTTCTTCAAGTTCTTTTGCTGCTCGTCCCCATACACGTGAAAGAATTTGATGGTACTCAGCTTTATTCCAGGTGGGTGGTACAATTACTGGCTCAGATTCGATTTTAATATCGGTGTATTTACTGAAATATTCAGTTAGATGAGTTCCAATAGGTATACTACAATTACCTGTTTTTTCCCATGGACTAATATGATATTTATTTCTATAATCTCTAATTGCTAAGGGAACAATATTACCACTATTAGAATCCTTTGCCCAGTTTAAAGAGCCATGCAGCTTTAATAAAGGTATTGCGTTGCTTGAACTGCTAGTCTCCAGCCCGTAATCTGACCCGAAACCTGCATTATCAAGAGCTATATCAGCAGCTATATCATAATTAAAGGTAATAATTGAAACTGTATGCTTTGGATTAGAATCACGAATAATATGGTCAAGTAAATTTGTAAAATTACTATAAGGAAATGGTGTTAATGTAGATGAACCACTGTACGGGAATTTCATGCTGTGCTCAAGAGTGGTGACAATAACCTCTCTAAGTGAGCTTAATACATTTGAAATTTCTTCCTCTGAGAATCCTGGCAGTTTTCCTATAGTGTCAGCAACTTCAAACGCCGTAAATACAGATTCAATGTTGATGAGGTCTAATTGTGACTTGGAGTGAACTGCTTGAAGGGCACCGATAGCTTTGAAAACCCTTTCAAAATGTTCCGTCTTTTCTCTGACCTCACCTCTGCTGTATAGAGTTGAAGCAGTATCGAGAAAGTCTGCCATTAGTGGTGCGCCACATTGCTTAGAACAGCCTGCACCAAGTATAAAAACAACGTCACTCATTTGGCTAATTCACCCAACTATTTTAGGCTGTAAGTTTATTGTATTATACCGCAAATCAGGCTTATTAAAAACGTTTGTAAAATATTAGTCACCAAAAGAACGGCTCATTTCCCCCGTCGCTTTAACCTCTTGAGAATAGCTTCCTTATATATTAATGTATGGTAGCCAGGCTTAATTGCTCAGCAAATTTCAGCGTTTGCTTGTTAGAATAGAACGCTGACGGCATTAGAAAACAGGAATCACATTGCCCAGAGCACAAAAGGTACGATAAGGGCGACCAGACCGGTAAAAAGGACGGCGAGCATAAACAGGTTATATCTGGTCTGGTAATCACTCAGGAGTGATGAGTCATAGTAACCTTCCACACCCTGGTCTTTGTACATCTTTTGGAGCCCATTGAGTAGCTTTATTCTCATTTGCCTTCCTCTTATTAACCCAAACATTACTACGAGATTGACCACTATCACAAGAGCCACAAACGTGAACATCACAATCGTTATAATACCGTTACCGTCTCCTCCCCCTGCAGCGATTCCGGAATTAACGCCGAGAGCTAGTAGATTGAGAAAAATCGCCGTGAGAACAAAAATTGTGTCCGTGCGGGTGTTCATGTGGAGTTCGCCAAGGATATGCTCATGAACTCGCTGAATCATATGTCCTCCTTTTCCTATCATAGTTTTAAGATTTTAGTGCTCTAAGTCGGACCATTTTAAGGTTCACTATTTTGCTGCCTACCGAAGCGCACAAAAATAGCAACAAACGCGGCAACGACCACAAATGCTACGATAGCCCCAACCCATAGCCAGAATGATGAGGCTGTCTCCACCCTCACCCAAATGCTTGCTACTTTTCGTATTTCGTTTGCCGTAGCAATAAGGATGACTCTGTAATCTCCTTTGACGGCCTTGCCGTCTGGCTTTATGTTGACATCAACTGTTTGAAGACTGCCGGGGCCAAGGTAATCTATTTCCCTTGGGCTAAATTCGATAACCCAACCTTCGAGTTTATCTGCGGCTAAACTGATATTTGTAACGGCCTTATTGCCCGTGTTTCTAATCTCTAAGAAGAAGGTGTTGTCCTGACCAGCCGCTACCCGGTTGTAATAGTCTCCGGGGACCAGTCGCAAAGTCAGATCTACTTTTCCTTCCTGTGCTAGGATCGGTCGAGCTAACAATATAGCCATCAAGCCTACTGCGAACAAAAACAGCCAACAGACTTTGCTATCAACTTTCATCTACTTCCCCTCAAGGATTATTCACGAGCGAATTCTCACTCCAATATGTTGAAAACATGTCAAAGGATACCAGACAATGCTGGGAAATACAATTTTTGCCATTGAGGGGTATAAGCGACGTGATTTTCCTCCTTTTCTCCGTAGTTACTTCTTTTACTACTACTTCTACTACTTGTCAACCCGGTGGCGTCTTAACCGCTTAAGAATAGCATCCATATATATTCTAGCTAGGCTTCGCCCATGCTGGGGCATTCGCTCTCGCTTTTTCTTTAAGCGTCTTTCACGGCGCTCTTGCCGTGTCTCTTGGTTCACCTTACCACCTTAAAGCAGATTTGCGACGGATTATTTTCGTTGCCTTCGCTCTCGCCATAATAACTGGCTTTTTCTAATTTGAATTTGGAAAGGATTGTCAGCCAATCCTCTTTTTTCATTAACCGCTCATCTCCAAAATCTTGGCCGGGGTACCATAATGAAGGGACGCTAAAAAGAACCTTCGGGCTAACTCGCATCTGTTCCTTGAGCAGCTTTCTAATATCATCGTCGGAGAAGTGCTCGAGAAAACCTTGTGAGAAGCAAACATCAAAGCTGTCATCACGAAATGGCAAGTTGAAGACATCAGCTTTGCTGAAAATTACCCTTCCTTTAAAATTGGTATTATTATGACGGGCAATTTTTAATATGCCACCATCGTTATCAAGTGATATTATATTATAGCCAAGGTGCGACAAAAAGATGCTCAGGTTTCCGCTTCCAGTAGCGACTTCTAGTATATGC
>SDBU01009294.1_pt1 | contig 11044 bp, 15 predicted proteins | sample 2277071 | NCBI WGS metagenome assembly SDBU01 (sample SAMN10397929, study PRJNA504765) | marine sediment metagenome | isolation source: marine sediment core GS08_GC12, 126 cmbsf | place: Arctic Ocean: Gakkel Ridge, Loki's castle | collected 2008
ACTCTAGGCACCTTGTTGGCTGGGAGTTTCTACACCGAGACTGAGGTTGATACCTTTGTGGCCCTGGCAGCCAGCAGGAGCATTACCTTGACTGGCGGCACAGGCATCGCTACCATCGGTGATCTGTCAGCGGATCGCACCATCAACATAGACACCGCAGCTACCCTAATCTGGACAGGCGTACACACCTTCACCGCCAGCCACCTCGCGGCGAATGAGGTAAGGGCGGCGGCCACGCACGGGCTGAAGCTGTACAACGATGCGGGGACGGCGGGGGTTTTCGTCCAGGACGATGGGAGGGTTGGGATTGGGACGGCGGCGCCGGGGGCGAACTTGCATATTCGAATCCCAGGTGGGACTGCGATATTGATTGATGCTGATGGGGTAAATGCGGGAATAAGTACACGTTCTTACGGAGTTACTAGATTTCCTTTTATGGCTGGAAGGATGGCAAGAGGATCATTAGGTACCCCAACGGCTTCGCAAGCAGATGACATTGTCTTCCGACTGGGTGGGGCTGGATATGGGGCTACAGGATTCCCTGCGGTAAACAGAGCAAAGATAGAGTTCCGAGCTGCGGAGAACTGGACTGATGCTGCACAGGGAACATATATCACATTTTATACTGTTGATAACAATAGCACAGGCGTTCACGAGAGAGTGAGGATTGACCACAACGGCAGCGTCGGCATCGGCACTGTCTCCCCCGACACGAAGCTCGACGTAGCTGGCCACATCACCCTCTCCGGCAGCACCCCCGCCCTCGTTGCGGGCAGCGGCGGCAGTGGCGATTACATGTGGTACGATACCGTCACTGACCGATGGCTGTGGATGATTGGGGATGCTGAAAAAGCGCACCTCGACGCGGGCACGATGGTCGTCAGTGCTAGCTATGGCATACGCCTGGATGGACCTACTGAGCGGTACTTGTCCTTTGACACAGGCAACGACGATCTGGTCTACAATACGAGCTCCAACGAACTACGCATGGCAATCGCTAACGTCACGCAGGCGTTGCTCAGCGTCACGGCCCTGTACCTACACACCAACCTGGGGCTGGACTTGAGCGGGTGCGACCAGCCCCGGATCGGATTTGATGCTAATGCCCACATGGGGTTTCAGTCTCCCTTCGGCATTGATTCAGTCTATTGGGAGATGGAAGGCAATACAACGGTCTCTATAGACAAAGACGGCATAGCAATTCTCTATGGCAATCGCCGTATACAATGGGACACTGGCGACGAGATTCGCTACGATGCCGCCAACAACTGGTGGGACTTCCGGGTGGGGAACGTCGAGCGCGTGGTAATCAGCGGCAGCGGTTTCTCCGATCCAGACCAGAGCCATTACATCCACTTCAAGGGCAACGATCTGGTGTTCAAAGACCCCAGCACTGCCGAGACAACGCTGACTCAGCTTCTAAGTGGCTCAGCGGCCAGTGGCGCGCCCATCGGCGCACAGTATATCACTCTGGCGACCCACACGGGGCTGACCCAGGAACGCGTACTGACGCCGGGCACGGGGCTTGTTGGAAGCGACGCGGGTGCAGGCGCAGCCTACACTATGTCTGTAGCCACCCCCGCTGTATGGTACACGGGCGCGGTTTCAGACAACGACATTATCAGATGGGATTCCGCCTCTGGGGGCTGGGTGCCTGAAGCGGGCGGCGGCGCAGCGGCCCTGTCCGATCTCTCCGACGTTGATTCGGCTACCCAGACAGATGGGTTTGTCATCAAGTCTGGCGGCGGCAACTACGCTGGGGGCCAGCTTAGCCATACCAAGCTGGACGATATTGGGACAAAGACCCATGCCCAGGTTGAGACACAGATGAACCTTGCTGCCAGCAAGAGTATCACCCTGACAGCGGGATCCCATCTAGCGGGTGGTGGGGATTTAACAACAGACCGCCGCTTCGATATAACCGCTGGCATTTCGGATACGAACGTGGTCAAGATAGACGGCAGTCCTAGCGACGATGAGTATGCCCGCTTCACAGCCAGCGGGCTAGAGGGCAGAACCGAGGCGGAGTTCAAGGGGGATTTCAGTCTAGCGATTGGTACAGATGTCCAAGCCTATGATGCTGAGTTAGCGGCCATTGCTGGGCTAACCAGTGCGGCTAACAAGGTGCCCTATTTTACAGGCAGTGAAACTGCTGGCCTCCTTGATTTCAAAGATGAAGATAACATGGCATCTGATTCTGCCAGCGCTGTTGCCTCACAGCAGTCTATCAAGGCATACGTAGACGGCCAGGCGGTCGCTCCCAATGTGGCAGGTGCGGGCTACGCCTACGTCTCGGACGGCGTGAACTCATGGACGGCGGCGACTGCGCCAACGTGGGTAGGGGTACATAGCTTCACGGGGGCGGGCATTGCACTGACGGGGGTGGAGCGGCGCGTCACGTTCGACACGGGCGATTACTTGCAGTACGCCAGCGACGAGCTTTCCCTAGTCGTCGGCGGGAGTACAGCTAGGGTACTCAACCACCCCACGCGCACGGCCACCGTGACGATCGCGGCCAACGACTCGACGGCTGCCGCTAAAGGGGCTGCTGACTACACATGCGACGGGACGGATGATCATGTGCAGATTCAGGCTGCTATTGATGCGGCGGAGCTTGTAAAAGGGCGGGTATTCCTGGCGGCGGGGACTTATGAGTGTGCTGCCAAGCTAACCATTGATGGGTATATTCAATTTGAGGGCGAGCACAGAGCCGGGACACTGCTATACTTCACTAACTGCGATGGCATCGAAGTAGATGTGGGTATCAATATCGCACATTTAACGCTTTACACTGATCAAGCAGGCACTAAAGTAGGACTGAAGCTCAAGGACAGCTATAATGAAGTTCACGACATTACCTTTCTTGGTAAAGTGACAGCCGATGACTACTGGGATAAGTGTGTTTACTGCGTGGATGCTTGGTACTCCAAATTCAATTTACTCTTCTTTTTTGGGGGGACACTACACACTCATACTAGAGGTTCAGGGATATACTTTGACACTTCAATGAACAACTTTATCACAGATTGTCAGTTCTTTGCGTTGGATTATGCTGTATATGCTTCCAATGTCCCTAAAGACTATGGCAGTGGCAATCAATATGTTGAAGGTATACAGATGATAGGCAACACCATAATAGTCTGTGATTACGCTTTGTACGCTGCCGAGGGCGTCTACTTCAATGTTGTGGGCAACATCATTGACGCCATATTTGTGAAAGGAATATATCTAAATTCGGTATCGGTCAGTTCCATTCACAGCAATTGGATTGCGCCCAAAGGCAGCACTCCTGGTGCGGCTTGGGTAGGAATAGACTGTATTGGTAGTGATAGACTACAGATTACGGGCAACCACTTTTCAGGGGACGGCGGTGCTGGAGATGGCATACAACTAGACAGCACCTCTCACTACGCCTCGATAACGGGCAACCACCTCAACGGCTTGGACGTTGGTATTGACCTAGATGCAAACGGCTGCGCTGTTACTGGCAATGTCTTTACGACTATGGATGTGGCCGCTATAGTGATTGATGGTACTGACAACATGATAATTGCCAACCAATGTTCTGGCGAGACCATCACTGACAATGGTGGCGGGAACGAAATAGATCATAACAACGACGCGGGCGACCCAATACCGCCACCCTAACCATTATAAGATTCTATGGTAACAACCGATCAGCAACAACGCTTCCTCGAAGCCATCGCCGACGACGCCCAGCCCGCGACCTACGTTCACGCGGCGCTGACCTACTCTGTTTATGTAACTCAGCTAATCCAGACCGCCCCCTACAAGCACCAGGGCAGGGACGAACCAGTCTTCCAGCTTCGCATGGTCGAGACAGCCACGGGAGCAACGGGAGCAACGGGGGTGAACGCTGCGGAGTCGTTTCTTCTCGATGCTGCCGAGGACATCACCCCGCTCCACTACACCGACCCGCGCGGGGACGTACATCGGGTGATCCTGACGCAGTTGTCGAAGGACAGGCCGTACAAGTTCGAGGGGCGCGTGGAGCCCGTGTGGAACTTGACCTTTGTGGATGCGTGGAGTGGCTTCAGCATCACGGACGCCGAGGGCGCGAAGATCGCGGGCGTGGCTGCGGTGTCCACGTATGACCATGTAACGTCTAGGTGGGGGCAGGTGGAGTGGGGGTATTTTCAGTGGGAGTGACATGACAATCAAGGAGCTCTTTCATCTTGCCACATTCCTCCACCGCACTATCAATTTGTTCTTGGCAGCGCACCACCCAGCGCTCTGACCGCTCTAACAGAAAGGCTAGGGCGTCTTGTTTAGAAAAGAAGCAGTCGTACTTGCGTTTGAGTAGCCGCTGTGGATAATAATGGTCATATCCAAATAGAGACTCGGCCTTCCCGATGGTATAGGTCTTATCAGTTTCCTTCCATAGTTTAGCTTTGGCAAGGCTAGCCCCGCCCCAACTAAATTTTGCAATAAATAAGTCGCGCAGCATTATCTCCCTCCCTTAACGTATTACGCTAATTATACCACAGAACTTAAAATTTGTCAAATCGGGGTAGCATGGAACTAATAGACAATGCAAGGATTCAGGGAATAGCAACCATCACCCTGCAGGACGTGGAGACAGGCGAGATAGAAACCTGGCACGGCACCAACGCCGTCGTGGACGTGGGGCTTCAGTTGTTCCACGAAAGGATGGCAGGCGTATCGGGAGCCTCCCCCCTCGGCAACCTCGCCATCGGGTCGGGCACGGGCAGCTTCCCTGGTGGGGCAACGGCGATGTACGCTGAGTTTTTCAGAAAGAGTATAACCGCCGCGTCTATCTCCTCCACCGTGGCTACGTACAAGACCTACTTCACAACGGCGCAAGGCAACGCCGACGTGATCCGCGAGATCGGGCTGACGAACGCTGCGGGGTCGGGCGCGGGAGTGCTGATAAGCCACATAGAAGTTAGCCCGGGAATTTCGAAGACCAGCGCTAAGGAGGCCCTCGTGACCGTGACACAAACTTTGTCACGCGCCTAGCTTAGCCTCTAGTGCTGCTATCCTTGACAGGGCCTCTTGCCACTTCTGATAGTAGCGGTCGCCATGTGCGGGGGCATGATCGGCGATAGTTAGTAAGTGTAAGTTTTCCAGGCGATTGTCCGCACGGGCACCGTTGATGTGGTGGACAATCTCATCGCTAGACAGGGGACGGCCAAGATGGCGGGCCATGACCAGGCGGTGCTCGCGAATATAGCCCGCCTTGGAAATCATAGGGGCGAATAGGCTGCACTCGCCTGGCGATAAAAGCGCCGCACTTGTGAAGACATAGCCCTGCCCGCCGCTAACGCCTCCCCGCCAGGCGTAGCCATCTTTTCCGCTTTGGGCCAGCATGGCGCAGGCGTGGCAGCGTGGGGTTTGACGGGCCCCACTGCGGACGGTGCCGGTGGTGATCCATCGCTCCTTGCCGCAGTCGGGGCACGTGGCCCAGATAAAAAGCTGCTTGCGGTCTCCTGGGCGCGGCTGTGATTCTTGACGGTCAAAGTCATAATATTCACGCCATTGCTTGGGGACTTCTACGGGCTGCAAGTAGCGTCGCTTGACACACTCTACGCAATAGGGGCGCGCAGTGCCTCGGCGCAGCTCGCACGCCAAGCGCCAAACCTCCTTGCCGCACTGTGGGCATCGCATCTTGACGTATAGTGCTGGGGGGCCACCGCCTGGGCGACGGACTTCCTGGGAATCAAAGTCACAATATGGGAGCCATTCTTCCTGAACCTCTGAGGGTTCTAAATACTTACGGGGCGGCATCACACACCTCCAACAAGCTTAAACTCTAGCACCCACACTTCGGGGTCATCCTGCCAGCGAGTACCCTTCTTAGTGTTGATGGAATTCCAGAGAGCCTCGAAAATATCGACGGCGTGGATGTAGCTTGTTCCAAGTGCCACCTGGAGCCCTTTTACGCCCACGCCTTCGGCTAGCGCATCTTCACGGCTGATTCGGTGCAACCTCTCTCGCCGAATGGACAGCAGACGAAACCGTCCGATGGCCTTCTTGCCACGACTTGGCTGGATGGCATAGGTATTACCCACGACCCATTTCACCCTGCCGAATACGCCATGGCTCAAAACCTTCTCAATTGGCAACTCTGCATAGCCAGGCGCATAGTGTATTGCTAGTTCGTGGTCTTGTACTAGTCGGCGCGTTTGTGTCTTGTGGCCTTCAAGTATGGCTTGGCACAGCTCAGGCTTGAATAACATTTTACACCTCCCTGTTTTGATACACTAATTATACCATAAAAGCGTTAAATATGCAAATCGCAAACACCTAAAAACGCCCTGAAAGGTTACGAGTTTTTATGCCACTACGTTCAACGCTCACAAAGCGCGGCCGCTCCATGCTCCGAGGCCACAAGATAGCCCTCCGCCCCAAGCCGCTCACGCGCAAGCCGCCGCCCACTCCGCCTCCGTTTGAATTGGCGTGGATGAGTTCATGGGAGCTAAAGTTATTTTACGCCTTGAAAAAGAGATCAATCACCTTCTCCACCCAGGTCAACTACGAGGGGGGCAAGGGGATCCTCGGAGGCATGGCGGTGGACTTCATCCTCTTCGACTACGGCCTCGTGCTACGTGTCATGGGGCCTTGGCATACCTTCCCGAACGCCCGCAGCCGCGATGAGCTCCAGCGCGTGTACCTGAGCGGCCGAGGCTTCAACGTCGTCGATCTATGGGAACAGGACATCGAAAACCTGGACGCCGTATTAGCTCGCACGCTAGGCGTACCAATACGCGGGGGTAGAGAATGACACAATCCATTGATGTTATCACTGGGGGAACAGCGACCGCAGCGCAGTACAACCTCCTGCGCACGGACATCATCGCCAACGTCTCCTCCGCCTGGGACGCCTCGCTAGCAGCCTCGCTCGCCTGGGACGCCACCGTCGCAGCGTCAGCGGCGGGGGCGGACGTGGTGACGCACGCCGCAGTCACAGCCCAGATCCACGGCTTGGCATCGGGCATAGACGTGCTGGGGGCAGAGACAGCGGGGCTGCACATTCAGTACGCTGTGGGAGCGAGCACCTGGTCGCACGCAGGCGGGCAGAACGAGAGGCACTACGTATACGTAGCGTGGCCCACTGGATTCACTAACCTCTACGCCGTTGCATCGAGCGTAGGTGTGGGGTCAGTCACAGCAGACTCGGCCTACATGACAGCGGTAGAGAGCGTGAGATACAGCACCGTGGGCGCTACGGCACGTGTAAACATCATCAACGCACAGGGCGAGAACACTTCAATGCAGTTAGACATCATAGGAATAGGTAACTAGAAGGGGAGGAAAGAAATGCGCAAGATTGCAGTATTGGTTGGCACGATTTTGTTAGTAGCACTGGTGGCTGCGTTCAGCCACCCCCCGACTCAGGCCACGGCCAGCGTAAGTTTGCCCTGCCCTGATCTGCTTCCTCCACTTCACGAGTGGGGGCCGCTGTGCATCGCCGACGGCGTGAAAGCGGTGCAGCATGGGGACATCGTATCCCTGACCTGGTGGGACATGCCACTTGTGGAGGGGCCTGCCCCCGACACTTGGTTTGCCCACGTGTTCATCAGAGAGGGTGAATGGAAGATGCTGGAACTGGGAGCCATGAACCACGGCGGCCCACCGCCCTGGGGCATCGGGCACAGCCAAGAGATCACGGTGATGTACCACGACGGCCTGGAGTGGCACGCCCTGGGGAACAAGGTGTTTCCCGCGCGGTACGAGTGGGTGTTTCTTGAGTACCCCGGCTTCCCCGTGTGGGCGGGTACGGAGATAGGTGCGGTGTTTCGTGGCGTATCAAAAGACGATGACTTGCGCCTCAACCTGACGCTACAGCACGTAGCGACTGACGAGGGCGGAAGCTGAAATGATACGTCAGTTCCTCAATTTACCCAAACACATCGCAACAATCAACGACGAACTAGGGGAGGTGATGCAGCGGCTCGCCACGGTGGAGGCCGACATGCGCTGGGTGAAGTGGGGGGTAGTGACCATCGCTGGGAGCATGGTAGCCCTGGTGGTAAAGCTTGTCTTCGTTGGGATTTGACAAGAAAGCCGAAGTATGGTATAATGTGCGCATCCTGTACTGAAGGAGGTACGTGATGGGAAGGCATTTTACCCATGAAGAAGACGACCAGATCGTTTTCCGTAGGCAGCAGGGACTAACGTGGGCAAGGGTGGGTAGCTACATGGGGCGCAGCGGCGACGTGGTGCGCAGGCGGTACGCACGACTAAAGCTGGTGGATAAACTTCTCTCTACCTACATCCCTGACGACGAGCCGAGCTACGATGAGCTTGCCGTGGAGTGGAACAAGTGGTTGGGGCGCACGGTGGCAGAAGTGCCAGACCCTAAACCCATCTGGCCGAACCAACGGCGCGTTGGCATCATCTGTGACACCCACTGCCCCTATGAGAACCGTGACGTGCTGGCTGCGTTCATAGCTGATGGCCCGTATAGCCTGGTGATCCACGGCGGCGACCTGCTAGACTGGTACTCCGTGTCGAGCTTCGTCAAGCGCAAGCACGTAGACCCCAGGCTAGAGATACAGCATGGGACGTGGGTGCTTGAGACGCTGGCGGGCATCGCCACTGATGTCGAGGTGGTGAGCGACAATCACAGCCGTAGACTCTTGAAGGCCGTGATGAAGGCCAACCTGCCCGATAGCCTCATGGAAGTTCTACAGTGGTTCGAGCCAGAGATCAACCTGTTCAAGCTCATGGCCGAGGGCCTGCCCAACGTGAAGATCGCCAACCCTGTAGAGGTAGTGGAAGGGGTACACTTCTTCGGGCAGTATGGGGACTTGGTAGTGGCCCACGCCGACACGTCAAGCAAGGTCAAGCTGCGAGCGGCAGAGAACCTGGATAAGTGGCTGACTGATTGGCAGGGGCCGTTGAAGCTCAAGCCGTGGCGTGTCGTGGCCCAGGCACACACCCACCAGTTAGGGATGGCCTACGGTCAGGGCGGTCACAAGCTCTACATGGAACTGGGAGCGTGCTGCACCACAGAGGCAATGACCTACGCCCTGCAAGGCAAGGTTGGCTACCGCCCGCCGGTGCCTGCGTATACCACATTGGAGCAGTGCCGCAATGAAGCAGGAGATTGGGAGACAGACCTCAACTCAATTCGGCAAGTAGTGGTCGGGGAGGGGTAAGATGTGCCCAAGCGCAAAAGACCTGAGTGGACAAAGGTTTGGAAGGCTGCTAGCGATTGAGCCCCCAACAAATACCTGTGCCAGCCGCCACAGCAATGGAGACTTCGTTTACAATGGTATAGACCGCCTAGACAATGCGCTGGGTTACACATTAGATAACTGCGTGCCCTGCTGCAAGCGCTGCAATCAGGCTAAAAACAACATGGGTCTAAAAGAGTTCAGGGCATGGCTTGTAAGAGCGTACAAACATACAATAGAAACAGGAGGTAACAAATGCAAATGAACAACAGTAAGAGGTTCTGGCAAAGCCGCACCCTTTGGTTTAACGCCATCGCTTTCGGGCTAACAGTGCTCGCAGCCTTCGGCTACGAGGGCACACTGCCCGAAGACTGGGCGCCCTTCGTGGTGCCCGTCGTGGCGCTCATCAACGGCCTGCTGCGAATCATCACCGAGAAGAGGCTGACCCCGTAGCACCACCCGCCCGTCCGCAGTGAAGTCGGCTTCACGCCGTGTGCGTGCGGGGCTGCGGCCTGTCGCACGCCGAGGTGCGGGCGGGCGGAGTACAATCCTGGCTGCCGTTCTTGATGGATCGGCAGATGTCGGTCGTGCGGCAGCCAGGGGTATATCTTATCATGGGGCAGGCGTTAGCGTTCATAGGCGGGCCTCATCACCCCGCTGACTCCTTCCAGGTAGCGGTAACGCCCTGGCTACGCTTCGGCGTAGTGCGCAGCGTCCTGCCCCACCTTACATAATAAAATTGGTTGGAAATTGCCCCTGTTTTTCAAGGTTTTCGGCTTGACGAATCGGGGCGTTTGTGGTATAATACATCATGCAGGTAGCACTGGGTTGATCGCAAGGCCCAGCGAGAGTGGCATGGGAGCCTGGCTACCTGCTACACTAAAACAAAGGAGGTCTAACGATGAGCGTTGAAACACTCAAGCTAGAGTTCAAAGATGGTTCAAGTGCAGAGGTGGGCTTTAACGAGACTGACCCTGGAGATGGTCAAGCTCCCCTCATCCACCTATGGCCTGCACCCGGTACAACCGAAGAAGAACTGCAAGAGAAGGTTCAGGCCATCCTCGATGTGTATTTCACATAAGATAGATAGTCTGAATAAATTAAAGGAGGTCAAACGATGAAGATCAAGGACATGGTACGCTACACCAAGAAGGGCAAGACCACGCACTACAGCCCTCGGCGCAACCGCCGCTCGTACCCCGTCGAGCCAAAGCCTGTGAAGAAGGGAGGAAAACGATGAGCACGATAGAGGAGAAGGTTATCTACCTGGGCGTAAAGATAGGCGAGATCGCCGCCCGCCTCGACACGCTGGATCGGCTCATGAAGCAGTATGTGAAGGTTGAGGTGTCACGTGAGGCAGCCTTCGCTGATCTAGCGGAGCAGCTACGAGACGTAGAGGTGAATCAGCAAGCATTTGGTATCCTGCTTAGCCCGCTGCGAGAGCAGGTGGCGGAGCTTGAGCGAGGGCTTGATGCCACCAACAGGAGAACCAGTAAGCAGCACTACGCATTGGAAAAGCGGTTCGCGGAGTTTAAGCGGCTGGCTGGCTTCCGTGACAAGCTGATTGAGAAGAACTACGGGATGATCGAGGCGCTTGCTAGCCGCATGGATCAGCACCAGCCAGACACGGCATCGCTGTATGCCGAGCGGTTGGTGGCTAGAAAAAACAAGGCGCAGCGCCCCGCGCGGGAGCGTGACGATGCGGACGGCGTTGACGTGACAGAAGCGCACACATAAAAAAGGAGGCTAGAAATGAGTAACATACCGATGTGTCCCGTTCATGGGACAGCTATGAAAGTATCAAAGCACGATCCCGACGGCTTCTTTTGCTCCAAGAAGGTAGGCGATGGTTACTGTGACCAGACCGCCAAGGCCGCCGC
>SDBU01009295.1_pt1 | contig 11043 bp, 10 predicted proteins | sample 2277071 | NCBI WGS metagenome assembly SDBU01 (sample SAMN10397929, study PRJNA504765) | marine sediment metagenome | isolation source: marine sediment core GS08_GC12, 126 cmbsf | place: Arctic Ocean: Gakkel Ridge, Loki's castle | collected 2008
TGTGCGTGATGACCGGCCCGCTGACCGGAACCGATGTCAGCATGAGCGGCCGGCTGGCGGTGGTCACCAAAGCGCCCCTGACCGGCACCATCACCGACTCACATATGGGCGGCTGGACAGGGGCCAAACTCAAGTGGGCCGGGTTTGATGGCCTGGTGTTCAAGGGCAAGTCAGAGAAGCCGGTATATGCCTACGTGGAGGATGGCAAGGTGACCCTGCACGATGCGTCCGACGTGTGGGGCAAGGGCATCCATGAGACGCTGCGGGTTCTGCGCCAGAAGCACGGCCAGGAGTGCGACGGCATGGCCATCGGTCAGGCCGGGGAAAACCTGGTGCGCCTGGCCTGCTGGGTCAACGTGGATGACCGGGCGGCGGGACGCACCGGCACCGGCGCGGTGGCCGGCTTCAAGCAGCTGAAGGCCATCATCATCAAGGGCGACCGCAAGAACCGGCCCAAACCGGCGAATCCCGAGGCCGACCAGAAGGCGCGCCAGCGAGCTCTGGAGGTGATCAAGGACGAGGAGAACATTACCTCGCCCGGCGTGGGGGGTCTGAGCAGGCTGGGCACCAATTCGTTGATGAACGAAGCCAACGCCATCGGCGCCCTGCCCTCCCGCAACTCGCAACTCTCCGCTTATGGCAAGGCCGAGTTGATCTCGGCCGAGCACGTCAACGAGACCATCAAGGTCAGTGACCCCACCTGTCACGCCTGCCCGGTGGCCTGCAAGAAGGAGGTTGAGGTCAAGGAAGGCCGCTGGAAGGTTCGTATGGAGAGCGTCGAGTATGAGTCGGCCTGGGCGTTGGGAGCCAACTGCGACAATCCTGATGTGTCTGCCATTGCCTACATGATTGACCAATGCAATGACTATGGGTTGGACCCCATTGAGATGGGCAACGTGCTGAGCGTGTTCATGGAGGCCACCCACAAGGAGTACGTCGAGGAAGAGGGATTGACCTGGGGCGATGCCCAGGGCATGTCGGAGACCACCCGCAAGATCGCCCTGCGCCAGGGGATTGGCAATACCCTGGCAGAAGGAGCGGCCCGCACCGCCGAGGCTTTCGGCCATCCCGAGATCGCCATGACGGTCAAGGGCATGGCCATCCCCGCCTATGACCCCCGTGGCCTGAAGGGTATGGGCATCGGCTTTGCCACCAGCAACCGGGGTGCCTGCCACCTGAGGGCCTACACCCCGGCCGTTGAGATGGACCTCATGCCTTTTCACAGCCTGAAACAGGACCCGCTGGAGTGGGAAGGCAAGGGCAAACTGGCCCGGCTGTTCCAGGACATCTATGGCGTAACCGACTCACTGGACCTCTGCAAGTTCTCTTCCTTTGGCGAGACCATGGATGAGTACACCGCTCAATTCAACGCCATGACCGGCCTGGACTACACGGTGGAGGACCTGCTCAAGTGCGGCGAGCGCATCTACAACCTGGAACGCTACTACAACAACCTGAACGGCTTCCGCGAAGGGTCCGACACCCTGCCCAAACGTTTCTTGGAGGAACCCAGCACTGCGCTCGGTTCCGAGGGGCAGGTGTGCGAGCTGGACAAGATGCTGGAGGAGTACTACCAGGACCGGGGCTGGGTCAACGGCGTGGTGCCCGAGAGCAAGCTTAAGGAGCTGGAGATCATCTGATCGTCAGTCTCCCGGAGACTCGAAGTCTCCGGGAGACTGTTGTTGCGCAAACGGCCCTCTTCCGGCTGTGATTGCCAGGCAAGAGCAATGATGCTATGATCTCAGCATGGCACCAGTACCGTTACCTGTTTCCCGACACCTTCCCATTGTCACACGGGCTATCGTCGGTTCGGGTTAGACAGACTATCTGGCCCCCGCACCACCGAATCTGATAAGGAGGAAGCGGAAAATGAACCACGGCAAGATCTTGAAGCGGGCCCTGGAGACTACCTGGCGCTACCGGGTACTGTGGGTCTTCGGCATTCTCATCGCGCTGGTCACACCCCGGGGCGGTGGCAGTGGCGGTGGCGGCAATGTCAGCATACCGGGCAATGGGGACCTGGGCCGGTTCCAAATGACCCCTGACTGGTTGCCGTTGGAGATGGGCCCTGGCGATCTGCCGGCGATTCCGCCCCAGGTCGTGAGCGGCATCATTGCTGCCGGAATTGCCATTGCCGTCGGCCTGGGGTGTATGGTTCTCCTCGTGGCGCTGGTGACCACCGTGCTGCGCTACCTATCGCATACCGCACTCATCCGCCTGGTCGATCACCACGAAGAGACAGGCGAAAGGCAGGGTGTGCGCCAGGGCTTCCGTCTGGGCTGGTCGCGCAGCGCCCTCCACCTCTTTCTGATCGACCTGCTGATCGGCGTACCCACGGCAGTGGTGTTCATCCTGCTGTTCCTGTTGGCGCTGTTCCCACTGCTGTTATGGGTGACAGGCAGCCAGATCGCCGGCATTATAGGCACGGTGGCCGCGGTGGGCCTGGTTTTGATGGTTGTCCTGCTGGCAATCATCGCCACCGCAGTGATCACGCTGTTGACCCACTTCTTTCAACGGGCGTGTGTCTTGCGGAAGCTGGGGGTCTTCCACGCCATCGGCCAGGGCTTCGGCCTGGTGCGGCGGCACCCCAAAGACGTGGCGATTATGTGGCTGATCATGATTGGGGCTGGCCTGGCCTGGTTGCTGATCATGGTTCCCCTGATGATCTTGTTTGTCCTGCTGGCGCTGGCGCTGGGCGGCGTGCCGGCGCTGGTGATGGGCGGACTCGCCAGCCTTGCCCTGCAAGGGGCCCTGCCGTGGATTCTGGCGGCGGCGATTGCGCTCCCTATCTTCATCCTGGTGATGGTCATACCAACGATCTTCTTGAGTGGGCTGTACGAGGTGTTCCGATCCACCGTGTGGACGCTGACATATCGGGAGCTGGGCGGTCTGGAGAGCCAGATGGCAAATGGCAAATGGCAAATGGCAAATGGCAAATGACAAATGACAAATGACAAATAGCAAATGACAAATGACAAATGGCAAACAGCAAATGACAAATAGCAAATAGCAAATAGCAAATAGCAAATGACGAATAGCAAATGGCAAATGACAAATGCCAAACATGAAATTTCGAAGATGTGCCGAAAAGGAGATCGGTTTTTCAATCGCCCCAGCACGGGCGGGGCGGCCCGCTGGATTTCGCGTAGGATCAAAGAATGCCCCAATTGGCAGGTGGATTCCTACTCCCTACTCCCTACTCCCACCTGTTGCCAAACAGGTAGAATCCTGGTATAATCAGTGTATGGTGTGGAGTGGCAGCTATCCCGGTGAGCGCCTGCACAAGGGGATCTTCACATCTCCGCTTTCTTCAGTTCAGTCAGTTCCCATCTCAACACTTTTCCACCCAAAAAGGAGGAGGTCGTTTCAATGGACATCGGTTCATCATTTACGTACATGTTTGAGGATGAGAGTTGGATCAAGAAGATTCTCATCGGCGGCATCATCTCGCTGGTGCCAATCGTCAACTTCGCCGCAATGGGGTATGTGGTAGAGGTCATCCGCAACGTGCGGGATGGGCGACCGACACCGCTGCCGGAATGGGATCAGTTTGGCCAGATGTGGATGAGCGGCCTGTGGCTGTTTGTCATCTTTCTGGTCTACTCAATCCCCATCATCATACTGGCCTGCATATCGGGTATCGCTACAGCAGCCACGGGCGCGACCTTGGACACTGCCTCAGCGGATGTCGCTGGCGGTGCAATGGGCATTGTGTCTATCTGCTTGAGCTTGCTTATGGGCCTGTGGGGGCTGGTGATCGGTGTGCTCAGCCCGGCCATCGTGATCCGCTTTGCTGAGACGGGACAGTTCAGCTCGGCCCTCCAATTCGGTGAGATCTTCAACGTCGCCAAGGCCAATGTGGGCAGCTACGTAATCGTATTGATTCTCTTGTGGGTGGCCATATACATCATCAGCCCGCTGGGATTGATTGCGTGTGTTGTGGGCATCATTTTCACCTATTTCTACGCCTACCTGATCGCAGGCAACCTGCTGGGACAGCTGGCAGCACAGGTCCGAGGAGCGGTAACCACGACATAGCCTGGCCTGGCTGGCTGAACCTCCATCAAGCAGTGATAGTGTGCTGGCAGGCTGCCGGTTGGCGGCCTTGTGCCGGTGGGTTTGCCTACCCCGACTCCGTCGCCGGTGCTGATATGACTGCATCGGCGCGGCACCGCCAGTCGCAATCGGATAGCCCTGGCACCGTGCTCTGACGGGGAGGAGACCAACCATGTCGTCATCAACCGAGATACAGCCGGCCACATCGCCGCCGGCCGGCCCCCCATCCAACACGATGGCATTGGTGGGGTTGATTCTGGGCATTGTCGCCTGGGCTGCCGTGCTGGGCCTGACCAGTCTCACCTTTCTGTCACTTGGATCTTGCGGCATCTGCACCGGCCCCCTGTCGTGCCTGACTCCTCTGTTCTGGGTAGTCGGTGTGGTTCTGAGTGGCCTGGGGCTTTCGGAAGTCAACAAGGATCCAGTGGGGTATTCTCCTTCCAGCAAGGGGCTGGCCATCATCGGGTTGGTGCTCAACGGCGGCGGAATCCTGTTCATCTTGTGTAGCCTCATCGCTTCGGTGATAGCGGTCGTCCTGGGGGTGACCATTCCGCTGCTGGCGCTGCCGTTCATCGAGGGGATGGAAGGCCTTGGCTTTCCCCCGCCGCCTCTCTACTGAGCTGCGGGGCTACGGCGAGCACCATCCCACACAGGGAGGCTTGGCACTGTCCGCTACGGGGCAATGTAGAACATCGGCGGACGGCATGGCACAGGGGTGGACAACCTGTCCGCCCCACCGTCAAGGGGTCTGTGTATGGGCGCTCTTGTCAACGTATTCTCGGCGTTTGGATTATCGACGGCAGCAGGGCTGAACGCCTACTTGCCCTTGCTGGTGGTGGCGGTGGTGGCACGTTTCACCGACCTCATCCAGCTGAATGAGCCATGGGACGTGCTGACCAGCTGGTGGGTCATCGGCGTTTTGGTGGTCCTGTTGATCATCGAGATGACCGTCGACAAGATCCCTGCGGTCGATACGGCCAACGACGTAATCAACACTGCCATTCGCCCGGTGGCGGGGGCCGTCCTGTTCGCCGCCGCTTCTGGCGTGGTGGGCGAAATGAACCCGGTGTTGGCCCTCATATGTGGACTGCTTACAGCCGGTGCCGTACACGCTGCCAAGGCCACCACCCGGCCTCTGGTGACTGCCGCCACCGCGGGCACGGGTAACTGGCTGGTCAGCACCCTGGAGGATGTGGTATCGTTGATCGTGTCCATCCTGGCCATCCTGGTGCCAGTGCTGCTGGTCATCATCATCGTCTCCATCATCGTGTGGGTGGGCTGGCGCTTGAGCCGGCGCCGGGCCCGTCAGGCCGGGTAGCTAGCTGTGCCCGGCAGCCAGGTTCTGTCACCCAGGGACAAGTATCGCGGCCAGAGATGCCACCGAGGAAGTCACAGCGCTCCCGCCAGACCATCAAGAACTCAGCCTTGGGAACGCTTGCTCACCCGAACACATACCTTACATCATGGAGAGACATCGAAATGACCGAGAATGAAGCACCCCAAGAGGCGAAGAAGAGCCACACCACTCGCAACATCATCATCGCCGTAGTCGTGCTCCTGTTCCTATGCTGTTTCTGCGTTGCCGTCATCTTCGGCATTTCGTCAACAGGCATCTTTGCAGAGTTCGCCAACGAAATGAACTTCTAGCCCCCCTGTGCGGATTGGCCCGGCACCGCAATTTGACTAAAGATGACAGATATGCTATATTTGTTTCGCGCTAGCCCCGAGCTGGGCCGGCTTTTTGGTGTGCCAGCCCGGGGGCAGAGCAATCCACCATTGAGGTAGCCGAGACGAGAAGGGAAACATAAAAGGAGAAGGCGCGATCGCCAGCCGAGATCAGCAACGTATCAATGAAGAGATTCGAGTGCCGGAAGTCCGTCTGATCGGCGCGCAGGGTGACCAGCTGGGCATTGTGCCTATCACAGAGGCACTCAGAATCGCCCAGGAAGAGGAGACGGACTTGGTTGAAGTGGCTCCCCAGGCGGATCCGCCTGTTTGCCGGTTGATGGACTACGGCAAGTTCCTATACGAGCAGTCAAAGAAGGAACGGGAAGCCCGGAAATCCCAGAAGCATACTGAGATCAAAGAGATTCGTCTCCGCCCCAAGACGGGCGAACACGATATCGCCTACAAACTGCAGAATGCACGCCGTTTTCTCAAAAGAGGGGCCAAAGTCAAAGTTCGAATACGTTTCCGGGGTCGAGAGATTACCCATCCCGAATTGGGCAGAGCGCTTCTTGTCCGCGTGGCTGAGGAGTTGAGCGACGTGGGAGTGGTGGAGCAATCAGGTCGCATGGAAGGCCATACGATGTTGATGGTATTGGGACCGATCAAGGGATAGACCCCAGCAGGAGTGTGAAAAGGACATGCCGAAGATAAAGACCCATAAAGCGACCGCCAAACGATTTCGTTACACCGGCCAAGGAAAGTTGATGCGAACCAAGATCGGCAAGAGCCACTTGCGCCGACGGAAGTCCTACCGGGTCAAGGTGTTGTTTGACGAGATGCTCGAGGTCAAGGACCGCGCCACCAGGAAGCGTGTCAGACGCCTGGCACCGTATCTGGGAACGAAGTGAGGATGATGAGTCGTGACTAGAGTAAAAGGGGGTCCTCAGACCCGAAGACGACACAAGAAGATACTGAAACTCACTGAAGGCCAGCGAGGGACCAAACATCGTCTCTTCAAGCGCGCCAACGAAGCGATGATGAAGTCTCTGTGGTATAGCTATCGCGACCGGCGTACCCGCAGACGGAATTTTCGTCGCCTTTGGATCACTCGCATCAACGCAGCTGCACGCCAGAACGGAATGAGCTACAGCCGCTTCATGAACGGGCTCAAGTTGGCCGGGATTGATCTGGATCGCAAGATACTGGCCGATCTGGCGGTGCACGATGCGGAAGTGTTCTCCAACCTGGCGGCAACTGCCCAGTCGGCGGCGGAGGCTTAGTCCTACCATCCAGGCAGGCAGTGATCAATAACCGGCCCCCCGCTTTCGGGCATATGGGGGGCTTTGTTATGCATCCTGGTTAGTGACTCGTCTGAAAAGACGTCTTCTCACCGCGGTCCGTCCTGACCGGCCGGTCAGGACGGACCGCGGTAGACTTCCGGCTGCTACCCGGCAATCTCCCTATCAAGTTGGTCTGGGTCTGCCAGGCTGGCCCCGGACGACACCTCGTCGCCAGTCCCTTCGTCTTCTTCCCCGGCACGCTTCTCCTCGGCCATCTCCATCAGCCGTCGGTGCACCAGGAAGTTGATCGTGCCCTCCGGATAGTGGCCATTCTCATCGGCTTCGCCCGCCGGTGTGCCGGTGAGCAGCTCGATGCCCTGGTCAACGGTTTCCACAGCATAGATGTGGAACTTGCCATCGCGCACCGCCTTCACCACGTCACTGCACAGAACCAGGTGACGCACGTTGGCAGCCGGTATCAACACTCCCTGGTCGCCGGTCAGGCCGCGTGCCTGGCAGATGTCAAAGAAACCCTCGATCTTGGGGGTAGCCGCACCGATGGACTGCACCCGTCCCTCCTGGTCCACCGATCCGGTGACAGCCAGGTCTTGCCGAATCGGCACCCGGCTCAGGCTGGATAGCAGGGCATACAGTTCTGCCGAACTGGCGCTGTCACCCTCGATCCGGTCGTAGTTTTGCTCAAAAGCAATGCTGGCCGACAGGTTCAGGGCTTTGTCGCCAGCATACTTGCCACCCAGATAGCCCTGCAAGATGAGCACGCCCTTGTTGTGAATGTTCCCCGTCAGGTTCACCTCGCGATCGATGGCAACCACGTTTCCCCGGCCCATGTACGTTTTGGCCGAAATGCGCGACGGGATGCCAAACCCATCATCGGCCACGTCCAGCACACTCAACCCGTTGACCTGGCCGATCGCTTCTCCCTCCGTCTCAACCCGGATGGTGCCCTCCAGGATGCTCTTCTGCAGTTGTTCTTGAACGTAGCCGGACCGATAGCGGCGTTCCTCTCTGGCGCGATCCACATCGGCACTGGTCACCACACTGTGGCCGTTGCGGCCTGCCCAGTAGCTCGACTCCTGGATCACTTCTATCACGCCGGAAAACCGGGCGGACAGCCTTTCCTTGTGCTCCACCAACTGGGTACCGGACTCGATGATCCTGGCCACAGCCGAGCGATCGAACGACAGCAGGTTGTCAGCCCGCACCCGAGAGGCCACGAACTCGGCATATCGCTGCATTGCCTCGGGGGTGCGCTCCATCCAGGAACCGAAGTCCGCTCGCACCTTGAATATCTTGCGGAAGGTATCATCCATCTCGTAGAGGAGCGCGTAGGTGCTCCAGTCCCCAACCAAAATGACCTTGGCCTGGAAGGGGATGCATTCCGGTTCGAGGGAGGTGGTGACGGCGGTTGGCGTGACCACGTGCAACACCTCCGTCCTGATCTCCCGGTTCTTGATGGACCGCTTGAGGGCGTCCCAGGCAAGGGGAGACTCCAGCAGGTCCCGGGCTTCGATGACCAGGTAGCCGCCGTTGGCGCGGTGCAAACAGCCAGCCCGAATGTGATTGAATCTGATCGTCATCACGCCATAACGGATCTCTTGCTCGATGCGGCCTACCAGGTTGAGATAGGTGGGGTTCGTCTCATAGACGACTGGCGCTCCCTGCGAGCGGCTGTGATCGACAATGACGTTCACCTGGTAGCGACTGACCCCGCCAGCCCCGCTAGCCCCGCTAGCGGGGCTGGCGGGGGGCGATTGGAAGGGCGAGCCATCTGGCTGGTCGCCGGTCTCCTCTTGCTCCGTTCGCGGGCGGAAGTCCGACACGTTTTCGACGATGTCGTTGCGCACCTCTCCCAGATACTGGACAACCTGGTCGAAGGCTGCATACTCCTCCAGTAAGTCGTTCATATGGTCGCCAACCACGGAATCAGCCACCTGGCGGGATAACGCCCGCATTTTCTGCTTGGCTGCCTTTTCCATAGCACGAACCTCGCGCATGGTGCGCTCCAGGGCCTGCTGCACTTCCGGCAGATCGGCTTCGAACTTGCTCGTGACCTCCTCAGGCAGCTGTCCGAACTGTTCGGGCGTCACCATCTGGTCGTCTACCATCGGCACCACCCCCAGACCGGTCGCCGCCTGCATCAGTGCAAATCCGTGCGCTTTGGCCGTGTCCCCCATCTTCTTCAGGACCTCGTTGCGCGTCTGATCCAGTTCCTGAGCGATAGCCCGCATGCGTTGGCTGTAGTCGTCGCTGTCAAACGCGACGGGAAACGCCTGCTGCAGGTCGCAGATGAATTCGGCCATGTCGTCCCTCAACTGGATGCCGCGACCGGCGGGCAGGCGGATGTTGACAGGACGTCTCGGGTCGGCGAAGTTGTTCACGTAACACCAGTCGTCGGGCACCGGCGCTTCTCTGGCTTTGCGCTCCAGAAACCTCTGTATGGTGGTGCTCCTGCCGCTGCCGGACAGGCCCGTCACGTAAGTATTGAACCCATAGCCGGGCATCTGAACCCCGAAGTCGATGGCCCGTATCGCTCGCTCCTGGCCGATAATGGACTCCAGATCGGGCAGATCATCGGTGGTGTCAAACTGGAACTGATCGGGATCACAGACAAATGACACCTCGTCAGGGGTCAGTTCCCGTACCTTGTCCGTCATTCAGTGTCTCCTTCCAATTCTGCCAGCAGTTTTCGGAACGTGGCTGGCTCGTCCTCAAAGATGTAGGTCACCGGCGTGACGACCACGCCGCTGCCGCCGATCGCTCGTAGCTGCTCCACTGCCTGCACCAGCCGCTCCTGACGCACGATGATGCTGATGGCGTGCCAACCCCGGTCGACCGGGTTGCGCAGGTATACTGCGGATATTGTAGGCCCCTGCAGACCAGCCAGATCAGGCTGTGAGAGAACCTTCTGGGCTGCCGCTTCCGGCGATTCACCTTGAATGTTGGCGATGATGGCGTGGAAACTGGCAGCCCGCAGATGGGCTTCAAAGAACTCCAACAACTGCTTGGCCACCTTCAGCACCGCCGGCCGCGCCTTGAGCGCCTGGCGATTGCCAATGAGACAGGCTTCAGAGGTCAGCAAGGTACCCCCGGTCACCTGCTTCAGATGGTTTTCCCGGAGGGTAACGCCGGTGGCCGTCAGGTCCGCGATCAGGTCCACGTAGCCCATGTGAGGGCCGGCCTCCAACGCGCCCTCGGCCCGGATGATCTGGTGCGGCGTGATCCCCTGCTCGGTGAAGAAGTGGGCGACCAGCCGCTCGTACTTGGTGCCTACCCGCAGGGGCATACCCTGGTCGGCACGCTGGCGGGCAAGTGCAGCCAGATCGGCCACGGACGCCACATCGCCCCATTCGTCAGGGACTGCCAACACCAGTCGACAGTGACCAAAGCCCAGGGCGTCGTGCAACACAATGATGGAACGGTCCTCGTCCCCGTATTCGGCCACACTGTCATACCCGGTAACGCCCAAATCGACGTCCCCGTAACAGACCTTGCGCACGATGTCTGTCGAACGCTGCAGCCACACCTCCAGCTCAGGGATAGCCGGAATCGACGCCACATATTGCCGGACGTTGCGCTTGGTCACGTGCAGGCCGCACTCACCCAGAAAGGCCAGCGTTTCTTCCTCCATGCGGCCCTTGCTGGGCAGCCCCAGCCGGATCACGTCTGAGGACCGACCACGCTGGCGCCAACCCACGGTGCTATCGGAAGCCGTTCCAGGTCTGTCTGTTGTCATGGAAAGATCCCTCGTTGCGAGCAATGAGTGTGTCCCCAATTCTGGTGTGTTTCTCAACTCCTTGAAGCCATCTCTCCGGGAGGTTGGGGACACCTAAGAAACTGGGAGATACCTCGATCTGTCAAGACAGCGAGATTGTACCTCGGATGGTCAGGCCTGTCAACGAAGGCGGAGATAGTGGGGCGAGAGAGTGTTGAGAAACCCCGTACTTCCGTGCTGGGTTAGGGACGGCACCCCACTTCCAGACCAGGATAGGTCAGATCTAGGGCTGGGAACGCCGAAAAG
>SDBU01009296.1_pt1 | contig 11042 bp, 11 predicted proteins | sample 2277071 | NCBI WGS metagenome assembly SDBU01 (sample SAMN10397929, study PRJNA504765) | marine sediment metagenome | isolation source: marine sediment core GS08_GC12, 126 cmbsf | place: Arctic Ocean: Gakkel Ridge, Loki's castle | collected 2008
ACAGGTATCAACAAAGCCGTCAAGGTGCAGTGCGCCGCTAATCACCACCAGACAAACAATCAACAACGCATTAACCAGGCTCGAAGGTAAGAGCAGACCTAGCAGCCAGTTCAAACCAACTAAAATAAGACCAATGAAGACACCAACCACCGGGAAGTAACCCATAGCGCTTCCTACTTCCTCCGGGCTAACCTCACGCCGCCGGGGCAAGGGTATAATGGTTAGAAATTGTAAAGCGGCTAAGAACTTCAACTTTTTGGTTCATTCCTTTCCGATACTCCAGCCTCACCGAAGGTAGCCATCTCAGCTAGAACCTTGGCGGCTACCTCAGCCAGAAATATTCCCAGTGCGGCACCAGTGCCTTCACCCAAACGCATTTCTAAATTGAGTAACGGCTTAAGCCCTAAATGGTTGAGCAATAACTGGTGACCAACCTCAGCCGAAACATGAGCTGCGATAAGGAAGTCCTTTAGTCCTGGTGACAGTGCCGTGGCAATGAGGGCGGCTGCCCCAGAGATAAAGCCATCAATAACTACCGGAACTTTGTGGGCAGCCGCCCCCAGCATCACCCCAGCCAACCCGCCAATCTCAAAGCCACCTACCTTTGCCAGCACATCAAGCGGTTGCTTGGGGTCAGGGCGATTCACCGCTAGGGCTTTATCTATTACTGCTATCTTGTGCGTCAACTGCTTATCGGCAATGCCGGTGCCTCTACCGGTAACCTCAGCTACCGCTTTCCCAGTCATCGCCGCGCAGATAGCGCTGGCGGCTGTAGTATTACCGATGCCCATATCACCAGTGCCGACTATGTCCAGACCCTTAGCCACCTCAGCCATTACTACCTTAATCCCGGTCCCTATTGCCCTCACTGCCTCCTCCCTGGTCATAGCCGGACCTAGAGACATATTCTGGGTGCCAAAGGCGACCTTTCTCGATAAAAGCCGGGGGTTAGATTCCAGCTCAGTTGCCACCCCCATATCAACCACAATAATTCTGGCTCCTACCTGACGGGCAATCACATTTATCCCCGCCCCACCACGTAGAAAATTATAAACCATCTGAGCGGTTACCTCCTGAGGGAAGAGGCTCACCCCTTGAGCCACCACCCCGTGGTCGCCAGCCATAGTGATAATGGCTTTATGCCTGATTTGAGGTATGGGCTTACCCTGAATACCAGCCAGTTGGATAGAAAGCGCCTCCAGCCTGCCCAGGCTACCCTGCGGCTTGGTCAATATGTCCTGCCGTGACTGGGCTTCAGCCATTGCTTCTTTGTCCACAGGCTTTATCATTTCAATTGTATTGGATAAAAGTTCCGACACCTCTACCTCCCAATTATTTTGTAGTTTCTCTTGGTCAGGTAATCCCCTAATAATATCGAAGCTACAATCACTAATGGTAAAGATACAAATAGTCTGATTGCGGTGAATTTTATCCCCATAAAAGATGCTTCAAATATTGTCATTGGGATTCTACAAATTGCTGAAGCACCTATGTAGGTAAAGATAACGCTGAGTTTCGCCCCTTTACTATACAGGGAATAAGCAACTGGAAAGGCTACATATAGCCCACCGACTGTAGTGCCGGCAAGTAGCACCGCCCATATATATCCCCTAATGCCAGACTTTTCACCGAGATGTTTTTCAACCGTTTCTCTCTTTACCCATACTTCAAACAGACCTATCAGAATGAAAGCACAGGGTAATATCTTAAGCATATACACTGAAAAGGAGACAAAATTATATCCGATTTCTTTCCCAGGATTAAACCCAAATACGAAAGAAGCAATTAAGAAAAGAATGTAACATAATATGCCGACTATTTTGATAATATCATCCCGCTTCATTAAAAAATCTCCCCAAAGAAAATACCTATCATTACAGCGACAACGAGAGCTATAAAGAGGCTGATTACGTTTCTTATTATGGTTACTCTTATCCCAAAATACTCTTTTTCTATTGGATAAGTAAGAACCCCTACCATCATTAAAGTAGTGGTAAACGCCGCTAAGACCATATATAGCACGCCTTTTTTCAACAAAATGCCACATAACGGAAAGGCAATAAAACCAGGCATTAATGTAATAGAACCTAAAAAGGAAGCAAAGATAACGCCAACGAATTTATTGTTAACCCCAAGGTAATCTGAAATGACCTTATCTGGGACAAGAAAAAGGACAATTGAGATAAGAATGAGCATAATCAAAAAGGCAGGTAAAATATTTGCAAATCTCTTGACAGCTATCTTAACCGCCTTGAGCGTTTTCTCGCGGTTTACAATGAAAGAAAATAATACTACTAACCCCGTTACTATATATAAATAATACATCTTGTTACCTCACTTGCCGAGTAATATTGCGCCTAACTCCTCTATAATAAACGCTGTTTTTAAATATTGGCACTTAGCTCTCCATCGCGTTTTAATGCCTGGATAGTGGCGATGAGCTTCCGGCACTCAGACATGGTGCCGGGGGCAATGCGGACATACTCAGGCAAGCCAAAGGAAGTGCAATCACGCACCAAGATACCGTGTCTGAGTAAAGCAGCCCGGAAGCCTTTGGCATTGGCGACTCTTACCAAGAAAAAATTCGTCTTTGACGGAACCAATGTGAAGCCAAGTCGGCAAAGCTTGGTTGTCAAAAACTGCTTTGCCTGTCTAATCTTCTGCTTACACCGCTTAAGATAATCCACATCCTCCACGGCGATGACCCCTGCCTTCTGAGCCACTACGTTAACATTCCACGGCGGGCGGACACGGTGCAGACCATCGATAATCTCCCGATTGGCGATAGCATAACCAAGGCGCAGACCAGCTAGGGCATAGTCCTTAGTCATAGAGCGCACAATAATCACATTGCCTCGGTAAATTAGGTCAATAGAAGACCAGCTTTTGTCGACAAAGGCGATGTAAGCCTCGTCCAGGATGAGTAGGCTATCAACACAGGTATCTAAAATCATCTCAACCTCTTGCCTGGAGAGGTATTTGCCGGTGGGATTGTTGGGATTGCAGATAAAAACCCCTCGAGGGCGGCGTTGCTTGATAAGGCTAACCGTCTCTTCTATACTGGGCACAAAGCTGTCCTCTGCCCTCGCCCATTGCTTAAAAACCTCAGCCCCGACGATTTGGCAGGCGACCTCATATTCGCCAAAGGTTGGCTCTAAAATCAAGACGGGGTCTCCATGTCTAAAGTAAGTCAGAGCGATGAGACGGATAAGCTCCACAGCCCCGTTTCCAGCCAGAATGTTATCCACCGCCACCCCCAACCTTTCCGAGAGACGCTGTCTAAGTTCGGTTGCCTCGGAATCAGGGTAGCGGTTGATGGCTACGGTACTGAGAATTTTCTTTACCCCCGGCGGCGGCAGGAAAGGGTTAGAGTTGTCGCTAAAGTCGAGAATCTCCTCAGGAGTAAGACCCATAGCCCTTAGCTCAGCCCAATTTGGTCCGCCATGGGGACAGACTTTTATATTTTCTACCTCAAGTTTAGGTCGTAACGACAAAACGCACCACCTCCACTGAGAGACACGCCAGGCTCCACACCAAAGCTACTACTCCCATTACCTGAAGCGAAGCACCGATTGTCTCCGCTGACAGCGAGTAATGGTTATCACCCAATTTGTAGTGTCCTATCTTTTCTAGCTGCACCCCTAGCCCGCCAGCAGCAGCGCTCATCGTCCAGCCGGCATTAGGGCTTGGCGTCTTATTATGGTCACGAAGCATAATCCGCCACGCCCCTGACATGTCCTTTTGGCACAGCCAGGCAGCTATAACTATCATTAAAGCAGTGAACCTTGCCGGGAGGAAATTAACCACATCATCCAGCCTGGCAGCAAACTTGCCTAGATATTCCCATTGTCCACGATAACCTATCATAGTATCAAAGGTATTGACTACCCGGTAGGCTACAGCTCCAGGCACACCCAAAAGAAGGAAATAAAACAGGGGAGCCACAAAGCTGTCACAGCTATTTTCAGCTACTGACTCCACCGTAGCTGACACTAAATGGTCTTCATCAAGATTAGTAGTATCCCGACTGACCAGGGACTGCAACTGGAGGCGCGCCTCATTCAGCTTGCCCCGAGCCATAAACTGTTTAACGCTACTGGCTGCCGTCGCCAGCCCTCGAAAGGAAAAGGTTAGCTTGAACAGAAATGCGGCAATCAGGATATAAGCTACCATATTTATCTGCCTGAGATAAAAAAGAGAGAAATAGACAAGCACAGTGACCAGCCCCAGCATCACCAAAACTATTCCAGCCCCATAAAGTAGCTGAGCCCTGCCCGTTTTGGGCGCCCAGCTCAGCCCTCGGCAAATAGCCTTGCCCAGCCAGGCTACCGGATGGTAGCGATTGGGTAACTCCTTGACGGCAATATCAATGATAAGAGCTATAAGGAGAATAAATATGCTTTCCATAAAACCTCAGCCTAACTTTTGCTTCTCAAGTCTATTCCTCAGAGATTGTTTATCAACCTCACCTCGCCAGAGGCGACTCTGTCGACCCCTGTGTCCCCCTCTCCATGATATGGATATGTATTCCTATCATGAGGGGGAATTGGTTAGGTAAGAGAGGCTTCGCCCTAGAGGGCTCAAGCCCGAAGGGTTGGTAAACGATCTCCTAACTTCTGGTTGTCAAACGCTCTATTCCTCCCTGACACAATAAGAGTGGCTGGCAGGCGGTTAACCGGGTGGGGATAGACATAAACCTCAGCCCCATAAACCTCCTTAATGTTCTGACGGTTAATCACCTGGCGTGGTGTGCCCTGGCAATAAATTCTTTCCTGGCTAAGCATAACCAGCCGGTCACAGTACTGAGCCGCCAGGTTCAGGTCATGGGTAGCTGCCACCGCCACCAGTCCTTGCTCCAAGCATAGCTCACGGAAAAGGTCAAGGGTCTCTATTTGATGGTTAATATCTAAATGAGCGGTGGGTTCATCGAGAAGAATTATCTTAGGTTGCTGAGCCAAAGCTCGGGCGATAGTTAAGCGCTGTTTTTCACCACCGGAAAGCTCGCCTACCCTTCGCTCGGCAAAGGCAATAGTTTGGGTTGCCTCCATTGCCCGCTGGGTGATAGCCAGGTCCCTTTCCCCTTCATAGCTAAAGCGGCTAAGGTGAGGCGTTCGCCCCATCAGCACTACCTCAAAAGCAGTAAACAACTCAGGCAAAACTGGATTCTGAGGAACCACAGCTATCACCCGGGCTAAATCACCCCGGCTCATCTTAGCTATATTCTGCCCGTTAATGAAGATTTGCCCCGACTGAGGTGCAATCAAGCCGGTTATCCCTCTAATTAAAGTGGATTTGCCGCAGCCATTGGGTCCGATAATGCCTACCATCTCACCTGGCTTAACTTCCAGGTCAATATCCCTTAACACTATGCGGTTGCCATAGCCCAAAGTAACCCCGTAGACACGCAAGCTAAACATATTTCTCCCCTCACCTAAATTATTAATATGAGTTGTTTATCAAGGGTAGTTTGAAGGGGCTTCGCCCTAGAGGGCTCAAGCCCGAAGGGTTGATAAACAATCTCCTAAAATATCACCCGCTTTCTCTGGCGCAACAGGAAGAGAAAGAAGGGAGCACCAAAAAAGGCAGTAATCACACCCACTGGTATCTCAGTGGGCGCCAGCACCGTCCGTGCCGCAGTATCGGCTAAAATTAATAAGCTAGCCCCGGCAAGGGTAGTTAACGGCAGCAGAAAGCGATGGTCAGGACCCCAAACCAGGCGCACAGCGTGGGGGACGATAATGCCGACAAAGCCGATAGTGCCAACGAAGCAAACTGCGGCAGCGGTGATTAGTGTTGCCGCCACCAGCAAAATCAGCTTAACCCGCTCAACATTAATTCCCAGTTGCTGTGCCTGTTCCTCATCAAGTTGCATCACATTTAACGGTCGGGCATAAAGCCAGATAACTACCACACCAATAACAATATAAGGCACAACCATCCATACTTGCTCCCAGTTGCCTAGAGAAAATCTGCCCATAAGCCACGAGATTATACCGTGCAATTTATCCCCGGAAATAATCATTAAGTAGGAAGTGATAGAGGCGAGAAAGGCACCCAGAGCCACACCAGCTAGGATAAGCGTGGTCACCGGTAAAGTTTTACCCACCCTGGCTATGGAATAAACAACGGCTACCGCCAGAAGGGCACCAATAAAAGCTAGCACCGGGATGAGACCAAAGCCAACTACCGGCCACGGCAGCAGAAAGCCAACCACAGCGCCTAAGGCTGCCCCCTGAGCCACCCCAATAAGGTAAGGGTCAGCCAGAGGGTTGCGAAACAGTCCCTGATAGGTAGCTCCAGCCACAGCTAGAGCAGCACCAACCACACCTGCCAACACCACCCGGGGCAGGCGAATATCAATAAAGGGTAGCCGGGAAAGCAAAACACCCCACACCCTGATGGCAGGAATCTGGGTGCTACCCACCGCTGAAGCTATCACTATTACCACTCCCAAAAGTAAGGCTAGCCCGGCTACAGCATATACTCGGCTTCGCCAATGCAGAGGGTAGGCTGGGGCGACTTGGCCAAGCGTAGATAGTTTAACCGAGTCCATGACTTCCTCTAGGATTTGGCAGCCTTACTTCAAAGAAGTTGACCAATCCATGACATCGGCACGAGGTTCCAATAGCTAATGAGTAAGGGGGGTCAAGCTTATCTATATATTCCAGCGCCTCTTTTACCTCCGAGCCTGGTATGCCTCCAATGCCCCCAAGTTGTTTAGTTACAAAGATTTTGTAGTGATCCACTACCTCACATATGGAAAATTCAAGAAGTTCATACATTGGGCTTACTTTCTTCCGTCCAGTTACCGGGCACTTCTTGGGAGCAGAGCAATCAGGTTTACACTTAATCCCCTCCGGCATGTAGCTTGATATAATGGTGCCCGACCCTCTCTCAGCAGAAAAGACGAGCTTCGGGGGCAATCCACATAAAACGCTACTTACCAACCTCCCACTTATAATTAGTTCAATGGGCTTTATTGCTAACCATCTCTCCGTCAATCCCCCACCGAACCCCCCGGGGATAGTTGGAACAATCCAAGCAGGGGTTGTAATTTTCAATATCTCTACCAATGCCCTGACCGCATCATCTACATAAAGCACTACCCCTTCAATATCGAGTTTCCCAAGGTCTTGCTCAGCTATCATGGTATCTGCGACCTCCTTAGCTGCGCAGTCTGGATCTTTATCTATTACTATAGCATTAGCTCTATAATTCTTAGCAATCCTTGCCCCCTTGGCTCCCCAATACCCTCCCCCAAGGCATACGACTAATTCTCCCTCTTTAAGAGCAGATTTACTTCTATTCATTGGCAACTCCAAAAAATAGTTCCGGGTATAAACATTTAGCTACTAACTCTAATGCCATCCCCACCCTTGGTCCCGGACAATCTACGGTATCGGCATCGAGGGAATAAACCCTGTTATTCTTGAGTGCATTTACCTCTTGCAGCCTGGGCTCATTCATCACCCAGTCAAATGTGGGTACATAGCCAACAACACAGAGTATTACCTCTGGGTTTCTAGCGACGATGGTTTCCAGGTTTGTTTGCTTACATCCCTCAATGTCTGAGACCACATTGTTCCCTCCTGCCTTTTGAATGTAGTCATCGGCAAGTATTCCAGAACCAGCTATCCATATAGGCTCATAAAGATAAAGAACCCTTGACTTTTCAGTCTCCTTCAAATTAGCCGTCTTGGCTACTATAGCTTCGATTTTTGTTTCTATGCTTCGGACTAAAGAAGAAGCTTCCTCTTCCTGACCAATCACCTTTCCTACCAGGGTTATGTTACTTAATATTTGTTCGATGCTTTTATAGTTTAAAACAACAACATTTAAGCCTAGCTTTTCCAGGCTTTCCACCGCTTGTTGCTGGTAAGGATCGGCAAAAAGCACATCTGGCTCCAGAGAAACGATCTTTTCCAGATTAAGGTTAGCATAACTACCGATTTTGGTTATTCTTTGTGCCTCTACGGGGTACTTGGTATATTCGGATACCCCGACAACCCTGCTTCCTGCCCCCACAGCAAACACTATCTCTGCGCTAGAAGGAGTCAAACAAACTATCCTTTCTGGTTCATGTGGTATAGAGACAGTTCTCCCTACCCCGTCTATAATTGGCATCGGATAAGCAGGCTTTCTTTCCTCAGCACAACCGCTAAATACCAAAGTGGATACCAAGGTTAATGCACATAATACTTAGTAAGGTGAACTTCCATGTTTTCATAATATTCCCCCCTTTGCTCAGATTTTCGCTATTTGAGCCTTCCCCACAGAGCTGGGTTAAAATATCCTCATTACTTCATCTTATGTCCCCAAGTGTCCCAAATATCTACGGGTGAATCAACCCTGCCAACTGCTCCAGTCCGTCAACCATCCTCGGTGTAGGTCGGGCGAATATGTCAGCATCAATCCGGTATACCCTGCCTGCCATTACCGCCTCGGTGGCGCCTAATATGGGATCATTTTTAACATAATAAAAAGGTAAATCCTTAGCCTCGCCATGACCGGTAAGGACGATAATTACCTGGGGATTTCTGGCAATAACCGTTTCTAAATCAATAGTTTTATGCCCAGTAAGTTCATGAGCAATGTTTTCCCCACCAGCTTTATTAATCAAATCATCTTGTAGGGTTCCTGAGCCGGCTGTCCATAGCGGGTCATGCCAGGTTAGATATAAAACACTTGGTCTTTCCGCCTCAGTCAGAGCCTCGGTTTTGTTAGTTATTGTTTTAATCCTTTTCTCCAAACTGGCAACCAATCGGGTAGCTTCCCGGCTCTTGCCGGTAATTTCCCCGACTAAGGTAATGTTGGCTAATACTCCGTCCAGGGTTTTTGGCGCCAGGGCAAGGACGGTTAAGCCGACTTCCTCCAGGGCTGGGATTACCGTACCCTCATGAATGCTGGTGGCTAATACCAAGTCTGGCTCAAGACTAACTACTCTCTCTATATCAACAGTGGCAAAGCCACCTATCTTCGGTTTAGCTTTAGCCGCCTCAGGATAATTGCAAAACTCAGTAACCCCGACCAGCTTACCCTCAAGACCTAAGGCAAAGAGGATTTCGGTATTGCTCGGGGCAAGGGAAATAATCCTTTGCGGCACTTTTTCAATATTTACCGTTCTTCCCAGGTCATCAACAAAAGTACCGGGCAAAGGTTCTGGAAGGCAAGCCGTGGCAGAGAGCAGCAATGCTACCATCAGCACGACTGAAATACACCACCTAATATATCGTTTCATTAAAGTTCTCATCCAATTAATTTTGATTTGCCGTTTATTTGTAAAAAGAAAAACCCCTGGCTCCTGAGAACAAGGGGATTTTTACACACCACTTCCAATAATAAAAAAACCCCACCCCCTTACTCCGCGGAGGTTCAAGGATACTGGAGGTCGGTGTTCTGACTTCTCGCCTTAGGCGAGTCACAGCAGGCGGGACTGCGTCGGACTTTCACCGACTTGCTCCCCGATTACACCTGAACTATATTCAGGCACCTCCAGACAACCTATTCAATTTCACACAGTATATCAGAACTTTGAGGAAAATGCAAGCTTATCAACCTCACCCCCGCTAAAGATTAAAGGTTCAAGATAAAAATCAAAAACCCCTCTCCCCTATTTTTATCTTTTATTTTTTATCTTTGCTCTTTTCTTGAGGGGGAGGTATAGGTTTTGAAGGGGCGAAGCCCCTTCAAACTTCCCTCAATTATTATTCCAAAGTAAGGGGGGTTTAAGAGGGGCGTTAGCCCATGATAGGAAGATACATTCATATCATAATTATCTTCCCCTTCCCCTTATTAAGGGGAAGGGGATAAAGGGGATGGGGTTGGTAAACGACTTAAGTAAACGACCTTATAAAAAGTTTACTCTTCCTCTCTAAGCCTTCTGACCCACAATTGTGGGTAAGAGGAAATAACCTGCCTCAAGGCTCCCAGCCTATCTCTAATATCCTTAGCTACCTCCACATCGGTAACAAGCTGCTTAAGCCGGGATTGGTCAAGGCTCACCACCCGGTTCCACAGCCCCTCGGGCTCAAGTAGGGCTCTGACCTCATCCTCGCTAAAGCCTGTCTTCTCCACCAGCTTATAGGTAATACCATGCTCCTTGCCATAAACCCGATTTAACCCCTCAGCCTGGCAGAAATCAATAATCGCCTGCTTTATCTCTTCAAGCTGTGACTCTAGCTCTTTTATTTGCCCCTGTAGGGAGACATAGTGCTCAACAGCCTCAGTCATTCCTCGCCAAATACCAATCTCCCTTGGCTCAGCCACAATTGTTACATACTTCTGTCTATAGTATGGGCAGTGCACAGGGAAGTCGCAAGGGCAATACCGATTCTCAATAGCTGGGAATCTCTTTTCGCCAATATTTTTTGCTGTTTCCAACACCAGGTGCCTGGCTTCGTCAAGTTGCGGCTTATCCCTTGGTACACAACTACAAGGGGTGTTTGACCTGAAGTGATACAGGGTAAGCCTCTCTACAGGAAGGTGCCAAGTCTCCTCAGCCGCCAATTGATATAGAGTCAACTGGAGATTTGTCTCTAAGTCGTCTATGGTAAACAGTTCTTTATCCGTCTTATAGTCAACTATAGATAACCCACCACTATCTAGCTTATCTACCCTATCAATATAGCCTGTCAGCTTTACCCCCTCAATGTCAATATAAAACCTTGGCTCAACGGCAACTGGCATCTTGAAATCGGCACTGTGAATCTCCCAGAACTTGGACAGTATCTCCCTGCCATAAGCCTTATATTTTGCCTCCTCCTCTGCTGACTCATATCCCTCAGAGAGCCAGTTCTGCTCATAAAACTCCAATAGCTCCTCCAGTAATGGTGGCGGAGGCACCCTGACCTTAAAAAAATATTCGGCACAGGCGTGTATAGTTGAGCCAAAGCTAAAATACCACTTGTCCTTTGGTTCTAGCCTGTCAATATATTGAAGCTTGTACCATAACGGGCAGGACTGATACCGAGAAATCTGGGTATAGCTTAAAGGTCTCATTGTTCCCCCCTTGAAAAGTATTTCAGACTGGTATTATCTAATAC
>SDBU01009297.1_pt1 | contig 11042 bp, 9 predicted proteins | sample 2277071 | NCBI WGS metagenome assembly SDBU01 (sample SAMN10397929, study PRJNA504765) | marine sediment metagenome | isolation source: marine sediment core GS08_GC12, 126 cmbsf | place: Arctic Ocean: Gakkel Ridge, Loki's castle | collected 2008
CTGCGGGGCTTGGATTCGAACCAAGATAGATAGCTCCAAGGGCTATTGTCCTACCATTAGACGACCCCGCAAGATTCAATTATGGCTAATTCTAAAGGTAATTGAGGAATTGATGAATATCTCATCTTATTTCCTGCTTCCAAGAAAAGATTTAAAATCCGGCGAAGCTCTTCTTCTTTGAAGATAGCTGTTTGCTCTTGGAGTTTTTGAAATTCTTCTTTGGTCAAACCAGTGATAATTGAATTGGCTGCCTCTGGGCCAGTTATCTTCAAAATCAAAGCCTGCCTTAAATAGCCAATCAAAGATTTGTTAAATTCCTGCAAATCAGAACCTTTTTCAGCTATTTCATTTAAAAAACTAATTGCTTCAGGAGCTTTTTTTTGACAAAGAAAATCAGAAAATTTGCTAACCAAACCTATTTCAACCAATCCTAATAAATTTTTAACATCCTCAGCTTTAATTTCTTTGTCTCCTAAGGTTCCTCCGAAAGATAAAACCTGACCCAATAAGCTTTCAGCATCTCTAATTGAACCTCCAGCATTGACGGCTATCAGCTCTAAAGCTGGTTTTCCAACTTTAACTTTCTCTTTTTTTGAAATAATTTCTAATCTTTTAACAATTTCAGGTAAAGTCAACTTTCTAAAATCAAACCTTTGACATCTGGAAATAATAGTTGAAATCATTTTATGAATTTCAGTAGTAGCTAAAATAAAGATAGCATGGGCAGGCGGTTCCTCTAAGGTTTTTAAAAGAGCATTGGCTGCATCTTTGGAAAGTTGATGGGCTTCATCTAAAATAAAGATTTTGTATTTTGATTTTGTCGGAGCAAATTTTATTCCATCTCTTAATTCTTTCATCTCATCTATTCCCCGATGAGAAGCAGCATCAATTTCGATCAAATCCATTGAACGATCTTCCATAATCTCAAGACAAGAGGAACATTTATTGCAAGGTTCAAATTCATTATCTTTCCGATTTTGACAATTAAAAGATTTGGCAAGAAGTCTGGCAATGGTTGTTTTCCCCGATCCCCTTGGCCCAGAAAATAAATAAGCATGAGAAATTATTCCTGATAAAATACTATTGGTCAAGGTTTGAACAATATGTTCTTGACCGATAATTTCAGAAAATGTTTGGGGCCTATATTTTCGATAAAGGACTAAGTTTATCATCCTTGCCTTAAATTATTTCTTAAACACTATAAATTTATAGCCCAAGAAATTCCAAGCAGAAGCAACGATAATACCAGAAATTTTACCAATATTAGCCCCGACTAATTCCGTCATTCCCAATAAAGGTGTAAAGATATTAAATGCCAACAAGGCCACCCCAACCTGAATTCCCCCGCTTATCAGAGTGACTATAAAGAATTTACCGAACTCCACCCCCATCTGTTTTCTTTCTTTTTGTTCGAACGCCCAATACTTGTCAGCCGTATATTTTACCGTTGTAGCAATAACAAAAGAAGTCGCCACAAAAACCGCATATTTTACTGCCTCTTCTCTAGAAATGCCAAAGTACTCCAATAGTGCATTTAAAATAATAAGATCAAATATTGCAAAAAAAGCACCGATTAAAATAAATTTAGCTAATTGATAAACAACTAAAAATCTTTTTCCAATTAAATAAGAAATCCATATGCCGGCTACAGCTAAAATTGGGAAAGAAATGGGTAGTAGCCAATATAAAAATGGTAAATTAATGTTTGGCGAATTCTTAATAAGCCAAACAAACAACCAGGCCACACCTTCACCGGTAATTAAAGCTAAAATAATATCAATCTTTTTCATTTGCTTATCTTATCACAATTTTCCCAAAAAATCAAAAGGTGGTAGAATAATTTAATGACCTTAAAGCTTTATAATACCCTATCTAAAAAAAGGGAGGCTTTCAAGCCAAGGAAAGGAAAAACAATAAATTTTTTTGTTTGCGGTATAACCCCTTATAATTTTTCTCATATTGGTCACGCCAGAACCTATCTTGTTTTTGATTTAATTATAAAATACCTGAGGACAAAACGCTTTGATGTTTTTTACCTTCAAAATATTACTGATATTGCTGACAAAATAATAAAAAGAGCAAAAGAGAAAAAGATTTCCTGCCAAAAATTAGCCAGAAACTTTGAGAAAGAATATCTGAAGGATATGAAAAGCTTAAAAATAGATAGCGTGACCAGATATGCTCGAGCAACCGACTATATCGAAGAGATTATTAATCAAATTAAACAACTTTTGAAAAAAGACTATGCTTACCAAATTAAAGATGGAATTTATTACGATATTTCAAAATTCAAAAATTATGGAAAACTATCCAGAAGAACTATCCTTCAGGCAGAAGACGCTGTATCTCGAATAGATGAAGCTAAAGAGAAAAGAAACAAAGGCGATTTTGCACTTTGGAAACTATCCAAGCCAGGCGAGCCGAAATGGAAATCACCTTTTGGATACGGTCGACCAGGTTGGCATATTGAAGACACAGCTATTACGGAAAAGTTTTTTGGTTCTCAATATGATATTCATGGTGGGGCTAAGGATTTGATCTTCCCTCACCATGAAGCTGAAATTGCTCAAATGGAAGCAATTTCTGACAAATCACCACTAGTCAGATACTGGCTTCATTCCGGCTTTCTAATGGTCAGAGGACAAAAAATGGCAAAATCTTTAGGCAATTTTATAACTATCAAAGATTTTCTAAAAAAACACTCCCCCCGTCTCTTAAGATTTTTGATAATTAAAAATCATTACCGCTCCCCTATTGATTACAATGAGAATTTACTTTTACAAACCGAAAGAGAATTAGAAAGAATAGATGAATTTGTAGAAAAAATCAAAAATCAAAAGGTAAAAGGCAGAAGTTCAATTCAAAGGTCAAAATTACTGCTAGAAATAAAGAGGGAATTTGAAATAGCAATGGAAGATGATTTTAATACACCGAAGGCAATAGCTGCTATTTTTGAATTAATAAACCAAGGAAATTCTTTAATAGATGAAAATCTTCTTTCTCAAAATGAAGCTAGAAATATTTTAGAATTCTTGGAAAAAACTGATAGAGTGTTTAGTTTCATCTTTTGGTCAAAAATAAAAGAAAAAATCCCTAAAGAAATTTTGGAATCAGTTAAGAAAAGAGAAGAATATCGTAAGAAAAATCAGTGGCAGAAAGCTGATAAAATAAGAAAGAGAGTAAAAAAAATGGGCTTTTGGGTAGAAGATACCAAACAAGGCCCAAAAATCAAGAAGCTTTAGATTCTCTGCATAATTTGTAAAAAGCTAAAACCTGGTCGGCAATATTTGACCAGGAATATTTTTTTGCTTCTCTAGTCCCCCACTCCCCCATTTCTTTTCTCAGTTCTTTATCTTTTATTAAAATCTCTAGTTTTTTAGCTAAGGTTTTATAATCTCTAGGTTTGACTAAAAATCTTTTTCCCTCACCTTTTTCTAATACTCCTTTGTAGCCCTTATTAGCAAAAGCAACAACCGGTTTACCTGAAGCCATAGCTTCAATTAAAACAATGCCAAAACTTTCTCCGTAAATAGCCGGGCTGCAATAAATGTCAGAAGTTGTGTAATAAGAAGGGGCTCCTTTTTCTTTGATTCCTTTTTCAAAAACAACATTTTTTAATTTATTTCTTATAACCCAACTCAAACAATTTTCCTCTAAAGGACCATCGCCAACTACAATCAGTCTCAAGTTAGAATAGTTTTTACTTAGGATCTTATAGGCTCGAAGCAAATAAATTAAACCTTTTCTCTCTTCAATCCGACCGAGAAATAAAATATTAATTTTATCATCAATAAATCTTTCGAGTTTGGGAGCTTGAGGGTAAAATTCGTTTAAATCTATGCCGTTGGGAATAACTACTGTCGGCCCCTTATAATATTTAAAAAGCTTGAGATTTAAAGAAGCTACTCCAATGATGCCATCTATTTTCCATTGGGCAATTTTATTAAAAATATAAATAAGTCCAGGAAAAGCCCTCAAAAAACCACTTCCCTCAATATTGGCATGAAAAGTCAAAATATTAAGAGATTTGGACCTTTCTAAAATCTGGAGAGCAGAAGGGAAGCCAAAATTATGAAAATGTAAAACATCGAATTTTTCTTTTTTTAAAACTCTATTAATAGCTAAGGGATTAAAATTTATACATAAATCTGACTGACTGCCACTGAATTTTAGAGGAAAAGAAGTCCCCAACAGAATGACATCTTTGCCGTAATTTTCTGCCCTTGACCTTCTGGGAGCAATAATCTTTGATTGAATTCCTCTTTTCTTAAATTCTTCGTGCAATCCCAAAACATGCCTTTTGACTCCGCCAGGCTGAAAAAAAGAATGAAAAGATATTAGACCAACTTTCATAGGCTTGTTGTTTTTTTAATTTTATGCTAAATAGAAATATATGGCAAATGAACTCCCTGACAAATTGCCACCTCAAAACATTGAAGCTGAACAATCCTTATTGGGCTGCCTGATGCTCGATAAAAATGCCATTATTAGGGTGGCTGATTTTGTTGGACCTAAAGATTTCTACCGAGGAACTCATCAAGAAATTTACCAGGTCTGCCAGGAGCTTTTTGGCAAAGGAGAACCAATTGACCTTTTAACCGTTGTCAATCGTCTTAAAGAAAAGGGTCTGCTTGAAGAAATTGGTGGCAATAGCTATTTAACTGAATTAATTAACACTGTTCCTACCGCTAGTAATATCTTAAATTATGCTAAAATTGTCCAGCGAAAAAGGATTTTGCGAGATTTAATTGAGACTGGCTCAGAGGTAGCAGCCTTTGGCTACAATGAAGCTGAAGATCCTGAAGTTCTCTTAGACCAGGCAGAAAAACGAATATTTAGCATTGCTCAAAAAGGGCTTTCTCAAGATTTCGTGCTGGTTAAGGAATCTTTAGCAGAAGCTTTTGAACGAATTGATAAATTATCAAAACATAAAGAAGGTATTCGGGGTTTAGCTACCGGTTTTACTAATTTAGATAATATTTTGGCTGGTTTTCAAAAGTCTGATTTAATAGTTTTAGCTTCTAGACCCTCACTTGGTAAAAGTGCTTTAGCAATGAATATTGCCAGTTATGTTGCTATTAATGGAAAGGCACCAGTAGGAATTTTTAGTTTAGAAATGTCAAGAGATCAAGTAGTTGACAGATTAATTGCTGACCAGGCTGGAATTGATCTATGGCGGTTGAGAACTGGCAAGCTTTCTGCAGAAGGAAATGATAATGATTTTTCTCGGATCCAACATGCTTTAGGCGTATTGTCAGAAGCACCAATATATATTGATGACTCTGCCGTAGCAAACATTTTACAAATGAGGGCCTTAGCTAGAAGACTACAGGCAAAGGAAGGATTAGGGCTAATCATTGTTGATTATCTACAACTAATGGAGCCAAGGAACACTCAGACTACTATGGTTCAACAAATGACCGAAATCTCTCGCTCCCTTAAATCATTGGCCAAAGAATTGAATGTTCCGGTTCTAGCCCTCTCTCAATTGTCTCGAGGGGTAGAACAACGTTCACCCCAAATCCCCCGTTTATCTGACCTAAGGGAAACCGGAGCTATTGAACAGGATGCTGATGTTGTTTTATTTATTTATCGTGAAGATAGATATCGACCTGACACCACTAGAAAGAATATTGCTGATATAATTATTGCTAAACACCGCAATGGTCCAGTTGGTAAAGTAGAACTATATTTTGATGAAAGTAGAGTTGCCTTTAGAAACTTAGAAAAGGACTATCAGGAAGAGTAGCAATGTACCCACCACTTATTCAAAAACTTATTGATTTATTTTCTAAATTTCCGACAGTCGGGCCAAGAACAGCTGCCCGATTTGTTTTCTATTTATTGAAATTATCAAAAGAAGAAATTTCTGATTTAGTTTTGGCTATTTCAAAAATCAAAGAAAATATAAAGCTGTGTAAACTTTGCTTCTTACCCTTTGAAGGAGAGGGGGAGATTTGTCAAATTTGTTCCAATCCTAGCCGAGACAAAAATTTACTTTGCATTATTGAAAAAGAATCAGATCTTCTTTCAATTGAAAACACTAAAAAATACAAAGGCCTTTACTTTATTTTAGGTGGGACAATCTCTGCTCTAAAAAAGAGCCCCTCTAAAGAATTAAGGAAAGAAGAATTATTAGCAAGGGTAAAGGACTCTGAATTCAAAGAAATCATTATTGCTATTAATCCCACGGCGGAAGGAGAAAGTACTGCTCTGTTTTTAGAAAGATTATTAAAATCTTTAGGCAAAAAAATAACCCGGCTTGGCCGGGGCTTACCAGTCGGGGGAGAACTTGAATACGCTGACGAAGAAACTTTAGGTTCAGCTCTTGAGGGACGTAAATGACTAAGCTGTGACTATTATTTTAACAATTTCTATCTCTGTAAAGGGCTGACGATGGCCCCTTTTTACTTTATAGCGTTTTTTAGCTTTATATTTAAAAATAATTACCTTTTTAGCCTTGTCCTGTTTTAAAACTTTGCCAATAACTTTCGCTCCCTTAACCAAAGGAGTGCCAATTTCAACTTTCTTACTTTTTTCCAATAACAAAACTTGATTGAAAGTAATCTCACTTCCCTCTTTTTTATTTATCTTTTCAATCTTTAATTTTTTGCCAGGAGAAACAAGATATTGCTTTCCTCCAGTTTTAATTATTGCTAACATATTGTTTACTTTAGTTTTTTGGGTTCTTCTTTGATTTCCAATAATTTATCGACTTTGTCAGAAAATAGATTAAGACGCTTTTCTGAACTGTCGTATGAAGAAATAGCATTTCTCAAATGGCTGCCAAGCTTCCGAAAATCATCCATAAGCTTTGATGCGTCCTGGTTAACCTTAGCTAATCTTTTTAAAATGTCCTGAGTTTGACGGGAAATTTGGGTGTCTTTAAACCAATGTTCAATCGTTCTTAAAGTTAAATAGATTGTATTAGGTGAGGTTAAAATTACTTTTTTTGACCAGGCATAATTTGTCAGGTCAAATTCCTTACCAATGTTATTGATCACTTCATAATACACTGCTTCAGCCGGAATATACATTAAGGCAAAGTCGGTTGTGCCCTCTGAGGATAAAATGTACTTTGAAGCAATTTCATCTACTCTCATTTTTACATCTCCAATAAATTTTTTCCGGAAAGCTTCTTTTTCTTCTTCAGGAACAGCTTCGATCATTCGACCAAAGTTTTCTAAAGGAAACTTGGAATCAATCGGCAAAACTCGACCATTGGGCAACTTCAAAACTGCGTCCACCTGTTCACCGGAAGAAAATAAATACTGAATTTTGTAAAGTTCTTCAGGAAAGTGCTGTGATAAAATATGTTGTAGGGAAGCTTCACCCCATTGACCTCTGAGTTTCGGCGCTTTAAATATTTCCTGAAAGGAAGAAACGTTTTTAACTGATTCCTGGACCTGTTTTAAATCTTCTCTGATTTGCGTTGCTTCTTTGGTAAAAGAAGATATTTGCTCATTCATGTTTTTCGAAATACCTGTCTGGCTATCCCGGATTTCTTTTAGCTGACCAATCATTAAATCGGTCAACCTTCTTTCTAGATCCCTGATTGAATCTGTTTGCCTCTCATCAATCTTTGATTTTTTTAGCCAGAAAAAAAATGCGCCCCCAGTAGCCAGAACAAGGAAAACAATCAAAATGAGGTAAATCTCATTCATGGAACCATTTTAGCATTATATGGAGAAAATTTCAACTAAGATAAAAGTAAGATAAATCCCCAACAAAAAGAGAGCTTCTTTAATGCTAATCTTACGTTCAGTTCTGACAAAAAAGAAGAAGAAAATTGCTGAGATTATTAAGAAGAATCTGGCAATAGCAAAAGGTGAAAAGTCATCAATTTCTATAGGATAAATTAAAGCAACGATCCCTAAAACTAAGGTAGAAGCTACAACAACCGAACCCATCAAATCTCCTAGAATCATCCAGTTGTGAGCTTTTCTGGCAGCAAGAATAGCAAAATAGGTTTCAGGGATAGCATTACCCAAACCAATAACTAGAATTCCAACTAAAACCAAGGGGAGATTTAAGCTTTCTGAGAAAAAAATAGCTGACCTGACCAACCCCTCAGCAGCTATTAATAGAAAAAATAAGCCTAAAATTAACCCCCCTAAACTTTTAATAAAAACCTTAAAATCTTTAATGATTGAAATTGACTGGCCATCATATATTTTAGAAAATCTTTCTTTTTTGGAAAAAAGCCAAAAGACATAAAATATAAAAACTGAAATCAATATTATTCCGTCTCCCCTACCTAATTTGCCGTCTAAAATCAGAAACAAAGGAAGAATGGCAATAAACATTGTAAAAATAGCTGAGGTTTGGACCATTTTACTTTCAGCTGGCAGTCCTTTGGCAAAAAAGGCAGCTAAAGCTACGGCCAGAGTTAAATCAACCAAGTTTCCACCAACAATATCACCAAAGGAAAGCTGGGGTATTTTATGAAGAGCAGAAGAAATGCCAACGAAAAGATTAGGAATAGCAGCAGCTAGAGCGACAAGAATAAAAGCAACTACAAATTCTCGCCAGCCTAAATATCTAGCTATCTTAGTTAAAGCTTCAATCAATAATTTCCCCGCTCCAAAAAGCAAAGCACAAGAAGCAAGAAAAATTAAAATATATAAAGTCATATAAGTTTTTTAGAAATGAAAACCCATTTAGTTGCTTCGATTAAAATTAAACTCAGAATTCCCAAACCCAAAAGGATAGTCCAATCAAAAAGATTTAAAGGCGTTATCTTTAAAAGAGTCTGCAAGGGGGGCAGGTAAATAGCAGCGACAAGCATTAAAACGCTAATCAACCAAGAAATCATCAAGAAACGATTTGAGAAAATGTTAATTTGCCAAATATTGTGGCGTAAACTTTTACAAGAAAAAACAAAAAAGATGGAATCAATTGCCAGACCAACAAAGATTATTGACCTAATATGAGAAATATCATAATTACTGAATTTTAAAAGCCAAAAATAAAGCCCTAAAAGTAAAAGATTTAAAATTGTTCCGATAATAAAAATTATGACTTTCATTTCTTTAGTTAAAAGAGGAAATTTTTTCTCTTCCGGTTTTCTTTGCATTAAATCTTTTTCTTTAGGTTCAAAAGCCAAAGACAAACTCAAGGGACCATCTTCAACTAAATTTATCCATAAAATTTGAGCTGCTAAAACTGGCAAGGGCCAACCAAAAAATAAAGAGACAGAAATTAAGATAATCTCAGCAAAGGAACTAGCCAGTAAATAAGTAATAACTTTTCTAATATTATCAATAATTGCTCTACCTTCTTCTACGGCCGCCACAATAATACTAAAACTATCGTTCAAAAGAATTAAATCAGCAGTTTCTTTAGCTACTTCAGTTCCCGAACCCGGGGCTATGCCAATATCTGCTCTTTTCAAAGCTGGAGCATCATTTATGCCATCTCCGGTCATTGCTACCACCTTACCTTTTCTTTGCCAAGCTTCAATAATTCTTATTTTATGTTTAGGTTCCACCCGGGCAAAAACTTTAATCTTCTCTAATTTTTCATCTAATTCTTTATCTGAAAGTATATCTAAATCTTTTCCCTCACAAATGTTTTCCTGTTTAATTTTGTATCCCAATTCTAAAGCTATAGCTCTGACTGTAAATTTGTGGTCACCGGTAACAATGATTGGTCTCATCCCTGCCTGGATACAAATCTTTATAGCTTCCTTAACGTCTTTTCTTAAAGGATCCTGCAAGGCAATAAGCCCTACAAAAGTTAAATCCTTAATCTCCTCTTCTAAATTTCGTATTTCATACTTCGTACTTCGTATTTCTCTATGGGCTACTCCTACTACCCGGTAGCCTTTTTTGGTTAAATCTTCCAATTTTTGATTAAACTTTTTTAATTTGTTTAATTCTATTTTTGAGAATTCAAGTAATCTTTCTGGTGCTCCCAATAAATAAAGACGACTAGTATTTTCTGAAATTTTATGAAGGGTAGCTCCGTATTTCCTGATTGGGTCAAAAGGAATTTCGTCAATTTTTTCTTCCTTCTGTTCAATCTCTGCCTTTTTAAATCCTGCTTGAATTGCTGCTATTAACAAAGCCTTTTCAGTCGGCCTACCTTGAACTCGCCAATCTTTCTGAAGGTCCTTGGGATTCTCAACAAAGGCTTCGTTGGCCAAAATAGCTATCTTAAAAACTAAATCTTTACTATTTTTTTTATTATCCAGGGTAAAAATTTCGGCCACTGCCATTTTTCCTTCAGTTAAAGTTAGAGTTTTATCAGTCGCAATTATAGAAGTGCTGCCAAGAGTTTCAGCTGCCAAAAGCTTTCTAACTAATCCTTTCTTCCTTAAAATCCTTTGCATGCCTAAGGCTAGAATAACGGTCATGGCCACTGGAAGACCTTCAGGAATTGCTGCTACCGCCACAGCTACCGAAACAGTGAACATTTCCAAAAAGGTATTACCGGTAATTACTCCTTCAATAAAGATAAAAATGGCAATTAGACTGATAACTACGCCAATAATCTTGCTTAAACGAGCTAATTTCTTCTGAAGGGGAGTTTTTTCTTCTTTGGTTTCTTTGACCATTTCAGCTACTCTTCCTATCTCGGTTTCGAGTCCGGTCTCAGTAACAACTACTTTCCCTTTACCATCTTCAACTATTGTTCCCATATAAACCATATTGTCTCTATCAGCTAAGGGTATATCTTTTAGTAGGACATCAGGATTTTTCTTGGCTGGCAACCATTCTCCAGTCAGGGTCATTTCATTTATTTTTAGATTGTAAGATTCTAAAATTCTGCCATCAGCCGGTACCTTGACACCGGGATTTAAAATAAAAACATCCCCAGGAACTAATTCTGAGGAATCAATAACTTTTATATTCCCGTCTCTAATTGCCTGAGCTTCATATTTAACTACCTTTTTTAATTCTTTAAGAGCTTTTGTAGCTTTGTTTTCTTGAAAATAGCCAATAATGGTATTTAGAAGAACTGCTCCAAAAATAACAATGCTGTCAGCGAATTCTTTTAAAACCAAAGTGATGATGCCGGCAATGATTAGAATATAGATC
>SDBU01009298.1_pt1 | contig 11041 bp, 10 predicted proteins | sample 2277071 | NCBI WGS metagenome assembly SDBU01 (sample SAMN10397929, study PRJNA504765) | marine sediment metagenome | isolation source: marine sediment core GS08_GC12, 126 cmbsf | place: Arctic Ocean: Gakkel Ridge, Loki's castle | collected 2008
ATTTTCTCTTTTGTCTTACCAGAGCCGATTCGGTAAATCCTTTTAATTCGTTGTCATATTTGAGACAGTGCATTTCACTCCGTTAAGTTGATACGAATGAGTACTAGTCTCGTAGGCATCTATAACCAGCCTAAAAATTTCTGAGAATGTATAATAATTTGAAAGCAACGTATGATAATATGCAAATATTTGCTTTTTTCGAGAGGGATGGGATATTGATTTTTTGAAGGATTCCGCCCTTTTCTTATAATTAAAAAAGCTTTAAACATTAGCCACGTTTAGTTTTGCTGATGTTGCTTGAATATTAATTTCTATTAAAAAGGTAATTTGGCACACGTTTTGCTATATGTTATCGTCATCTTGAATACGTCACATTAGATTATACGACAGCGTTTGAGTAGAAGTTGAAGATGATAGATAACATCGCAAACAATAAAGTCGAGCCTGCTTTTTCTAAATATGATAACAAGGCATAGAAAATAGGCTCAGTAATCCTTGAGGAGGTGAATCCTCCTCAGACGTAATAAACACAAGCCTAGCATGGCTTAAATCTCAAAGGGGGATTAGAAAATGTTAGAATATTTGGGCAAGAAGGAAAAAGGATTCACATTAATGGAACTACTGATTGCAGTGGCTATTGTGGTAATTCTGGCTGGAGTAGGAATTCCAGTCTACTTGAAGTTTATGACAGGCACAAAACTTGCCGAGGCAAGCACAAACCTCGCTGGCATCAAATTAAGCGAGGAAGGTTATAAGTTAGCGAATGGTGTATACGCGACATGCGGCGTGGCGCCTCGAGCTACTCCTGATGAAACCACTGTAGACTGGACGACAGGAGATGATACAGCCGCTGCAGGTATAGCCGATTTTGCCGCCATAGATTTCCGCGTGTCTGGTGATGTCCGCTTTGTATACGCAGTTGACATTGGTGCGGATCCAACTACATTTGACGCGGCAGCGCGAGGTAATACGGATGGCGATGCCGTTTATATCTTGTTTACTTGTACTGACCTTACAAGTCCTGCGGTAGTACCCGCAGATATTACTATTGCCGGTCTTCAAGGTGGTCCAGAAGATTAAACTTCAGGAGATTGGGACAAACTGCTGATTTAAGGATTAAGGTAAGCGGGCCGCTTACCTTAATCCTTTTTGTATTAACTGAAAGGAACAGACGGTATGAGGGTAGATGAACTATTACATTTAATGATTGAAAAAGAGGCTTCTGACCTGCATATTAAGGTAGGCAGGCCGCCTGGTCTTCGCATTTACGGGGAACTTATCCCTTTGGAGGAAATACCTCCGCTCACACCTGAAGACACAGAAAGTTTTATCGACGAAATAACAAATGAAGAACAGAAAGCAACTTTCGTTAAGGAAAACGAATTGGATTTAGCCTATAGCGTTCCTGGTTTATCTCGATTTAGAGTTAATATATTTAAGCAGCGGGATAATATAGGAGCGGTATTGCGCGCAATTCCAATTAAGATAATGACAGCGCAGGAACTGAAATTGCCGCCTGTTGTCACGGAACTGGCTATGAAGCCCAGAGGATTGGTGTTAGTCGTCGGACCCACGGGAAGTGGCAAATCCACCACCCTGGCAGCAATGATTGACCATATTAACTCCACTCAACAGAAACACATTGTGACAATAGAAGACCCGATTGAGTTTTGGCATGAGGACAAGATGAGTTTTATCAATCAGCGGCATGTAGGTCAAGATACCAATTCTTTTCAATCCGCTTTGAAATATGCTCTCCGACAAGACCCTGATATCATTCTGGTTGGGGAGATGCGAGACCTGGAAACGATAACGGCAGCAATCACCGCGGCTGAAACAGGTCACTTGGTGTTTGGCACTCTACACACGACAAGCGCAGCGCAAACCATTGACCGAATTATAGATGTTTACCCTCCTGAACAACAGCAGCAAGTCCGTATGCAACTCTCGTTGGCTATACAAGGTGTCATATCCCAAGCTTTATTGCGCAGACGCGATGGGCAGGGGCGTGTGTGCGCTATGGAAATAATGGTGGCTAACTCAGCGATTAGAAATCTCATCCGTGAAGGAAAAACACATCAAATCCCCTCAATGATTCAGACAGGGATGCAAGAGGGGATGCAAACCTTAGACCAAGCTTTGAGAACGCTAGTCCAGAATGGTCTGATTACCCGTGAATCTGCTCTGGAATCTGCCAATAACCCAGATGAACTGACGCGGATGTTGGGGCGATCGGAAGTCGGAAGTCGAAAGAGCCGCTGATGAAAAGACACGGAAGGCGGAAGGAAAGGAAGGAGTTATTAGATTGAAGGACTTACTTCCAAGACTTAAGTAGCAAAAAGCATTTTATAAGTTATGTTGAGATTGCGGAAAGGGAAGCAAGAGAAACATTAGTTTCTTTGGAAATCATTGATGAACGAGGATACTTCAAACCAGGGAGTTTGGCAGACATTCTCAAGGAAAATGACGAGATAATAGCTATTCTTACGTCGATAGGCAAGAAGGCGAAACAAACGGAGGATTGGCGAAAATAATCCTTCCGCCTTCCGCCTTCCGCCTTCCGCCTTCGAGGAGGGGGAGAGAACATTTGGCTAAAATAGTTTCTTTGAAAAAAAGAGGGGTTTGCGAAGAAATCTTGCGAAAAAACCACTTGGTTACGGAAGACCAATTGCTAAAAGCTATCGCCCAGGCTGAAGATATTGGCGAGCCATATCTGCACCAGGTGGTAGTGGATATGGAACTGGCTGATAAGGCGAGGGTACTTGAAGTTATAGCGGCTGAGTTAGAAATCGAGTGTATCGACCTATTGAATGAAGAACTAGATATGGATGTTGTAAAAACCTTCCCACAGGCGATGGAAGAACGCAATAATTGTATACCTGTAAACAAGACTGAAGATACTCTTGTTGTCGCAATGGCGGACCCCCATAATCCGTTCGTCTTAAATGAAATCAAAATCAGGACTCGTTCTCTGCACTTCGAAGTTCAACCGCTCTTAGCCTTTCCACAGGACATCAGGAAAAAACTTGAGGAGATTTATGGGAAAGAGAAAGAAGATGCTATTTATGAATCGATAATGCAAGATGATCTCGAAGAGGGCGAGGAAGAGATTGAAGAAGATGACAGCTTTGCTGAAGAGGAAGATGAATTTGACCTCGCCAGCGCCGCTGAGGCAGCTCAAAAGGCTCCTGTTATCCGTATGGTAACTAGAATCATTGCACAAGCAATTAAGGAAGAAGCAACCGATATTCACATTGAGCCTTATCCCAAAGAAACTATATTGCGATATCGCATGGACGGCGACCTGCAGCTAAAACCAAATCCTCCTCGAAGTTTGCATAATGCTATTATATCCAGAATTAAAATAATGTCAAAAGCGAATATAGCGGAACGGCGGCTTCCACAGGATGGGCGTATCTCACTCAATCTGGCTGGCAAAAAATATGAGTTGCGAGTTTCAATAATCCCTACGATTTATGGGGAAAGTGTTGTCATGCGAATTCTCGATAAAGGCAGTACTGCGCTGCCTCTAGCAGCTTTAGGATTTATGCCTGGAAATTTAGAACTCATCAATACTGCGATTCACAAACCGCACGGTATGATTTTGGTAAGCGGTCCTACCGGAAGCGGCAAGAGTACAACATTGTTCTCAGCGCTCAATACAATCAACTCGCCTGAAAAAAAAATTTTGACACTTGAAGACCCTGTGGAATATAACCTGGATGGAATTGTCCAAGTTCCGACAAAGCAGGAAATTGGCTTAGATTTTGCTAGAGGGCTCAGAGCCTTTCTAAGACAGGATCCGGACGTTATTATGGTGGGAGAAATACGGGATGGTGAGACAGCTAATATTTCCATTCAGGCTGCATTGACAGGGCATTTGGTCTTGTCAACTATCCATACAAATGATGCATCCAGTTGTATCACACGGCTGGCGAATTTTGAAGTGGATCCTTTTCTGATAGCTGACGCCGTACAGCTTCTTCTCGCTCAACGTCTTATACGAAAAATCTGTGAAAATTGTAAGACGCCCGTAGAACCCACAGATGAGGAAATAGAGTTTCTTAATTCCCAAGAAGTAGACATCTCAAACTTACAATTACACAAAGGGGAAGGTTGCTCGGAATGCGGTGATAAAGGGCTAAAAGGGCGAACAGGTATCCATGAAGTGTTGGTACTCGACAATGAGATGAGAGAATTAATTTTAAAAAATGCTTCAGCGTACGAGATTAAGGAAGTTGCTATGAACAACGGAATGCGGATATTACTACAGGATGGACTCGAAAAGGTCGCAATGGGAATAACTACCTTTGAGGAAGTGCGGGCAACCGCCGCACAAGAAGAGCATAATCCAGGAAGAGCATAATTGAACTGCAGTTTTTTAATCAAGGCAATTAGTGCCTGCAAAGAAGGGGGGTTTTATGGAAGAGAAAGATAACATTAATAACAATGATTTACAGGAACTGGTGAAGATGACTACAGATTTATCCTCTAATTTGGATATCGATGCCATTTTAAACAAGATTAACAGTTCCGCTGGTAGATTAGTAGCCGCTGAAGGAGCCTCAGTTATGCTGTTTGATGATGAGAAGCAATATCTACGCTTCATAGCAATTTCAGGGGAGAAAGCTAACATCCTGCGCCGAATGACTGTTAACGAGGGTGTAGCCTGGAATGTGGCTCAAAGTGGAGAAGCCGACATTGTAAACGATACTGATTCTGACCCCAGGTTCACAGGTTCGGTCGACAAGGTCACAGATTTTACGACGAGAAGTCTTCTCGCTGTTCCTATTACTTTCGATGGTGAAACTCTGGGTGTGCTTGAGGCGGTGAATAAAATGGCAGGAGCTAAATTTACTGAAGCAGATAAGCGATTGTTCACCATTCTGTCAGACCAGATAGCTATTGTGATAAAGAACGCAAAAATGGCTGAAGCCCAACGGAACTTTTTCACTAACTCTATTGAAATCTTCGTCAAATCGATAGAATCCGTTGGCGTTATGATGGAGTTGATGTCCCAAGGTCATTGTTGGCAAGTAGCCGCACTGTCTACTGCTATGGGACAAGATTTTGAAATTAGCGGTCCTTCTTTCGATGATTTGTATTACGGAGCAGTATTGCATGATATAGGCATCTTGGAACAGCAACATGATGAATCTATACTGTTCGAATCCTTTCAAGAACAATGGGACCAGGACGTGTGGGGAGACATAAAATCCCACCCCGTCGCAGGAGCTAATATTATTAAGAACATCACTTTATTGCATGGGACGGCACCAATAATACGGCATCATCACGAGCACTTCGATGGCACTGGATACCCAGATGGTTTAAGAGGAGATAACATCCCATTAGGGGCGAGAATTGTAGCCGTCGCAGAGATGTATGAAGAGATGCTTTTAGGTAGCTTAAAAACAGAATCAGAGATGGAGAAAATCGCAATCGAAGGAATAAGAAAATTGTCAGATACGATGTTAGACCCTCTTGTGGTCGACGTATTTCTTTCAATGATGAGTGCTGAGTAAACAATCAGGAATTGATTTCTCGGAACTATTTTTCCGTTTTAGCTTGCAGAATCCTTTTATAGAAGAGTGGAAGGATGGAAGGGAAGGAATAGAAAGAAAGGAACTTTATCCTCTTGACTTTGGTAGATTTCTATGTAATTGCGAGGCACGAGGCACCGAAGCAATCTCAGAAGTGGGCTGAAGGATAATGTTACTAAGAATTGCGTTTTTAGCCTTCGAATAAATTCGAGGCTAAGAGGGCACAAGCCCCGAAAATCGGGACCGGGACTGGGTTTTAGCCTGAACTTCAGCCTTCGAATAAATTCGAGGCTAAGAAGGCACAAGTCGGCTCGAAGCCGACTAGGACTGGGTTTTAGTCCACTTGAGTGGACTTTAGATTAATGCTACTAAGAATTACGTTTTTAGCCGCTTTAAGAGATTGCTTCGCTCCATTTGCAATGACAGAAAGGAAGTGACGCTAATTTACCAAAGTCAAATCCTTTCGCCTTCCGCCTTTCGCCTTTGAGAGGGGGGTAGAATAGTGCCTGTTTTTGATTATGTTGCACAAGACATTCGTGGGAAAGCCCGAAAGGGAAAAGAGGAAGCCGAAACGGCGCAAGCCTTGGTGAGCCAACTACGCGGACGGGGACTTTTTGTCACTTCGCATCCTCAACCGGCAACAGGCAAAGGAACTCAAAAAAGGAACTTCTCTGAGATTACGATTTTCAAGGCAAAAGTCAAGACACAAGAGTTGATGATGTTTAGCGACCAATTTGCCGCAATGTTAGATGCTGGAATGGATATTACCGAATGTTTGGATGTTTTGGGAGCACAGGGTAAAAATCCAACTCTCAGAGAAGTTATTTCAAAAATCAAAATGGATGTAACGGAAGGTAAGTCTTTGGCGAAAGCTTTTTCAGAACACCCCAAAGTTTTTAACCATCTATACGTTAGCATGATAGAAGCTGCCGAAGCCAGCGGCTCGTACATTGAGGTACTTATGGATTTGGCAAAGACGTTGGATAAAGCTGAGAATATCAAACGCAAGGTTAAGGCAGCGCTTCAAATGCCAGTGATAACCATTACCATTGCTATAACTATAACCTTTGGCTTGATTAAGTTCGCAGTGCCTAAATTTACAAACTTATTCGAACAGCTTGGTGGAACATTGCCTCTGCCAACCAGGATATTGATAGGTATTAGCGACTTCATGCAAGGCTGGACAGGCTGGTTTTCAATTATAATGATTGTGGTGTTAGCAATAGGTTTAAAAAAACTTATTAGCACCCAAAAAGGGAAAAACGCTTGGGATAGAATCAAGCTGAAACTCCCACTTTTTGGGAATCTTATTCTCAAAAAATGTATCGTGTCTTTTTCAGGTACCTTGGCCTTGCTTTTACGTAGCGGCGTGGATTACCTTACAGCCTTAGAGATTGTCAAGAATACAGCGGACAATGAAGTCATTAGAGGTGTTTTAGAAGAAGCGGAGCGAAACATCAATCGGGGAGAGAGTTTCTCTAAACCCATTATAGAAAGCGGTGTATTTCCACCGTTAGTATGCCAGATGATTCAGTCTGGGGAACAATCAGGTAAAGTGGACGAGATGTTGGGTAAGCTTGCCAATATTTATGAGCGGGAGGTAGACCAAGCTGTAGAAAACCTGAGTAGAGCGCTAGAACCGATATTAACCGTCGTCTTAGGTCTGCTGATAGGAGGGGTTCTGCTAGGTTTGTATCTGCCTATGTTCAAAGCAGGAGAAGTTCTTTCAGGTAGCGGGTAAGGAGTCTGGAAATTTACCATGCCAGCAGTAAAAATTGTTGAATTAACTAAGGTATTTAAAAGTGGAATCAGACAAAAACGAACCGTGGCTCTCAATGGTTTAAACCTGGAGGTCAAAGAAGGCGAGATTCTAGGTTATTTAGGCCCCAACGGTGCTGGCAAAACAACGACTTTTAAAGTTCTTCTTGGGTTGATTCGCCCGACGGAAGGGGACGCGTGGTTGTTAGGGAAGAACATTAGGAATATAAACTCCAGAGAGGAAGTAGGTTTTCTCCCTGAACAGCCATATTTTTACGACTACTTGACAGCTCGGGAATTTTTAGACTTTTACGGTCAACTTTACAATTTAAGCAAACAGTCGCGGCGGGCGCGCGTGAATGAGCTTTTAGACCTGGTTGGTTTACATGATGCTGCATCGACGCAACTCAGGAAATTCTCGCGCGGTATGCTGCAGCGGGTAGGAGTCGCTCAAGCGTTGATAAATGAGCCTAAATTAATCTTTTTGGACGAGCCGATGGCCTCTTTAGACCCGATTGGCCGAAAACAGATGCGAGATATTATCTTGCGCCTGAAGTCTGAGGGTAAAACAGTGCTTTATAGTTCACATATCCTCTCCGATGTAGAGGCAATCTCCGATAGGATAGCAATCCTGTCACGGGGAAAATTGCTTGGCGTTGGGCAACTGGATAATCTCCTGGGTACTAGAGAACGACTGGTGGAGATGAATATTGAGGGTCTGGGCGAAGAGGGTAAAACAAAAATTAATCGGCTTGCGTTAGAAAGTATAGTTGAAAGAGGGAATAGAATTATCGTAAATATCTCTAGCGAAGAGATAGTGCAAGAAGTCCAGAAAATAGTTGTCCGACACGGAGCAACGCTGATTTCATTGATACCACGTATGGAATCTCTGGAAGATATCTTTGTTAGAAAAATGGAAGAAGAAAAAGAAGAATTGCCTTAATTACTTAAATTACTTAAATTGCCTTAATTTTTAGGCAATTACGGCGATTAAGGCAATCAAGGCAATAAATATGGATAATAAAGAGAGAGGCAAAGAACTTGAGAAACGAACGCGGCGGTTCGCCGTGCGCATCATAAAGTTGGCTAGCAAGCTACCCGATACCGAAGTGGGTAAGATAGTTAAATATCAGGTGACGAACCCGACGCCTGAAGGCAGTCGGGCTTCAAAAGCTAAAAGCTGAAGGCTGAAAGCTGAAGGTTTTTAAGGTACAAAGTAGAAGGCTAAAGGGGGCGTTTCATCCCCCTGCCTCGAAGGCGAGGGGGTCTTCACGCCTTTCCATTCTTACCTTTAGCTTTTATCCTTTATCCTTTATCCTTCTTATAATTAAAGCCGGCACTTCAATTGGCGCCAATTACCGTGAGGCTAATCACTCGGTATCAAAAGCTGACTTCATAAATAAGATAGGAATCTGTATGAAGGAAGCTTCAGAAACCCAGTATTGGTTGGAAGTAATTGTCGAAGCTGAATTGCTTCCTTGGCCCTGCGTAAAGCCTGATTATGAAGAATGCGGGGAACTTCTAGCCATTTTTATATCATCACATAACACCGCGAAACAATCAAAAAATTAAGGCAATTACGGCGATAAAGGCAATTAAGGCAATTAACAAAGAGATGAAGATAAAAGCCATCGCGTTGAATACATTTAGAGAAGCTATCAGGGATAAGGTGTTTTATAATCTGCTTATCTTCGCCGTGCTTGTTATTATCGCCTCTGTGCTCATAGGCGGTTTAAGCCTCGGTGTAGATGAAAAGATTATCAAAGATATTGGGCTTGCTGCTATTTCCCTTTTTGGAGTTCTCACCGCTATTTTAGTAGGAATCAGCCTTGTTTATAAGGAGATTGATAGAAGAACAGTTTACACTATAATATCGAAACCGGTGCATAGATATGAATTTCTAATCAGTAAGTATCTCGGACTATGTCTGACGTTGCTCGTAAACGTCGCTGCGATGACGGTATTTTTATTTATCGTTATTCGATGTCTACATTACTCACTGAGTTTAGTTCTGTTAAAAGCAGTTTTGTTGATTTATTGCGAATTAGTACTGGTGACTTCTATCGCCTTATTATTTTCCACTTTTACTTCGTCAACTCTAAGCGCGTTTTTCACTCTGGCTGCATACATTATTGGACATCTTACGACAGATTTAAAAGAAATTGGACAAGCGTCAAAAAGCCAGTTGTCGCGTTACATAATCAATTTCTGCTACTATATTCTGCCGAATTTCAACAACTTTAACATCAGGGCAGAGGTGGTACACGGAGTTGACATTAGCGGTATCTATCTTCTCGGTGTAGTAACCTACTGCGTTGTCTACACCGCAATTGTCTTATTCATATCAATTTTATCTTTCCAGAGAAGGGAATTTGATTAACTTGAAAAGGACGGTTACTCTTTCTTTCGTGACTTACTTCGTGAACCGACTATATAAGGGGTTCTACAAAATAATCGCCATTTTAATCTGTATCGGCTTAATGGCAAGCGTTTATTTCCTACAGCGGCAGATTGATAATGTTAAGCATAGCACTTTGAGCGAAAGGTTGCTCTTTTATTTTCCCCCGGGTGGATATGTTAAATCAGCAACATTGGGTTTTGATGTCGTAGTAGCTGATTTGTTATGGGCTTATACAATAGTCTCTTTTGGGGAAGATTTCGCCAAAAGTAGAAACTATGGATGGTTGTATCGTCCATTAGATGTCATTACCACATTGGATCCGCTTTTTGAAGAAGCATACCGATATGGCGGAATTTTGTTATCCATACAAACCCAACAGGTAGATAAAAGCATCGCCTTGCTTGAAAAAGGGATTAAGGAATTCAGGAAAAAGGGACTCTCTGTTAACTGGCGCTTCTATTTCATTTTGGGATTTAATTATACATATTACAAAAACGACGATGTAAAAGCAGTGAGGTATTTTGAAAAAGCATACAGTTTACCCGGGCACCCAACCTATCTGCCGCGCTTGATAGGTAATTTGTATACTAACATAGCTAAAGCCGACAAAATAAATCCTGAAGAAAAAGTAGATTTGGCTATTAAGTTCCTCGAAGAGGCATACGAGCAATTTAAAGACGAAAAGATGCGAGTGGAAATTATGTCTAAAATCAAGGAGTTGCTGGTCGAAAAACACACGTATTTCCTGGAAAAAGTCGCAAGGGCGTACAAAGATATTTACGGCAAATATCCAGATAAGTTGGAAGATTTAATTCGGGTGGGACTTATCAAAGCGATGCCGATTGAGCCGCATGGTAGGCGGTACGTTATCGACCCGCAGACAGGTAAGGTGAACCCCACAGACGGAAAGTAATCCCACTTTGAATATTGGAAAAAAGATGAAAGTAAAAATGGATGGAATAAGCTTCGAAGGAGTGATTGACATGAAGACTAAATTGTTTCGGACTATAGCGCAGGGAGGAATCCGAGTAAAATCTGACTCACGAGGTTTTACTCTCCTGGAAACCATGATAGCTCTGGGAATTTTGCTCATTGGCGCAGCCGGTATTTTAAGCTTATTCAGTTATGGACTTAGAGCCACTACTCCGTCAAAGCATATAACAGCAGCTACGAACATTGCGCGAGCGAAGTTGGAAGAGATTAAAAGTATCCCCTTAGAGAATAAAAATACCCCCTTTGAGAATATTATAATCATGTTTCCCGGTGATGAGGCTTACGATGTTGGGAGTGCATCGCTTCCTGAAGAAGCAACGTGGACGGTAAGTTATCCAGACGGAAC
>SDBU01009299.1_pt1 | contig 11041 bp, 11 predicted proteins | sample 2277071 | NCBI WGS metagenome assembly SDBU01 (sample SAMN10397929, study PRJNA504765) | marine sediment metagenome | isolation source: marine sediment core GS08_GC12, 126 cmbsf | place: Arctic Ocean: Gakkel Ridge, Loki's castle | collected 2008
GCCGATATACCATTAACGATATTCAATGGGTAGAGCAGGACGGGGAGGTAGTCCCGGTTGATCAGACTGAATTTGCCCGGGACCCGGTTTTTGGTTTCAAACACAGCAATTTGAAAGCATGGGTAGCCGAGAAAATGGGTAAGGCCGTAAAATGCCGGGACGTGTGCTCCATATCCCTGAGGCTGCTGCGCGAGGGCGGGCCGGAAGCAGTCGCCGGCAAACTTGCCGGCCTGTCCGGGAGGGCACCGGTCATTGTTAATGCTGCCTGCTACCAGGACCTGGAAGTGCTGGCCCTCGGTATTTTGGCGGAGGAGCGGAAGGGTAAAATCTTTGCCTACCATTGCGCCGCCTCCTTCATTAAGGCACGGGGTGGATTTGAAGATAAACCACTGCTGGCCCAGCCGGATTTAGCCACCGGCCAGGGGCCGGGACTGATCGTGGTTGGTTCTTATGTCAACAAGACATCACGGCAGCTGCAACAGCTGCTTAGCTCAGGCCTGGCGCAGGGTATCGAGCTGAGAGTGCCCAGGCTGCAGAGTGAACAGAGCCGGAGGGTTGAAATAGAGGCAGTTGCGCAGTCAGTGAACGGGCAACTGGCGGCCGGTGTTACCACCGTGCTCTACACCTCACGAACGGTGCACCTGGCTGCCGGCCGGAGTTCCCGGGAGATCGGTAATAGCATAACGTCGTCGCTGTGTGCAATCATCCGGCGGATTCAACCCTACCCGAACTATTTAGTGACCAAGGGGGGAAATACCAGTTTTGAGCTGGTACGCAGCGCTCTCGATGTCAGGGAGGCTCTGGTACTCGGCCAGGTAATAGCCGGTGTGCCGGTGTGGCGATTGGGGGCGGGGGCACGCTGGCCGGATATTCCCTACGTGGTCTACCCCGGTAATCTGGGTGATGATTATTCACTGCGTAAGGTAGTAGCAATCCTGGAGGGGCGTTGATTGGGAGTACCAAGAACAGGAAGGGAAATGCCAAAAGATAACCGGCCGGACCTAAGCGTAATTGAGCAGGTAAGCACTGAGATAGTTTCACCGGTTTCGTATTTTTCCTGCAACCGGTTGAATTCTACTGCCTTGGGATTGTCAGCAGCGAAAAAGTTCAAGAAGTCGGTATCAACCTCAAATTGGAAAAATGAAACGAGAGCGGCAATATTGATGAGGACAACCGCAATAATAATAGGTGTAGCTGCGGCACAACAAAACCTGGCAATTTTTCCCATTGGAATACCCTTTCCATACTGGATTATATCGCATTAAGCGAACAGAGAGTAGCTAATCCAGGAATAGTCAGCCGGGAGCCAGGGGTGTTTTGATTGATATTTTAAGCCGTCAATAATATAATCAAGGGGTTCTGCAGCCAATCAGGAGGACCACTTTCATCGCTAAATTCAACCAATCAGAGGTAGTTTATGGAAGCCTCGGAGAAAAAACGGGCGTCTCTTGTTAACAGCCGAGGAGAGGTAGTATGGATATCAGACTCGACAACAAAGTAGCCATCGTCACCGGAGCAACCAGTGGTATCGGCCGGGCCTGCGCCGATTTACTGGCTGCCAGCGGCGCCAGGGTAGCTCTGGTGGGCACTAACCCACAGCGCCTGACAGCGGCCACCGAAAGCATCCAGCAAAAAGGGGTTGCCCGGGGTTACCGCTTGGATGTAACCGATATACCGGCAATCTCAGCTACCGTCAGCCGCATCCGGCAGGACCTGGGTGAAGTGGATATTCTGGTGTGCAGCGCCGGGATTAATATCCCCAAACTGGCCCATGAGGTCAGCGAAGCCGACTGGGATGCTATCTTCACCGTCAACACGAAGGGATTGTTTTTTTGTAATCAGGCAGTAGCTATCCAATCGATGATACCTCGTAAAAAGGGGGTGATTATGAATATCGCCTCACAGATGGGGCTTGTCGGCGGGTTTAAGCGTTCCGTCTATTGCGCCAGCAAGGGAGGAGTCATCCAGCTAACCCGTGCTGAAGCTGTCGACTGGGCGCCGTATAACATTCGTATCAATGCGGTCGCCCCTACCTTCGTTCTAACCCCGATGATTCAGGACTCATTGGATGACCCCGAATTTAAAGACTACGCCCTGGGCAACATCCTCTTTCACCGGATGGCAACAGTCGACGATGTGGCGGCTGCCGTCTGTTTTCTGGTCAGCGATGAGGCCAATATGATTACCGGCACGGTGCTGCCGGTAGATGGAGGCTGGACTGCCAAGTAAACGAAAAAGACCGCCAGCTAGAATAATGCATCGATAACCCAATGGTGCCTTATACCTTCAGTATCCGGTCGATTTGCTGGTCACGCCAGTGCCGCTGCTGCTGATAGGTCGAGTGAGGCCGAAAGCGGTGATAACAGCCCTCCGGGTTTGCTCCCAGAATCTCCATATTATCCATATCGCCGGGACCAAGCCCTTTCCTCTGGCAATACCACAGATACCCTATCTCCGGCACGGCAAAGCCCATCAGCTGCGCTACCAGGCAATCCGCCGCCACGTAATCACAGCTGGCAACGGCCACTCCCCACTCAACCGGCTCTCCGGAGACCGGGCCATTACCCTCCATAGCGATAAAACCGTCGATGATACTGAGCTGCGGCGGGTAGGCGGCAGTCAGCAGATACAGGTTCAGGTTATGGGCAGGATAGCCCTGGTGCATCCGCCTCTTATCTCCATGGCTGAAGCTTAAAGCCCCCATTGCCAGGTTCTTGATAGACAGGGTGGCAACAACGGTATCGTGTGTCTTGGCCGGCCCGATGACAATGCGGTAATCGCTATCGATTATTTGTCGGGCAAAGTGTACTTTCATCGGGTGCAGCGCCGAATCGTACAGCTCGACCAGCTCCCACTCACCCTGATTAAGGTCAACCAGCTCAACCCCGAATTCCTTAATTAAACCCAGGTAGCCGAATTTTTCATATCCGGCATCGGCCGGGCCGAGGGTTGACTCGCCAATGGTGATTTTGCCGTCGTAGCGTTCCCGCAGGAATTTAAGCAACGGACGGACGGCATCGACGTGGGTCGCCGCCAGTTGATTTTGCGTTGAGACGAAGTTGACCTTGATGAACAGGTTCTGTTTACCATCGAGGTCAATTTCGTTCTCAATCAGCCGCAAAGCAGCCTCGATATTCGCCGACCGATGACCACCCCGGCTAAGGGCAACCTTTGATTTCATTTTATCGAACTCCTCTCCCGGCCATCAGCAACTCAGCAGCACGGCCCTGGCTTAATACCCTGCCGGCCGGCATTGGGTGCTGGTGTTGCTGTACTTAACGATTTCCTGTCTTTCCCCGGTTAATCTCAGCCAAACAGAGCCTCCCTATTCTTCAGCCAGGTAGTCTCTTTCCATTTCCTTATATTTAGCCAGCCCGGTAATCAGGTTGCGTCCCTCGAAAGTAACGATGCGGTCAGCAAAACCCCGGGTAGTGCCGGTCTCCTTTAACAGCTGCATCAGCTCTTGGATGGTCCTGGCAGCGGCACAAGGAGCCGAACGGGGGAAAATAACAATTTTGTACCCCATCTCTGCCAGCCGGCGCACCGTCAGCAGCGGGGTTTTGGTGCCTTCATCCATGTTGACCAGCAGGGGGGCGGTGATTGAGCGGGCAATGATATTCAGCTCTTCCAGGGATTGGGGTGCTTCTACAAAAATAACGTCGGCGCCGGCGGCCAGGTAGGCCCTGGCCCGCTTGATGGCTTCATCCAGCCCCAGCACTGCCCGGGCATCGGTGCGGGCAATCAGCACAAAATCAGGGTCCTGGCGGGCAGCCACGGCGGCTCTTATCTTGCTCACCATCTCGCCCTCAGAGATAACCTGTTTTCCCTCAAAGTGCCCGCACTTCTTGGGCGTGATCTGGTCTTCGAGGTGAATGCCGGCGACACCGGCCCTCTCATATTCCCGCACAGTGCGGGTAACATTGATTGCATTCCCATAGCCGGTATCGGCATCGGCAATCACCGGTAAGGCAACGGCACCGGCCAGGTTCTGTGCCTGGGTAACCATCTCGGTCATGGTTAACAGCCCGATATCGGGCTGGCCGATAAGGCTCATCGCCGCCCCGGAACCGGTCATATAGACTGCCTGAAAACCACCGGTTTGCTCGATAATTTTGGCGGTAAAAGCATTGTGGGCACCAGGCGCCACAATAATCCCCGGTTTTTTAAGTAGCTCCCGTAGTCTGGTCGTCTGTTTCATCAGTTTTTACCTCTGCCGAGTTGCTGTAGTTTATCCTATAATCAGCTAGCCGGTCAAAGGGCAGCCCGGCGCTGTCCCGGCAGCCACTACCGGTTACCTGGTTAAGCTCACCGAGCGGATTAGGTTGCTGGAGGCTGCTTCAAAATGGCCGGCGCTTGTGCCGTGTCGGCAGAGTATCTATAATTAGCCTGATCAAGAAGACCCCCTCTTGGGGGTGATGCCTGTTCAGCTAAAAGGCCCTGGTTGAGTGAGGGCGAAGGATGATGGTAATGAACGAGCAACCGATTTACGACCTGGTAGTTAAGGGCGGCAGGGTAATTGACCCGGCACAGCAGGTCGACGGCACAATGGATATCGCTACTGCCGGCGGTAAGGTGGTGAAGGTTGCCGCCGATATCCCGGCCGGGGAATCGAAACAGGTTTTCGATGCCAGCGGTAAAATAGTGACCCCCGGCCTGATTGACGCCCACACCCACGTCTATGACGCCGTACTCGATGCCGGAGCGCACCCGGACGATGCCGGCGTCAATCAGGGAGTGACGACCGTTATCGATTGCGGGAGCGCCGGCTACGCCACCTTCGGTGGATTCCCGAAATACGTGGTTCCGGCGGCAAAGACTACCGTCTACTGCCTGTTACACATCGGCTCCTTCGGTATCAGCTCCATGCCGGAGCTGTGGTATCCGGAGGAAATCAATGTCGCCGCCACCGAAGCGGTGATTAAGGCTAATCCAGGCTTGATCAGGGGCGTCAAGATACGCCTGGTGGGAAAGCTAATCGCCAGCGGCGGTGTCGAGGTTATCAAAATCGCCAAGGCGACGGCGAAGAAGTTTAACCTGCCACTGATGGTGCACATCGGTGACGGCAACAGCTGGGTCTCCCCGACGCTGACCAGAGAGTGCCTGCCGCTGCTGGAGGCAGGCGATATCATCACCCACATCTACACCGGCCTGCTCGGCGGCGTGCTCGGCGATGATGAGCGGGTAATTCCGGAATTCGCTGCCGCCAGAGAGCGGCATGTCATTCTCGATAGCGCCCACGGGCGGAGCAATTTCACCTACTTCGTCGCCCGTAAAATGCTCGAGCAAGGCTACCTGCCCGATGTCATCAGCACCGACCTCACCAAACCATCGATAACCGGGCCGGTCTACGGGCTGACCGTCACCATCTCGAAGTTCATGGCACTCGGTATCCCGCTGGAGAAGATAATCGCCATGACCACCATCAACCCGGCCAAAGTGATGAGCTTCGCCGACCGCAAGGGCAGCCTCGAACCCGGTAAGGACGCCGATATTTCGGTACTGGAGATAAAATCCGGCAAGTGGCCGCTTTTCGATTGCAACCAAGACCGGCTGGATGTCGAGAGACTAGTCGTGCCGGTGATGACAATCAAAGCGGGTGAGCTCATTACACCGCAGCCGGTAGCCTGGCCGCAGGAAGCGGAGTAGGCGATTGGCCGCTGCCAGCCCCCCCCCCCCAAATCCGGCTGGCCGTCACCCGGGAAGCAGCCTGGTTCACACCTGGAAGGGATTGAAAACGGGCCAAACGATAATTCAGAAAATTCCGGGGAAGCCTTCAGCCAGCAACGCCGACCCGGGTGATATCATCGATGTCGCTATCGATGTTCGTATCGCCAGGGATTTCGGCGGAGCCAATGTTGTCAAGAACCTCCGGGAAAACGGCTTACCGATTCACGCTGCCGAGCGGACATTCTTCACCTTCGACTGCAATCCGGGTGGGTGCGACCAGCAATACGCCACCAATCAACACCTTTGCCGGCTTTTTGCCAGGAGCAACGGCATCAAAGTATTTGATATCGAACGGGGAATAGGGACTCACCTGGTAATCGATGAGGGAATTGCCCAACCGGCCGGTACCATCGTTTCAACAGATTCACACGCCAACATTCTGGGTGCCATCGGCGCCTTCGGCCAGGGTATGGGCGATAGCGATATTGCCCATGCGTTTGCCTACGGCAGGGTATGGTTCAAGGTACCCCGCACGGTCAAACTGGTGCTGCGAGGCACACCCTCAAGCGTTGGCTTCCCCGAAAGACGTTGTCTTGAAGATGCTGCAACACCTGGGCGCCAACGGATTGCTCGGCCAGGCGGCTGAGATAGACGGAGATTACGTCCGTTCCCTGTCTCTCGACGGCAGGATTACGATGGCGTCGATGGCCACTGAGATGGGGGGCATAATCATCCTGTTCCCTTCCGAGAACATCACGGCGGATAAGAATGCCGATTACACGAGTATCATCGATATCGATATCGATAATCTCCGTCCCCAGGTCTCCCGCCCCGGCCACCCGGAAGACGTCGTCGGCGCCAGCGATAATGAGACAGTGCAATAACCCGGGGAACGCCTGGTTGGATTAGTGAAGCTCCAGTATCAAGCTGCCTTTATTCAACCAGAGGGCGGGGTTTATCGTCTCCATCGAGCAGTGCTCTTATCCCTGGCTCAGAGTTTGTCCTTCAGTTCCTGGTAGGTTTCAGCCAGGGCTTCGGGGACCACCCTCACTGCCGACATTACCGGCATAAAGTTGGTGTCCCCCTGCCAACGGGGCACGATGTGGGTATGGATATGGCCATCAATGCCGGCCCCGGCTACCTTGCCGATATTGATGCCTACATTAAAGCCGCCGGGGTTAAAGACCTGCCGCAGCAGCTTAATCCCCCGGCTGACTATTTGAAAATGCTCGCCAAGCTCGCCATCGGTTAGCTCCTCCAGGCTGGCTACATGCCGGTAGGGGGCTACCATCAGGTGACCGGGGTTATAGGGGTAGCTATTCATCATGACGAAGTTCTGAGCGCCGCGATAGAGGATATAGTTTAGAGCGTCATTATCCTGCCCTGGTTTTTCACATAAAATGCACCCGGCCGGTTTCTCCATCCGGACATATTCAATCCGCCACGGTGCCCAAATCTGCTTCATATCACTCCCCCCTATCGGCTCCCTGAGTGCTATTTTAGCCGGCTGGCCGGCGGGCGTCAACGGGTTTATCATAAAATACAAAAGTGGTCGATTGGGGGGGGGATAACATTCTTTGATGGTGATTTTAAAAGCATTTCGCTGTCTCCTTAATTGTAAAAAATACGGCGATGCTCTATAGTTACACCAGCTATGGAAGACAGGCGCCCACCAAGCGATACCATTACCTTTCTCGGTACAGCCGGTACCCGGATAATGGTCGCCAATCAGGTTCTGGCCTCTGGCGGCTTATGGCTTAGCTTGAGTGGCACCGAGCTACTCCTCGACCCCGGCCCCGGCAGCGTAGTTCAATCCACCAAAAGGAAGCTCAGCGCCGATAAGCTCAGCGCTATCATCCTGTCGCACCGCCACCTCGACCATTCGGCAGATACCAACATCATGATTGAGGCAATGACCCAGGGTGGGTTTAAGCGGCACGGCTGGCTGTTCGCCCCGGCCGACGCCCTGGGCAGTGAGCCGGTTGTTTTCTCCTACCTGAAAAATTACCTCGATGGTGTCGAGGTCTTAGCCGAGGGCAAGTCCTACTCGGTGGGCAATGTCTCCTTTACCACCCCGGTCCGGCACATACATCAGGTAGAAACCTACGGCATCACCTTCAAAACCAGCGGGCATACCTTTTCCTATATTGCCGATAGCCGTTACTTCGATGGCCTATGCCAGAGCTACGGCGGTGAGCTGCTGATTATTAACGTGGTCAGGTTAGAGGCTAATCACCCCTTTGACCACCTATCGGTGCCTGATGCCGGGCACATTATTACGGAGCTAAAGCCCAGGGTAGCCATTCTAACCCATTTTGGCAGGACCATCTGGCAAGCCAAACCACGGGAGGTAGCCCGCAGGCTGTCTGCGGACACCGGGGTCAAGGTAATCGCCGCCCGGGATGGCATGAAGTTTGACCTGTCACAGCTGGATGAGAGCACTTAGCTATTGACAAAAATAGTCATTTATGATTCTATTGCGACAGAGAGTACGTTGTAAAATCAGAACAGATGTGCTATCATTAGGACAAGAATAGGTATTTTATAATCAATTGTACGGCTACTCAAAGCTAGTATACTAGCCTTGAGAAACCCCTATCACAGATATGACATTCTACAAAGGGGGTCAAGAGGATGGCTATTAAAAACACCACAACCGCATTTGAAGGTATTTATGTAGCACCAGAAGCCTCTCTCTACCTTACCACCACTCTGAAACGAGATGTCTCAATAGGGCACCAAGTTTACCCTATCCACTCCAGAAACCTTATTCGTTGGATTAGAACAGGGCTTGCATCCCCTGAACTGAAACATGTCCCGGGAAGGGAATTACTAATTACCTTTGAAGACCTAGTCTCTATGCGTGTCATCGCCGTACTACGGTCACTTGGTGTGAGTTGGCTAAAAATTCATAGGGCGGAACGTTGGATGCGAGAAAAGACAGGCTATCGTCGGCCATTTGCTGTTGAGTGTGTGTGGACTGAGACGGAAGATATCTTTGCAGAGTTCCCCGAAGGGTTTATTGCTGCGAGTCGTCGAGGGCAACTGGCATTTGTTGAATTATTCGGCCAGTATCTTCAACCTGTGGAAGATATGACTTTTGTTCGCCACAACGGTGTGAGTGTTGCTGCTACATGGACACCCCATGAAGATGTAATGATGAATCCGAAAATACAGTTCGGTGAACCCTGTATAGTCAGTACTCGCATGCGGACTCGTATTCTCTGGCTAATGTGGAACGGTGGGGATTCTATTGAATACCTTACAAGAGCATTCAATCTCACGGTGCCACAAATAGAACACGCATTGGAGTGGGAACATCGTCTTAGAGCCATTCAAGCCTCCTAGATATCTTGTTGACAAAGACCTGAGTCCAGATTGGGCCGTGATATGCCTTATAGATGATACCCAACAATTACCACCAACCACTACCGAGCAGAACTGTGGAGAAGCGCATTGACCTACCTCAATAAGATACTGTATCAGGTTACTAAACCGGCCCGCTATACCGGTGGCGAGTGGAATAGCGTGGTCAAGGACTGGGATAAAACCTTCCTCCGGATTGCCCTCTCTTACCCCGATTTATATGAAATAGGTATGTCCAATATGGCGTTGCCTATCCTCTATGAGCTGCTCAACAGCCAGCCGGATGTTCTCGCCGAAAGGGTCTATGCCCCCTGGGTAGATATGGAAGCAGCAATGCGGACAGCCGGTATCCCCCTGTTCAGCCTCGAATCCAGGCGCCCGCTAAAAGACTTCGATATTATTGGTTTCTCACTGGGCTACGAGCTTACCTATACCAATGTGCTCAATATGCTTCACCTGGCTCAAATACCAGTCCTCGCCTCAGAGAGGAATGACTCTCACCCGGTAATCATCGCCGGTGGCAGCTGCGCTCTCAACCCGGAGCCGATGGCTGACTTTATCGACTCTTTTATAATCGGGGATGGTGAAGAGGTATTGTTCGAGCTACTGGATTGCTTCCGGGATTGGAAACGAGCGGGCACGGGGGCTCCGAAAAAGGAGCTGTTCCGTCAACTGGCTACCATCCCCGGCATCTATCTGCCCGCCCTGTATCAAGTGGAATACCAGGCGGATGGTTCATTTAAAAGGATTACTCCCGGCGTCGCCCAGGCTAAAGCCACCATCCAGCGGCGCATCGTGGCCAAGCTCCCTCCCCCGGTCACCAAACCGGTAGTGCCTTACATCGAGGTAATCCACGACCGGGGAGCAATCGAGATTCAGCGGGGTTGTAACCGCGGTTGCCGCTTTTGCCAGGCAGGAACTATCTACCGCCCGGTGCGCCAGCGCCCTCAATCCGAGGTAGTGCAGGCGGCCGGAGAGCTTATTGCCAACTGCGGCTACAACGAGGTGTCCCTGGTCTCACTCAGCACCAGTGATTACGCCGGCATCGATGAGCTGGTAGCTAAGCTGGCCCACCGCTATCCTCAGCTTAGCCTGTCACTACCCAGCCTTCGCATCGATAGCTTTTCAGTCAGCCTGATGGAGGCGCTTCCTTCCCGCCGGAAGAGCGGGCTTACCTTCGCTCCGGAGGCCGGCAGTGAACGGCTGAGACGAAGCATCAACAAGAACATCGCTGAAAGCGAGCTGCTGAAAACAGCCGCCGCCGCCTTCGACCGAGGCTGGATAAACCTCAAGCTATACTTTATGCTTGGCCTACCTACCGAAACCATTGATGATATCGAGGACATTATCCAGCTGGTCGATAAGCTCAACTCACTGGGCAGAAAAGCCAGCGGGAAAAGACCCCGGTTAAGAATCAGCCTATCCACCTTCGTGCCCAAGCCGCATACCCCTTTTCAGTGGGTCGCCCAGGATAATGAGGAATCGCTAAGCGCCAAACACGAGCTGCTTAACCTCGGGCTGCGCCGGAAAGGAATCAGGCCATCCTGGTCAGACCCGGCAGTGAGCCTGCTGGAGGCAGCATTATCACGAGGGGACAGGCGGTTAGGTAAAGTCATCCACCGTGCCTGGCAGGCCGGCTCAACCTTCGATGCCTGGAGTGAGCACTTTAATTATGGAAACTGGCTGGGCGCCTTTGAGGAGGCCGGGCTTGAACCCAGCTTCTATGCCCAGCGGGAGCGCCCCCTGGATGAACCCTTACCCTGGGCTCATATCGACGTTGGCGTAACTACCGCTTTTCTAAAGCAAGAATACCGGCGTGCCATTGAGGGCATCGAAACCACCGACTGCCGCTATGAAGCCTGTAACCTCTGCGGACTGGAACGCTGGCAGCCAGATTGCCACCACCAGCAGCAAGGGCTTACTCAAAGCAAGTGATTGCCAGCGCCAGCATCAATGGCTTATTCAAAGCAAGTGATTGCCAGCGCCAGCATCAATGGCTTATTCAAAG
>SDBU01009300.1_pt1 | contig 11039 bp, 8 predicted proteins | sample 2277071 | NCBI WGS metagenome assembly SDBU01 (sample SAMN10397929, study PRJNA504765) | marine sediment metagenome | isolation source: marine sediment core GS08_GC12, 126 cmbsf | place: Arctic Ocean: Gakkel Ridge, Loki's castle | collected 2008
TCCATCCTGAAGATGACTTCTCTCCCCACCATTTTCTTAGCCAGGCTCTTCTCCGTTACGCGCCCCGTCTCCAGGCGGGCGGTGACTTTTCCACGCCTCAGAACCGTCACCCTGTCGCTTATCGCCAGCACGATGGGGAGCTTATGGGTGATGAACGGGATGATGGCGAGTTCATCGCTAGCCATGGTTTGGATGGATGCCAGGAGTTTCTTCGTTTCGGGGGGCGTCAGCGCGGAAGTTGGCTCGTCGAAGATGAGGACCTTGGCTCCGCGATAGAGGGTCTTCAGGATCTCCACCACCTGCTTTTCCCCCTCTGAAAGCTGCCAGACTTTTGCCCTTAGGGCGACGTTGAATCCGTATCTCTCGCAGAGTTCCTGTATCTCCTCCTCCGCCCTCTTCAGGTTCAGAATTCTTCCAGCCTTCGGGTGCCCAAGGATGATGTTTTCGATCACCGTGTGAGCGGACACCAGTTTGCGGTGTTGATGAACCATCCCTATCCCCAGATCAATGGCATCCAGAGGCGACCTGAATTTGACCCTCTTGCCGCCGATGTAGATCTCGCCTTCGTCGGGTTGCAATAGCCCGAACAGGATATTCATCAAAGTGGTTTTCCCGGCGCCGTTCTCCCCGAGGACGGCGTGAATCTCGCCCGCTTTCATCTCGAAATCTATGCAGTCATTGGCGACGACGCCCGGGAATCTCTTCGTGATTCCCCTCGCCTCCAAGACCGTCTCTCCGCGTTTTATCCCTTCCAGGAGCCCTTTTTGCATTTGTCTCTCTTCTCACCCACCAAAATACAGCATAAATTGAGGCTCCCTCCTTTTGGGAGTTTTCCCCTCAAGAAGGGAGCCTCATGCCTCTTTACACGAACCCTTGCGAAGGTTTGTGAGCAGATTTTGAGCCAGAAATGCCTTCGTCCACCCAAAACTGCTCTGTTGCCAGTGCTATTCGCAACCTTCGCAAGGGTGGCTGGAGTTTCACTCCAGTACCACCGTGCCTTCCAGGTCGAAGTTGAACTCTGCAAGCAGCCACTCGTCCGACAGCATCTCACCAGCCTGCTTGACCACTGTCCCCGCGGCTGGAATCGGCAGATTCTCCAGCGCCAGGCCAGTTCCGTTGCTCACGAACTCGAATTCGAAGAAGGGATCCCACACTCCCTTGATCATCTGATCTCTTCGTTTCTCAACGAGCTTGATGATCTCATCCGGAATCAATGGCCGTGCTTTCGGGCTTATGGCGTCAACTCCCACCTTGTTGTCGTTCATAATGTCAACGGTGGGAAGCTCTGTGCCATCGGCTAGAATCATTTTGTCGTCCATGCCCATGTACAGCACCGTCTCTGGACTTACATCGCCAGCCAACCAATCCTTGACGATCTTCTCGTAGAGAACTTCCCAGCGCGTGTCGAAGGACACGGCCACGGTATCCGTGCTCGACCAGCCGTAGAACCCCACTATGTCCATGTCCTTGCCTACGAACCAGATGCCCTCTTCCTGGGCGGCGTCCAGGGGGGACCCGGAATCGGTCTGCTGGGTTAAGACATCAACGTTGTACTGCGTTATCAGGGTCTTGGCGATTTCTCGCTCTTCCGTGGGCAGGTACCAGTCACCGGAGTACTTCACGTACACCGTGATGTCTTTGCCAAGCAACTCTGCTGCATCCTGCACCCCAAGGTAAAAGCCGGCCTGCCGCCTGATGACCTGAACACAGGGGAAGGCCGAGACGATGCCTATGTTGCCTGACTGGGTTAACGCTCCGGCGATGAGGCCTTCCAGGTACAGCGCCTGATACTGTCTGGGGAAGAGCCTGATGAAGTTCCTCTTCGTGGTCAGATCGCTGGCAATGATGGATACAAAGTAAACATCAGGGTACTTATCAGCGATGTCTTTCAAGGGCAGCCCCATGAACTCTGCGTTACCCACGACGATGTCGGCCCCGTCAGCGATCAACTCTTCGGCGTAGGGAACTGTGGCATCAGGTCCTACTCCCTCTCTGTAGACGTAGTCTACATTGGGATATTTCTCAGCGATTCGCTTTCCGGCGCGATCGTGGGCTCCAGACCAGGTTGTCCCCTCAATTATACTGAAGTGCTCGATCGCCAGGGTAGCACCCTCCTTCACTTCTTTAACCACTTCGACGGTGACAAGAACCTCTTTCTCGACCACCTCAGGGGCGGGCGCAGCGCAGGCCGCCAGCATCGCCAGTACCGCCATTAGGGAGATGACCACTAACGCTGTTTTCTTCCAGGACATTTTTTTCCTCCTTTGATTTGTGTGAAATGTTGAGCGCGAACCGCTAGCGCTCAGGCTTGAGACAAACTCTGTCTAGCTTATATCCATCCCTCCTTTACTTGCTTGTAACTATTCACGCTCCCGCTGGACCCTAGTCCAGCGGCCTCGGCAGCCTGTTGTTACCCTGACCAAGTAGGGTCCAGTGGTTTTCGATGCCCGATTACACCCTCGGGGCAGTGGACTAGGGTCCGCTGCGAGCACAGGTGAACAGATACACCTGTTTTTGGGAGCGGCGCACGCAACCAGTTATCCGTGGTCTGAGTCTCGCTGTCGCTGCCGCGGCCACCTGCGTTCCCCTCCGCCTGAAGTGGTCCCAATTATACAAAATCATTGGGAGCTTGTCAAATCTGCATTTAACTTCCAACCTCCAACTTCCAACCTCCACCTTCCACCTTCCAACTTCCAACTTCCAACTTCCACTTAAGGCAATCGCTCAAACCAGAAGGGCGACGGTTTGCTTTGACCTTCCATCCACAACTGATAGGTGATCTGCACATGGCCCAGGTGGAGAGCGGTATGGTCAATGACGTGCAAAATACACCAGCGGACCGGGATCGTTCGGCCCCTCGCCTGTCGTGTGTCATCCAAATCGCTCTCGTTCAGGGCAGAGAACACCTCCCGCGTCTCCGCCCCAGTGTCTTCCAAGAGGTGGACAAGATCAGAGGCATCGCTGGCCTGGGTGGTGAATTCGGCGTCGCGGTCTCGGGTGGGAGGACGTCCTCCCACCACCTCGCCGATCCAGAAATGCTCCGCGCCAGCGATGTGGGTTGCCAGGACAGCCAGGGAGTTGGTGGCGTCATCCTCAATGGGGTGCCAGTTCAGAGCCTCCGCAGGCAGGTCGGCGATCAAATCCCGAACCTGGCTCCGCAAGTCTTCGATTCGCTGTAAGTAGTTTTCCAACTCTGAGAGCATTTTCACCCCTGGTATTGGAGATTAGATATTCAATCTCCAATCTCCAATTTCTAATTTCTAATTTCTAATTCCCTTCTTTGAAGGCCACGAACCGCCCCCACATGGACGCGATTTCCATGCCTTTCTGCAGGTAGCAGCCGATGTAGTAGCGGCCGCTGGGCGCAGTGGCGATGTCCTTCCCCAGGTTCTCGGCGTGGACGATCTTCTTCGGGAAGAGGTTCAGGTGCATGTCCTGGTAGTACTTGTCCAGAGGATACATCTCGTCCCAGTCCTGGCCAAAGTCCTCGATCAACTTGCGGTTGGCCTCTTCGAAGGTCTTGGGGTGCCAGAGTCTCTGGATGGTGTTCATGGGATGGTCTGCGCTCACGGCGTCCACGCCAATCCACTTGATCTGCATGTCCACGCACCACTGCGCGAAGTCAGCGGAAGGCCCAGGGTGCTTGATCATGTAGCGGAACTCATCGGAGTCCGGGCTGATCCAGCCATATTTGTGCCAGCCGGTCTTGATGATGAGGATGTCCCCTTTGTGGATGTCCACCACGTCTTCGATCATCTGGGGCGTGTACACGCTGGAATTGCTGACCAGGTGGGAGATGTCGGCGATGACGCCCGGCCCCACCCACTCCTCCAGCGGCACCTCGCCGATGGTGCGGCCCGCCGGCCAGAAGTGCTTCTCGCCGTCCATGTGGGTCGCCAGGTGAATGCTGGCGTTGCAGATAGAGCCGTTTCGGCCCATGCCGAAGTGCTGGCCGCCGACCCGCTTGGTGTAGGTGACAGTCAGTGGAACGTAGTTTGCCCACTGCGGCGTCTGGACGCTGAACGGGATGGTGAGGTCCAGCATCTCGGCCGAGCTCATGATCTGGAAGAACTCTTCCTCGTCCATGCCGTCTGGAGCCTGGTGGGCGACCACGCGCGACCAGGCGGTCTCGACTTCCATGAAAGGTATGGGCTGGATCATGATCCAGGCGCGTTGGTTGTTGAGCTTGTCAATGTCGCCCACAATACATTCAGCCAGCAGCAGGTGGGCCTTGGGCATGGTGATGTGGGTCAGCTCGTAGTACTCGTCCTGGGGGAACATCTCGTCCCACGTCTTGCCGTAGTCCTGCATGAGCTTGGCTTCGGCCTTTTCGAAGTGGTTAGCGTGCATGCGGCGGATGGGGGTGTTCATGGGATGCTCGGCGCAGCCGCAGTCCACCCCGATGACCTTGAGCTTCATGTCCAGAGCCCACTGGAAGAAGTCGGGAGAAGGGCCGGGGTGTTTCACCAGGAAGCCGAATTCCTTGGACTCCACCCCGCCCTGGGCGTCCTCGTTGTAGACATCGGGCTGGTCCCAGGAGTACTTGTGGTAGCCGGTGTTGATGATCAGGATGTCCCCCTCTTTGACGGTGGCCCTCTCCATGATCATCTCAGGGGTGTACAGGCTGTAATCGGACACCGCATCGGAGATGTCCACCACCACGCCAGGCCCGCACAGGTCTTCCAGCGGAACGTCGGCGATGGCTCTGCCCCCGGAGTGGAAGGCCGTCTCGCCCACCAGGTGCGTGCCCACCGTGTTGCTCCAGTTCAACAACTGGCCGTTGGCGCCCTGACCGCCTCCATAGGCCCCCGTGACCCGCTTGAAGAAGTGCACCTCCAGTGCCTTCTCCCCCGGCCACGGCGGCGTAAAGATGCTGCAGCCCTGGGTTAGGTCATAGAGCTTTGATTCGTTCATAGTCTTGATGAATTGTTCGCGTTCCATTGTTATTCCTCCTTTGTTGTTTTGAGTTCCGCGTTTCGGGTTATATACTGAGCGCATTTTGGTTTTGTGAATTTCGGTGATGGCGGAAAGAGTACCTCGGATTGTGGAAATACACGACATTAGCTACGAATTGAGACTTGGACTTTGGACAAGGCCAAAGAAACCCGTTTTCTGATAACTTCGCCACCGAAATCTGCCTGAATCAGCTTGTTTCAAGCGGGCATGGACAGCATTCTGCTGCGAGAAAACGGGTTTCTGGCTGCCGTCGCGATTTTGTCCAAAGTCCAATGAGACAAAACGTGCCCTTTTGACCTTCGGAGGTGTGATTATCGTGTATTTCTCCATCCGAGGTACTCTTCCCCCACACGCACAATTTCACACTTTTCAAGTGCGTTGAGTATACCGAATCTGGCGTCGCGAATTCGATGAATCCCCTGAATTCGTTGTCATATCTGCCACACAGCCATCCAGCAACACTCAACAGCGGTCTGGACCACGAAAGCTGCGAAAGGCCGCGAAAGACACGAAAGTCTGCTGGCGGCAAGGTTCCTTTTCGCGTATTTCGTGGGCTTTCGTGAGCTTCGTGTTCCAAACCCTTCAGCTCTCTAATCTCTAATACCCGTATTTCTCCGCAAAAGCCACCAACGCCTCCTCAAACATGACCATCGGTGGCCTCACCAACCCCGCCCCAACCTGCCCCACGCCAGCGTCTCTGTGGGCGATGCCGGTGTTGACGCGCGGCGTGATGCCCTTCTCCACCACTTTGCGAATGTCAATGCCGGTCGGCGTGCCGCGGAAATCCAGCGGGGGGATGGTGAAGTACTTGTGCTCGGCGTGGCAGATCTCGTACATCTCCAGGGTGGCGTTGATGGCGTCCTGGGGCGTGCCGCTGACGAAGGTCACGATGGCTGGCGCGGAAGCCATGGCGAAGCCGCCGATGCCCGCCGTCTCGGTGATGGTGCTGTCGCCGATGTCGCCGCTGGAGTCCTCGGCGGTGAAGCCGGGGAAGTAGAGGCCCTGGGGGATGGCCACTGGTGCGACAAACCAGCGGTCGCCCAGCCCGCTGACGCGGATGCCGAAGTCGGTGCCGTTGCGGGCCATGGCGGTCACGATGGTGCTGCCCTCTATCCCGTGGGCGGCGTCGGTCATGGCCTTGCAGGCCGCCATGACAGGATTGAGCACGCTCAGGGCGTTGTCGCCCAGGAAGCGCAGCACGTCCGATGCGACGTCGGCATTGGCGGCCTTGACCACAAACGGCGCCAGCTTGGTGGTGTAAATGATGGAGCCGGCCTTGTTGCGGTTGTGCCCCTCGTCGCCCATGTGCAGCGCTTCGGCCAGCAGAGCGCGGATGTCAATCCCGCCGCTGGCCTCGATGGCGTCGGCCAGGACGGGGGCCATCACGTCCTCCATCCAGCGCAGCTTGGCCAGTACCTCCTCGCTGTACGCGCCGTAGCGCAGCACCTTGCCGTAGCCCTCGTTCAGGCCTGAGAAAGCGCGATTGCCGCGGGTCTTGTTCTCGATGATGTAGACCGACATGGAAGGCGAGATGAGGCCAGCCATCGGCCCGGCGGCCCCGTGGTGGTGGCAGGGTTCCAGCTCGATCTCGCCCGATTCCACCAGGGCCTGGGCTTCGGCCTCGTTGGTCGCCTTCCCCTCGAAGATCAAGGCTCCGGTGATCGCGCCCCGCATCGGCCCGGAGGCTCGCTCCCAGGTGATGGGCGGCCCGGCGTGCAGCAGCAGGTTATCCCGCATGTCCGGTATCACATCCCGCGCCTTGCCCAGCCCCACCAGCACCGGGCGGGCTTCCATCATTCGCTCTGTGGCTTCTGTGTTTGCTTTTTCGATGTTCATGGTGGTTCTCCTTTCACCCATCTCGGGTGTTTTTGACATTGGGTGTGGTTGCAAGCAACTGTTTGGCAATTGCCTCTACCACTCCAACATGAACTGCGTTACCTAGTGCCTTGAATGTTCTTACTCTAGATTTTGGCAGCTTGTGGTGATCTGGAAAGCCTTGCAGTCTTAGTCCCTCAATTCGGGTTAGGAATCTTTGTTCTGGCCCGAGTATTGGGATCTGAGTGCTTGTCATAGCCACCAATGAAGGTGAGGAAGAATATCGTTTGACCCTTAGGCCAGATGGCCGGAACTGAAGCACATGTTTCCACAAGTTCCTTTCTTCCCCTTGGCAATTCCATTCGAGCTTACGTAACGACGGGGGAAAGCGCCAAAGCTTTTCAACCCATTCTTGGGGGAGATATTCTCGTTGTTCCTGAAACCACTCTCGGTTCTTACGGATGAAGTTGATCTTCCACTTTGGGAATTCGGCTTCTTTAGCTCTAGCGTAACTGGGCAGCAGTTGCAGCAGTTCTTCGCGTGAAAGAGATGCTATTGAATGATTACTGTTAAGAGACCGCTTTAGTTCCTCAATTGGTGCTACATGAGGAGCATAGTCTGCAAAAGGATAAGCAGCATCTATCTCATCTCCCCAGATTGGGAAAGATGGAAGGAGCACTTCTTCTGGGAGTCGTGACAAAAAGAGATTCCAATGCTCTATGCATTCGCGCTGGCTCTTGGAAAGGCGAGTCTCTAAGAAATCTTGCTCAGTCAATTCTGCTGCAGGCTGAACGATGGTGCTCAGGCTGGTTACGCACTTCCGGTTTGTAGGAGGGAATGGGTTCTCAAGGAGTTTCTCTTGCTCTGCGATGATGAAGAACCTCTCGCGTGAGTGGGGGAACCCAAAATGGTGCGGTGAAATCAGCCCTAGACCACCACTGGCGATATGCTCAGTTCCACGCACGTCATAGTCTAGAGCTTCTAGTTCTTCCCGAACAATTCGCCAGGTTCGGCCTTCGTCATGTCGCTCAAAGTTTCCTACGTTTTCCAGAATCAAGTATTGAGGGCGACACTTTGCCAAAACGTACACTATCTCGTCGAACAGGGTTCCCTGTTCCTTGTCGTTCATCCCTAGTTGAGAGCCTGATTTCGAGAAAGGTTGACAGGGAAAGCCAGCACACAGAATCTCATGCGCTGGTACTTCGTCTCTGCATTGGCATATATCCCCGAAGGTCTTTCTCTCTACTTCAGGAAAGTTCTCAAGGTAGAGTGAGCGAAGCTCCCCATTGATCTCGGAAGCGAAAACGCACTCATGGCCGAGCCGTCTTAGCGCCACATGAAAGCCACCAAGACCAGCGAAAAGATCAACAAACCTCATCTAAATACAGCCCTCCTCAGCTTACACGTTTACGCACTTTGTAACGCTCAATCACTACTTTTTTGACCAATTCTGCTGTGGCTTGCGGGTCTCGCTTAATATCCGTCTCCCAAAGTCTGAGAACGCTCCAGCCATCTGCTTCTAGCAAGGCGGTGTTCAATCTGTCTCGCTCAATATTACTCTCTATCTTTGCTAGCCAGTATTCCGCATTCGTTCCCTGACGGAGCTTCGATTCAAGCTCTTTCCAGTTGCGACCATGCCAAAAGTCGCCATCACAAAAAACCGCCACGCGTGCACGGCCAAAAACAATATCAGGCTTGCCAGGCAGTGTTTTCACATTCTTCCGGTATCTCAAGCCCATCCGCCACAATTCACGTCGCAGCATCTTTTCATGTTGAGTGTCAGTGCGCCGGTTGTGACGCTTTGCCTGCGAGCTTGCTTCCGACGCCGGCTTTAGATTGGTGAAAGAAGGAGACTTTACCATGAATCAACCTTCCAAGTCAGCCAAGCGCTGTTCTATCCACGTGCTCAACTCCTGCCGGGAACTCAGCCTTATTCTACTCTTTGAGCCTCTGGGTCAACCTCGCAAGCAAACACGCACTCTGCACCAAGCGCTGCCGCTGCGAGGTGAAACCCGCCCAGGGCCAGCAAAAAGGTCGGCGAATCTCATAGACTAGGCTACCTCATAGGTGAGCATAGCCGTCACTCGTCCCCACGCGGGAGCGCTGCGACTCTTGGCTCCGCCCAAGCGATGATGCGGTCCCTTAGTGATGGGGACACCCAGTTCTCGCTGTGCTGACAAGCAGCAAGCAGCCTGTACCTGTCCAGCAGCATTCCGTCGACAAGATTGCAGACATTCGCAAAGGTATCATCTAGGAACGCAAACGGAGTGGCGAATGCTTTTCTGGGTGTAGCTGCAAACTGGATAACCTTCGTCCAAATCTTCAGTTTCGGTGTGTCTAATTTCTCATCCCAGTCGCTGCCACTTGCGCACTGCATCAGGTACACTGGAATCCCCACTCGACTGTCAGGAAATGGTCGGTAGCACAGCAGATCGAGCCCAGCTTCGTTCGCATTCGGATTAGCCCAGGGCTCCATTTGCCCTGGGGCCTCTCCTAGTCTATCTGCGACATCACTAACGACTTCGGCAAGCTTGACAGCACTTGTCCGAGACCAGCCAGTATGGTAGATTTGCCAGTCAGAGAACTGCCACTCAAGCGACTCTTTCGTCAACAGTTCGAATAGCTCGCCTTGCTCGGTGTAGTCACTTCCAAACTGCCTGGCCCAGCCCCTATACCATGTAGATAGTGCGAGAAGCACGCAAAAGCTGTGACCAGGTGCATCTTGCCAAGATCTTAGCCTTTTGATCCTGCGGTGCTCAACCGAAAATGGGGTTCCCGTACTGATCCGGGCTTGCCGACGCTGCAGTTCAGCCCAGGCGTCTGCAACGATCTCCGCTGCGAAACCCTGGTCGTCATATATCAACCCTTCAAGTAGAACATCAATAACATCTGTCGAAGAAAGTTCTTCTTGAGAGAACAAAATGCTTCCTTCTATCCAGTCACTGAACACATCGAGTTTCACATTGTGCTTAGCAATCGAACGAGAGATGCCTTTGGTCGGAAGCGCAAGCATTACTCTTCCTCCTTTTCCAGCTTTTCGCGGATCTTTGGGAAGATATTCAGCAACTGCTTAGCGTCGGCTCCTACCCTCTCGACTGCGAGCTTGATTTTCTTAGACCTCTTGTGAAGGTGCACACGGGTCAAAGACAACTCGATGTTATCTGCCGCTCCGTTGAGAAGCCTGACAATCTCCGGCTCATCTCCACCAGCTAGTTGGAGGGCAACTTCGAATCTTGGCCTCTCTGTGCGCTCAAGGTACTCAACAGCCTCTTGGCTTTCAAGAATGCGGCCAAAGTCATCCACCCGTCGCGAATCGGTGAACAGCGGGGGGCGTTTCTCGCTACTGCTACCGAATAGCCACAGTGCAAAGTTAGCTAGGGCATCTAAGCGGCTCTTTGGCACAGGCACTTTCGCCATATCAGGGTCGGCCATAATGTCAATTTGAAGGTGCTTTTGCACCCCCTGTGTACGCAGAGAGAGAGACATAACGCTGAAGCGTCCTTCGGCGTCTTCACTTGAAAAGCTCTCAACGGAGCCCTCAACCTGCAGCAGCAAGCGATAAGCGATGTAGTGTCGGCGAACAACTGGGGTCTTGCTCCCGATCCTTTGCATAACTTCTACATAACTCATTCCCCGCTCGTCGATCAGCCTAGCGATGAACTCTGCCTTTTCGGCAGGATCCCATTGCTTGATGCCAGTAACATGGCGGAATCCCAGAAAAGCCTCGATTTCCTCCCGAGAATCGATTCTAAAGTAGGGAATCTTGGTGAACAAATCTGGCGGAGGCTCAACAATTCGAGCAATCTTTTGCCACTTGCGAGAAGCCGGCTTGCCATTGTAGGCATTGCGGAGGTATTTCAGTGCGGCAAGTCGGCGGTTTCCCTCAACAACCACAAGGCGGGACTCACCATACAACTCCTCCTCGGTAGCCAGCAAAGCCTCGTGCGTCCAAAAGCCACCTCCCTCTAGAAAAGAAATGGCAAGTTCGTCAAGAGTGAAGTCCTTCATAAGTTCGAGGACTTTGTCCTGTGGAACGTCCCGCCCCGTGTTGCTCCGGCCTAGCCGGGGGTTCATTGGATCAAGGTAAAGCTCATCAAGTTCTGCATATCGGAGTTTTGTGCTTATTGCCATATTCCACCTTCCTATTTGGTGCCTGCTCATTGAGTTAGTAGATTGGCAGCCGCCACTTGCTCAGGCCCGCTTATGCCACTCAAGCGCGTCTTGAATTTGCGTCAAACGGCGTAGCCCGCCGCCGCGCCCGGGCCTCC
>SDBU01009301.1_pt1 | contig 11039 bp, 9 predicted proteins | sample 2277071 | NCBI WGS metagenome assembly SDBU01 (sample SAMN10397929, study PRJNA504765) | marine sediment metagenome | isolation source: marine sediment core GS08_GC12, 126 cmbsf | place: Arctic Ocean: Gakkel Ridge, Loki's castle | collected 2008
GCCTTATGTAAGAATAAATGCCGTCTGTAACCAGTGCAGACCTATCACGACCACTGATGACCCTTAGAGGACAGGCTTTCATCCCCAGAGCGAGGACTGCCATGCCTAGGATGGCAAGAAGAGCACATACTAAATAACTTACCCACTCCGCCAACGGCAACAAAAGCACTGCCGACCTATTAGTAAAGAAAGACACGAGAATTACGAGTATGACCCAAGGCACTTTTAAGTAGCCTCCTAAGCACCAAATTTAGTTAACTTCAGGGCGTTAGCCATTGCCAGGGGCATAATCTGCATAGCTGGAAACCTGCCCAGTCCGCCAAAAATACAGGCTGACTCAGAAAACTCCCCTACCCTATCAGGGCGGCACCACTTAGAATGCAAAAGGATAGGCACCGGGTGCCAGCTATGTCCTTTAAGCAGGGCTGGTGTGGAGTGGTCACCAGTAACCACAACCACATCAGGCTCCATATCTATTAGCCCGGCTAGAGCCTTATCAATCTGCTCTATAATTTTGACCTTCCGGTCAAAGTCACCATCTTCACCAGCCGAATCAGTTTCCTTTATATGCAGGAAGAAAAAGTCATAGTTTGCGTAGTTCTTTTTTAGCGCGGTAAACTCATCCTCAATAGTAGTTCCTGCCTCCAGAACTTCCATACCAACTAACCTAGCCAGTCCCCGATACATGGGATAACCAGCGATGGCGGCTGGCTTTAGTTTATAGACCTCACCCATAGTAGGCATTTGAGGGCGTTTGGAGAAGCCGCGGAGGAGAATCATATTGGCTGGATGATGCTGAGCCAGGGCTTTCTTGGCTTGAGCAACAAACTGATTGGCAATACCAGCCATTCTATCAGCTTCCGGGCATAGGGCGGTAATAATCTTTGGGGCTACCCCTATCTGCTGAGGGTCAGAGTCGCTAACGTCAGCAGCTACTTCTTCTCCCCGAAATACTACCACAAAGCGGTGCTCCCTGACTGGACAAACAAAAAGTTTAACCCCGTCTATTACCACTCCGTCTAGCAACTGGCATAGTTCAGTGCACTTCTGGGTAGAGATGCGACCGGCTCTACGGTCGGTAACCAAGCCGGTTTCATCCACAGTGCAGAAATTTCCCCGAGTAGCTACATCTCCCGGCTCAAGGTCAAAATCTATCCCGATTGCCTCTAGCACACCCCGACCGATGTTAAAGGTGACAGGATTATAACCAAATAAAGCCAGGTGACCTGGGGCACTACCCGGGGTTATTCCCCGGCTCACCGGGTCAATAAGACCACATATGCCCTTAGCTGCTAGCTGGTCAAGGTTCGGGGTGTTGGCCGTCTCCAGCTCTGTTTTACCTGTTTCGGGATTGGGCAATCCGCCTAAGCCGTCAATGACCAATAAAATAACCTTGCTAGGTGAAGGCAGGGCAATCTCCTTTATTAACTCCAGGTCAAGATTGTTTGTCAAGCAATGCCTCCACGCCGGGCAATTTACTACCACCTAGGAATTTAAGTGAAGCACCACCGCCGGTAGAGACAAAGGTCATCTTATCGGCTAGTCCCATCTCAGTTACTACCTCAGCAGTAGAGCCTCCCCCAATAACGGTAGTCGCATCAAGACTGGCTAAAAGTCTAGCCATAGCTTGTGTTCCGTAAGCAAATTGAGGTATCTCATATATGCCCATAGGTCCATTCCAGAAAACTGTCTGGCAGCTTCGCAATTCCTTCTCAAAACTCTTAATAGTTTGGGGACCTATATCTACAATCCGCAAGTGGGATGGTATGTTCTCTATAGATACCGTCCTGACCTCAGCTTTACCACTAATTTCATCAGCAACCACCACATCAACCGGGAGCAACAAACGCACCCCCTGTTGGCTTATGCCCTCCATCAGCTTAACAGCAAAATCTAGCTTATCCTCCTCCACCAAGGACGAGCCTACTTGATAAGATTTAGCCCTTAAGAAGGTAGCTGCCATACCGCCACCAATTAGAAGGCAGTCTATCTTACCAAGAATATTTTCCAGCATGTTAATCTTGTCACTCACCTTGGCACCACCGACAAGCTCGACAAAGGGGTGAGCCGGATTGGCTAAAATACCCTCCAGGACATTAAGTTCCGTTTCAACCAGCAAGCCAGCCACTGCCGGGAGGTAATTAGTAATGCCCACTACTGAAGCATGGGCGCGGTGGCTGGCACCAAAGGCATCATTGACATATATATCAGCCAACCGGGCTAACGCTTGGGCAAAAGAGGCATCGTTTTTCTCTTCCTCAGGATGAAAGCGAACGTTCTCCAAGAGTAAAACATCGCCACCTCTCAATTTTTCTATTGCTCGCTCTACATCAGAACCAATAGAGTTTCTGGTAACTGCCACTTGCTGACCTAGAATCTGTGACAGGCGCTGGGCAACAACGGCTAATCGTAGTTTACCAACTACCTTCCCCTTAGGTCGACCCAGGTGAGAGCACAGGATAACTCGGGCTCCCCGGCCAATAAGATATTTGATAGTGGGTAGGGTGGCTCGGATACGGCTATCATCGCTTATTGCCCGGCTTCCTGCATTCAGAGGAACATTGAAATCTACCCTGACCAAAACCCTTTTGCCATCAACTTCTATGTCTCTGACTGTCAGCTTATCCATTGATTATTGACTTCACCCCCTTTATCTTCCGTTCCTTCAAAGGAGAGGAGAGGGATTGCTTTTGAAAGGAGCTACGCCCCTTCAATCTCCGTGATAAACACTTCTGGAACTAAGCAGCAGGAAACAAGGTTAAGACCTGCCGGGCTATCCCTTTACCATCAAGACCATACTTAGCCAGAAGGGTGTCCCGACTTCCCTGCTCAACAAACTCATCAGGGATACCAATACTCATTAATTGAATATCATGCCTACCCTGGTTTTGAAGAAGGTAGTTTACGCTACTACCAAAGCCACCAATTAGAGCATTCTCCTCAACTGTGACCAGACGCTTAATCCGACTAGCCAGGTCTATTATGAGTTCAGTGTCCAGCGGCTTGACAAACCGGCCATTAACTACTGTAGCCTCAATTCCGTTTAAGGCTAGCTCCTTAGCCGCCTCAATGGCAGGAGCTACCATAGCGCCAATAGCCAGTATGGCTACATCCTCTCCATACCTTATTATTTCCCCTTTACCTATAGGAATCTCATGTAGTGCCGTGTCTAATTCCACCCCTACTCCGGGGCTTCGCGGGTATCGTATAGCTATAGGATGGTCTGATTTTGTCGCCGTGTAAAGCAGGTGCTGAAGCTCATTTTCATCCTTGGGTGCAGCTATAATTAAATTAGGAATCATAGTTAAGTAAGATATGTCAAAAGCACCTTGATGTGTCTTACCATCATCACCAACAATACCACTACGGTCAATGGCAAAAATAACTGGCAAATCCTGAAGGCAGACATCATGTATAATCTGGTCAAAGGCGCGCTGCAGGAAAGTAGAATATATCGCCACAATAGGTATAAAACCCTGGGTAACCAGCCCGGCGGCAAAGGTAACTGCATGCTGCTCACAGATGCCGACATCAAATACACGCTGTGGGAACTCAGATTGAACAATACCCAAATAATTCCCCTCAGGCATCGCTGGAGTAATTGTCACCAGCCGAGGATTTTCCCGAGCCAGATGAAGCACAGTCTGAGCAAATACCTCGCTATAGGTCGGTATCACTTTAGTGGTAGTACTCTGAGGCGGCACACCATGAAAGTAAACGGCATCACCTTCCGCTGGCTGATAACCCTTACCCTTAGTGGTAAAAACATGAACAAGAGTCGGCTTGTAAGGATAATCCCGTGCCTGGGTAAGAGCAGTTTCTAGCTCGCCGAGGTTATGCCCGTCAATAGGTCCCATGTAGGTGAAGCCGAGTTCCTCCCAGACCATTGTTGGCATCACCAAGCCTTTGAATTTGTTCTTAACCTGTTGGCTTAATCGCCAAAGCTTACTACCTAATGGCAGGGCGGTAACTACTCGTCGGCTTTCCTTCTCCATCCGATAGTAACGGGGGTCAAACCGCACTCTGCTCAGTAGCCTAGCTAAAGCGCCAACAGTGGGTGAAATTGACATCCCGTTATCATTCAGAATCACGATAAGCCTGGAGCCCAAATGACCTGCCTGATTAAATGCCTCAAGAGCCATCCCTCCGGTTATAGCCCCATCACCGATAACAGCAATCACATGGTAACTATCCCCCGAAAGGTCTCGGGCAATAGCCATGCCAAGGGCAGCGGAGACTGAGGTGCTTGCGTGACCGGCTCCAAATGGGTCATGCTCACTCTCGTTGCGGCAGGTAAAACCAGATAAGCCTCCATACTGACGCAGAGAAGCAAAGCGCTGCTTCCGGCCAGTAAGCAGTTTATGAACATAGCTTTGATGCCCCACATCCCATATAATCTTATCTCGTGGGCTATTAAATACCCGATGTAAAGCTATAGTAAGCTCAACTACACCCAGATTGGAAGCTAGATGACCTCCATTAGCCGAAACTATAGCCACCAGCTCCTGCCTAATCTCAGTAGCTAATTGCCCAAGCTGTGGCTGGGTCAATCCTTTCAAATCGGCAGGGGTATCTATTTTATCTAATAACCTGGACAATGTTAACCGACTCACCAATTAAATTGAAAAGCTGACCTCATAGTAGCAATGTAGGCGAGTTATTGTCAAGCTAGCTTGACGCTACAGTACCTATTTGCTACACTGCCTTGATGACTTCTCTGGAGCAACAGCTATTATATTTTATAAGTTATATCTACACCGTAATACACTGGCCCGGGGTAGTGGTACTCATGGCAATAGAAAGTGCTTGTATCCCCTTACCTAGTGAACTGATTATGCCACTTTCCGGCTGGATGCTCATTAGGAACCAGTCTCTACCAGCTATATATACACTGGTAGCCGGCGTATACGGGGCTATAGGTTGCACTATTGGCTCGGTAATCGCCTACGCTGTAGGTATGTGGGGAGGTCGTCCCTTTTTGGAGAAATATGGGAAATACATTCTCATATCTCGTCATGACCTTGCCTTGGCTGACCGATGGTTTGATAGAAGTGGGAGCTGGGTAATTTTTACCTCCCGGCTACTACCAGTAATACGCACCTTTATTAGTCTCCCCGCCGGGATAGCTAGAATGCACTTTATCAAGTTTTTAATTTATACCTTTCTCGGCTCTTTCATATGGTGTGCTGGCTTAGCCTATGGAGGTTACCTGCTAGGAGAGCACTGGGAGCAAATACGAACTATCATGCGCCCTTTTGACCCATTCATTGGTGCAATAATTATTATACTTATTGCTTTCTATATTTATAGACACATAAAACACTCCACCCAGCCGACTAAGGAAAGAGAATCGTTATCTTGACCTCTCCTTTAGCTCATGCTACATTTGAATAGTGAACAGGTTGTCCCTGTAGCTCAGTTGGACAGAGCAGCTGCCTTCTAAGCAGCGGGTCGTGAGTTCGAATCTCGCCAGGGACGCTTTAGCCATGCTTTTTTGCCCTCGCTCAGGCTACCTTATAGTTATATAATTGTTAGAAACTGACACAGCAATTCCCTAGCTGTTATTAGTCAGGTAAATTGCTATGATAATAAAAAACAAGGATGCGCTTTCTACAACTGAATTAAGAAAACAAGCTTTAGACATTATTGAAGCCGGTATCACCGGGGTTCTTCCGTCAAACATCATGAAGTCTGCGGTAAGATATGATGCGGCTAGCCGAATTCTTACTATAAATGGTGACACCCATCGCCTATCTACAGGCCGGGTATTTGTTATTGGAGGGGGTAAGGCATCTGGTCTTATGGCAGAAACACTAGAGAATATAATCGGTCCTGAGAATATAACCGCCGGCGTAGTCAACTGTAAAAGCGGGCACTATAAAACAAGCAAAACAAGAATAATACCAGCTGGCCACCCGATTCCAGACCAAAGAGGTATTAGTGGTGTAAAAGAGATGCTAGCTCTTAAACAGCGCTATGCCATAAATGAAAATGATTTAGCCATATGTTTAATCTCAGGTGGCGGCTCTGCCCTAATGCCTTACCCGGTTGATGAAGTAAGTCTAAGAGATAAACAAAGCATGACAGAATTGCTATTAGGCTCCGGCGCTGAAATAGACGAAATTAATGCGGTAAGAAAACACCTGTCCAAGATTAAAGGAGGGTGGCTGGGTCATTTTTACTCACCAGCAACCGTTGTTTCCTTGATATTATCTGACGTAATTGGAAATAACCTGGCTGTCATTGCCTCTGCCCCCACCTTTCCTGACCCGACAACTTTCTCAGATGCCTATAATGTATTGAAGAGATATAACTTATTAGCCAAGGCGCCAAGAAGTGTTACCGACTTCTTAACAAAAGGTTGCCAAGGCGGGGTAGCAGAAACGCCCAAAACCTTAAATAATTGTTATAATTATGTACTTGGAGATAACAGGCTAGCCTTGGAAGCTATGATAAGAAGAGCAAATGAGATGGGACTTACGCCATATATTGCTACTGCCGAGCAAAAAGGTGATACAACCGCTGTTGCCTGGTCTAGGGCAAAGGAGATACTGAACTTAAGATATGCTGGATATGATGCCATTCTAATTGGGGGTGAAACAACCCCCAAATTACCTGCCGCTGCTGGAAGAGGCGGCAGAAATCAGCACTATGCAGCCGTATCTATGCTGGCAATGAAACAGTACGCTGGCGAATGGGTAACTGCCAGCGTGGGGACAGATGGTTCGGACTTCTTGCCCGATGTGGCCGGTGCCATAGTTGACAATAACTCCTTAGATAACGCCAAGGCCAAAGGGATAGATGTGAAGTCCTATCTTGATAGATATGACAGTAACACATTACTAGGTAACATTGGTGATTCTCTGGTAATAACAGGTAACACTGGAACTAACGTGGGTGATGTTATTATTTACCTCTTAAGATGACATGAGTTTTTATTATGCTTTCATTCCCTGTTTCTTGGCTCGGCTAAAACTTTGGATGAAAAATGATATATAGAAGTTATCGAGGGTTTAATTTAACCCCTATATGGGTCTTAATAGGGCTGAACTTACTACTATTCATAGCTACCGGTATAGTACCCAGACTTATTTTATTTCTCGGGTTAATACCAGCCGGCGTCCTGGTGAGACCTTGGACTATAGTAACCAGCCTCTTCCTCCACGGCGGCATAGGGCATATCCTGGCCAACATGATTAGTCTCTACTTTTTGGGCAGATACTTATGCGCCTTAGTTGGAGAAAATAAATTCCTCACCGTTTATTTTATCGGGGGAATATTAGGGAATATCTTCTACATACTCCTGGCACCACCTCTCTCTATATCTATTGGTGCCTCAGGAGCTCTCTTTGCCGTGGGAGGAGTACTGGCAGTGATGAGGCCAAGGCTAAGGGTTTTTGTATTCCCCATACCAGCCCCGCTTCCCCTCTGGATAGCAATCATTGGTGGCTTCTTAATAATTTCCCTTTTCCCAAATGTGGCGTGGCAGGCTCACCTCGGCGGTCTGGTATTTGGTCTAACCATAGGCTATTTCTTTAGAAAGAGAGAACGGCTTTTCTTTTAGTCTGAGCCACAGATTATTCTACATGTGACTCTAAACATTCTGGTTAACTGTTACAGGACGGTTAGTCACGGCTACCCCATAACCATATGGAACAGACTAGGGTCACCACCACCAGAGCAGCACCGGCAATGGTGAAGCTAGGGTAAAAGCCGAGCCGGTCAATGAGGTAACCCATTACCGGCGTTAATACGCCGCTGCCTTCCATACTGCTGAAGTAGTAGATGCCGAGTATCGTTGAGCGGTTACGCTCTGAGGTCTGGCCGACAATATATGCTTCTGACACTGGTATGCGGACATAGATAATCACTCCGATAGTAACCAGTAAGGCACCGATACCCCATCCGTAAGGCGCCAGGCTAAGCAGGTAGATGACAGGACCGGCAATAAAACATACCGCCAGTACCACCCGCACCCTTCCCAAACGGTCGGAGAGGTATCCGCCCAGAGGGCTTGCCCAGAGTCCGGAAGAGTAGATAAGGGCTATAGAGGCTGCTGCTGTCTCCTTGCCGATGCCGAAGTGGTCGACCATAAACAGTGGGATGAATGATATTGTGGTGAACATTACAGCTGCGGTAAACGTGCTTAGAATGAGAAACGGTACCAGGCGGCGCAGACGGCCCGGAACGGGTGGTGCCTCCTTATCACTACTAGTTATCCCCGGCTCAGCTTTCTTCGTGACTACCCACCGTCCTAAGAGAATATAAAATGCAATTCCGAACAGCATAGTGGGGACGGCCAGTCCGATGAATGGACCACGCCAGCCCCAGGTAGTGACAATGGCGGCGGCGATGAGCGGGGCCAGAAAGAAACTGGCACTGCCGCCGATAGCATGGAGCCCCAGTGCCCGGCCTCGCTTCCTTGGCTCAACCGATGCTGAGATAAGCGGTGGGGAAGCCGGGTGGTAGCCACCGCCCAACAGTCCCATAAGCGCCAAAAATACAATCATCATCATATAGGTTTGTGAGAGACCAACCAAAAGGCCAGCCAGCGCCACACCAGAGATGCCTATGGTAAGTAGTATGCGGGGTCCGATACGGTCAGCGAGCCAACCAGATGGCAGTTGGCCGATGCCATACGATAGAGTGAATGCCGAGAGCACCAATCCAGACTGGGTGTAGTCAAGAGCAAAGTCGTCGCGGATTAATGGTAAAAGTGGTATCGGTAGTGCAGTGAGCAGGTGATGCCCAAAGTGTGCCAGCACAAACAGAGGCAGCAATCCTGAAAAAGCCGGCGAAGACCGAACTCGTTGATGAGGGTTACCTTTCAATGTGATCTTACAGGCCTCAACATAAATTCCACTGTATCAAGTGTACTACCCGAATCTCCCATTCCCTAGACAATCGGTTAAGTGGCAAATCCCTGAACCTAGTTAGACCAAGATTGTAAACCTTTTTATTGCAAATGACAAGTAGATAACATTTTGGTGAAATGTTTTACAGATTCGAAATCACAAACCCCTTCGCTTCGTGGAACTCATTCACTACGCTGGAAGCACCTTGGATCCTTCAGAGATATTCATCAGGGCGAGGATGACTTCTGTGAGAGGGGTAGCGAAAAAAGGCAATGGGAAGATACTTGCCAACTTCCGCGAGATACCTGCGCCTTGTCGGCCGATAGCAGAAGAGATAGTGACCATAATGACAGAGGCAGGGCTGGGAGGGCTGATTGTAATGGGGGATACCAGTGAGCCGGTGTGCGAGGTTCCTGTGGAACTTAACAAAATTGGGCTGGTCCTTGTCGGTGGCCTGAACCCTGTAGCTGCTGCTGCGGAGGTCGGAATAGAGGCCGAAAACCGTGCCATGGGCACCGTCATGGAATATAGAGACTTAATCAGATTTCAGGAGCTATAAGATGAAAAAGGTGAGAATTATACCGTGTCTCGATGTTAAGGATGGTCGAGTGGTCAAGGGAGTAAACTTTGTCAACCTGCGGGATGCTCGTGACCCCGTAGAGGCAGCCGAGGCCTACTGCCGAGGGGGTGCCGATGAGCTTGTCTTTCTTGACATCTTCGCTACCGTGGAAAATAGAAAGACAAGGCTGGAGTGGGTCAAGAAAGTCTGCGATGCGGTTACCATCCCCTTCGCTGTAGGTGGTGGCATTGGAAGTATTGAGGACATGAAAGAACTGTTTGAGCTTGGCGTGAATAAGGTCTCCATCAACACCGCTGCCGTAAAGAATCGTGAACTCATAAGAGAGGCCTCAAAGGAGTTTGGCAAGGAAAAGCTCGTTGTTGCCATCGATGGAAAGAAGAATCCGCCGGACAGTGGCTTTCCCAGACTAGAGGTGGTGGTCAAAAGCGGCAGCGAGGCTACGGGGATAGATATTGTCGAGTGGGCGAAGAGGGTGGAGGAGTTGGGGGCGGGAGAGATCCTGCTCACCAGCAAGGATGCTGATGGCACCAAAGGAGGCTATGATCTGGAGATGACAAGGGCGGTTGCCGAAGCGGTAGCTATACCAGTCATAGCTTCAGGCGGCGCTGGTACCCTGGAGCACCTTTATGAAGCTGTGACGATAGGGAAGGCGGCGGCGATCCTGGCCGCTTCTATCTTCCACTTCGGAGAAATATCAATACCCGCGGCAAAGAAGTACCTTAAAGAAAAAGGAATTCCAGTAGAGATATAGGCAAAGCGATGGGGAAGCCAAAGCCACGACTGATGCGAAACGTGCAACATAGATGATGCTTGGTCTCCTCAAATAAGGTCAAGGAAAGGAGTGCCGGAGAGTGAATCTGCAACAACCGAACGCAAATGATGCCACCAGAACCACCAATCGTTCAAGAAGTGTAGTGCCCATGAGCGGTCTCTGCACCCGCTGCATTGACGGCTGCACAGGGAACTGCGAAGTATTCAAGGCCACCTTCCGCAGCCGGGAACTAATCTACCCCGGCCCCTTCGGTGATATCATTGCCGGAGGCGACAAGAACTATCCAGTCGACTACTCGCATCTCAATATCCAGGGGTATGCCTTAGGAGCCAAAGGGCTACCCGCTGGCGTTATCGGTGATCCCGATACTGCCACTTTCCCCGCGGTAAATACGGAGACCGAATACGGCTGGGACATTAAGGTAAAGATGAAGGTTCCCATCTTCACCGGCGCTTTGGGTTCCACAGAGATAGCCCGTAAGAACTGGGAGCATTTCGCCGTTGGCGCTGCTATCAGTGGGGTTACCTTGGTCTGCGGCGAAAACGTTTGCGGTATCGATCCCCAGCTTGAGCTTGATTCAAATGGCAAAGTTGTTTCAGCGCCAGATATGGACCGCCGAATCGAGATCTATCGGCGCTACTATCAGGGCTACGGCGAAATCTTGGTCCAAATGAACGTAGAGGATACGAGACTGGGTGTTGCCGAATACGTGAGCAAGAAACACGGCCTGGACACCATCGAAGTAAAATGGGGGCAGGGTGCCAAATGTATCGGCGGAGAGATCAAGGTCGATACTCTGGAACGGGCACTGGAGCTTCAGAAACGAGGATAC
>SDBU01009302.1_pt1 | contig 11039 bp, 8 predicted proteins | sample 2277071 | NCBI WGS metagenome assembly SDBU01 (sample SAMN10397929, study PRJNA504765) | marine sediment metagenome | isolation source: marine sediment core GS08_GC12, 126 cmbsf | place: Arctic Ocean: Gakkel Ridge, Loki's castle | collected 2008
GCAGTCAATGAAGAACTGAAAAAGCTGAAAAACCAGGAGAAGAAGCAGCATCCTGAAGTCATAAAAGGCGCTCATTATCCGCTGTTGAAGAATCAGGAAGACCTAACCGACACACAACAAGAGAAGCTGGATCAAGTGTATGAGACCTGTCCCACTGTGAAGATGGCGCATCGTCTCAAGGAATGCCTGCGTCATATCTTTGAGTACCACTCTACAAAGGAGAAGGCTATTCAACGTTTGCAGAAATGGAGTCTTATTGCCCAGAAAGAACACCTCTTTCCTAAGTTTCGCAAGACTTTGTCCAACTGGATGGATAAGCCTGCCCTCGCGTAGGCGGGGGATCGCCAACTACTTCCACCAACGCACAACCAGTGGCATGGTGGAAGGTGTTAACAACAAAATCAAGCTAATCAAGCGAAGAGCTTTCGGCTTCCGCAATTTCGGTAACTTCCGTCTGAGAGTGATTGCTGCTTTCATATAGAAAGCTTTGTTACCCCACTTAAGTCGGAAGAGCCGCGTATGTTTACCTTCCAGGAGCTTTCAGTGCTCTTTGACAGCAATAATCCCCGCGTCCGCGAGGACCAGGCGTCAAGCCAGCATATGGAGGACTTTCGAGAGTGTGGATGTGACTTCCTGGCTTACCTGACCAGAAAGCGGAAAGTGGACCCTGTGGTGGTGGAAGCGGTAAGACAGGAGTTGATACATGCTCCATTGGCGAAGCTGACGGAGTTGCAGGAGCGAGTAAATGCGAAGTTAGGACGCAAAGACCTGACATCAGCCAACATAAAGGCAGCTCTGCAGTCTGCTTAAGCTCAGATATAGCTTCATGGGCTACGCAACGCTGTCTACCACAGGTTCAGTTTCTCAGCAAAAATCCCTTGACATCGACGGGCTGTTGATGTAAACTTTAAGGCATCCTGCCGGTGTGCCGAGGTGGTGGAATTGGTAGACACGCTGGGTTCAGGGTCCAGTGGACATTGCGTCCATAGGAGTTCGACTCTCCTCCTCGGCACCATCTTTAATCCTCGCGATCACCCTCCTGTGAAGATATATATAGATTTAAGACTGTTCAGGGAATAGTCACTGTGTTATTCTTTGTTTTGGCTATAGGCGGGGGATGCAGGTTTTTTTTTGCCTTTTCCCGGAACTTTATGACGAAACTGGTGTATATAATTTCAGGAAGGAGATAGTTAGAATGTACAAGAAATGGTTATTGATACCCGGTGTATCGGTCAGTTTTGTTCTGTTGTTGACTTTAGGATTATTTTTGGGCGTATTTCCTCAGGGGAAAGCTTCTGGCGAGACCAGTTCCAGTTCCGAAGTACTGGAGTCCCTGAATGCAGCCTTTATTGAGATGGCTAAGATAGCGCGGCCATCGGTAGTGAATATCACCGTGACAATGGCGCCCAGATCTGGTTCTGGACGAGGCTCTCGGCCTGAGAGCCCATGGGATTTCTGGGAGGAGTTCTTCGGACGGCCGGCGCCGGAGAGACAGCAGCCTGAGAGAAGGCGGCAGCCTGAGAGAAGACAGAGTGCCCGCGGCTCGGGATTTATTGTGAGAGAGGATGGATACATACTTACAAACCACCATGTAGTAAAGAATGCTGATAAGATAAAGGTGATCCTTGATGATAAACGAGAATTCAATGCAGAATTGGTCGGAACAGATAAGGAAACGGAAGTAGCTGTTATCAAGATTGATGCAAAAGACTTACCAGCCGCTGCTCTGGGCGACTCTGATAGTCTCCAGGTGGGAGAATTGGTCATGGCCATTGGCAATCCATTTGCGTTGAGCCATACCATTACAAATGGAATTGTCAGCGCAACTGGCAGGTCAGGAGTGCTGGATACAGTGACCTATCAGGACTTTATTCAAACGGATGCGGCAATCAACCCGGGCAACAGCGGCGGGCCTCTGGTAAACATCAAGGGTGAAGTGATAGGGATAAATACGGCTATAGCCCTGGCAAGCACAGCATCCGGAATGCCGATACGCGGTAACGTGGGCGTCGGGTTTGCTATCCCTATCAATATGGCGCGCGACGTCATGGAGCAGTTAATAGACACAGGAAAGGTCGTGCGAGGGTGGTTGGGCATAAAATTCCAGCCAGTTACAATTGACATAGCAGAAAAATATGGCCTCGATAAGCCAAGAGGTTCCCTCATAGATTCGGTAGCGGCCGATGGTCCGGCGGAGAAAGCGGGACTTAAGTCTGGTGATCTAATAATAGAGTTTAACGATGAATCTATAAGTGACGGTGAGCATCTGAAGAAATTGGTTGCAGCCGCTGGCCCGGACGAAAAGGTTAAGGTAAAGGTCATTAGACAGGGCAAAGAGAAGAGCTTTGATGTCAAGCTGATTGAAAGAACGGATGAAGTTCTGACCGAGTTCGGCGTAGAGCGGGGAACTCCCGGTAGCAGAGAGGAAGCGGAAGGGGAAGAGGAAGAGAAATGGATGGGAATAACTGTTCAAGAACTTACCGATGAACTTGCCCAGCGATTCGGCCATGAAGGTCAGGAGGGAGTCCTGATATCCAGTATTGACCCGGAAGGACCAGCCGCAGAGCTTGATGATCCACCCAGAAGCGGGGATCTGATCCAGGAAATAGAATTCCAGGAGATCAAGAACATGGGGGATTATAGAAAAGCAATAAAGAGCGTCACGGATAGTAGAAGCGTGATGATCAAGCTACTGCGTCCTAGAAGAGGCCCCTGGTACATAGTGATCAAAAAATAGCTCTATACCAATCCCATTTGTTACCAGGTATTGCCGTCATGAGAGGCGATGAATCGCCCTACTACAAACTCTCCTGTTCGTAGTAGTGCGATTCATCGCACGTTTGACATCACTGGTGTTATGCACAGTGATAAACTGTGAATCTACCTGCCTGCAAAGTATAGAAATACACTCCATTAGCCACAATCTCCCCTTGCGCGTTTTCACGCTTCACAGCGGCATAATTCAGATGGTATCGAGAGGTTTTCTCTCTTGACAGTAGGACAGGGCAGAGGTAGACTATCTGTCAATACTGTCGAACTGTGCTTACCACTGAAGTAGAGGAAGGGAGCTATGACAAACAGAGAGAGAATATTAGCTATAATAGAGAAGAGAAAGGCGGACAGGATCCCCTGGATACCGAGGCTGCAAATATGGCATAAAGCTCATAAGAGCGCCGGGACTCTTCCGGATAAGTATCGAGAATGGTCGCTGCGCGATATAGAGCGGGATCTGGGAATGGGAACGCCAGCCAGAGACGCCAGAATCTTCTCCACGCGAACAGAAAACGTGGAAACCAAAGTCACCAGAAGCGGAGACGAAATATTTACTGAGTATACAACGCCAGTGGGCAGCGTCTCCACCAGGCATATCGTTGTGGAGAAACTGCAAAAAGCGGGTATGAGTTCCTACCAGAGTGAGCATCTCATCAAACGCCCAGAGGATTACGACGTGGTGGAGTACATCGTCGAACATACGAAAGTAACCCCGGCGTATGATCAGTATATAGCCTATGATCAGGAGACTGGCGAGGACGGCCTGCCTATGGTGGGTATAGGGCAGTGTCCCATGCACCAGATCATGCGTGAGTATATAGGCTACGAAAAAGCCGTGTTTGAGATTATTGACCGTCCCGCCAAAATCGAGCGACTGCTCAAAGTTCTCACCGATCATGCTAAGGAGATACAGAAGATCGCTCTGGAATCGCCAGCGAAGATGCTTCTGCATGGGATACATTTTGATTCCATGATAACACCGCCGCCGTTCTTCGAGGAATATTTCAAACCATACTTTAAGGAATTTGCCGAGCAACTTCACTCGAAGGGCAAGATACTGATATGTCACGCCGATGCCGACACAGGCCAACTGCTGGATCTGGTCAAGGAATCAGGCTTTGACATGGCAGAAGTATTCGCCACCGCGCCTATGGTAAATTGCACGCTGGCGCAGGCAAGAGAAGCCTGGGGCAACGACGTCATCATCTGGGGCGGAATCCCATCGGTGATCCTCTGCGAACCCTTCAGCGATGAGAAGTTTGAGAAGTACATGCAGGATTTGTTTGAGACGGTGGCCCCCGGCGATAATTTCATCCTGGGCGTTTCGGATAACGTCATGCCTGAGACGAAGTTTGAGCGGATCGTGAGAGTAAGTGAGATGATGGAGGAACTATAGAGGCGGAGCAGGTATGTCTGACACTCTTGGTATTAAACTGGAGCATTTGCCATCTCTCCGATTTGATGATGTTAAGGAACTGTTGATCAAACAGTATGAAGACATCCCATACGATACCAAACACGGTTTGCCTCCGGCGAGTTGAAAGAAGGTGGGTACGCTCTACAGTTCAACGTGATTGACGAAGAGACACTGCTGAACGTACAGCGTAATCCTGAGCAGTACGAATCGCTGCCTTCACAAAGCTGTCGAAATACGAGCAAGATCAGATCATCGCGCAGAACGCTCACGGTCTGTAAAAGCGGCAACCTTAATCCACACTCAATTTTCTCTTGACGAACTTGAGGGCCTATGTTACACTTGTAACGGTACAGGCGTAACATACGTTCTATGGTCTATCGTAAGGAGAGCAGTATGAAACAGAATAAGCCAACAATATTACCCGGATTTGAGTTGGAGATCATGCACGTCATCTGGAATAGAGGGAAAGCTACTGTACAGGAAGTGAAAGACGCTCTCAGCGAAGCGCATCCTGGAGCTTACTCCACCTTTCGGACAATAATGCGGAGGATGGAAGCGAAAGGGATTCTCCATCATGAGATGGACGAAGATGGCAGAACATTCGTTTATAAGCCTCTAGTCAGTCAGGAAGAGGTATCCAAGAGTATGTTCAGGGATATATATCATCGACTATTCCGTGGATCATCGGAGCGGCTGCAAGACGCTATTGATGCTCTTTTTCAGGAGGAGGAAATAACGTCTGAAGAGATTCAGCGTCTCAGGAAGCTGATCGCCGAAAAGGGGGAGCAGGATGAGTGATATTCTAAATCTGGTTAATGATGCCATCTTTGTGTCGTTGGTCAACACCACATTGCAGATAACACTTCTGATTCCTGTCATAGCAATCATTATCTGGCTGTTCCGTATCAAATCAGCTACGACGCGCTATTCGCTATGGCTTTTTGCCCTCTTCGCTATGGCGGCGCTGCCTCTGCTCACTCCTTTCATTTCACAGGTGGATTTCGCCCGATTTTATCGTCAAAGAGCGGTAAGTGGTGGACCTGATAATACGATGCGTCTGGGGATGGGAGCCAGCGATGTTGGCGAGTTGTCGGAAGCTGGTGGCTCTGTGACATCCACAAGTGCAGCGAAAGCCGTCGCGAATAGGGAAGCGGATGTCTCTTTGGTCAACCCTGTCAGCGTTGTTTACTTCATCTGGTGTGCAGGCGCGTTCTCCATGTTTTGCATAACTATCGGCGTATACAGGAAGCTGGGAAAGCTGAAGATAGATTCTCCTGATGTGGAGAGTCAGGCAGCGCTGGAGATACTTTCGCGACTGAGGGATAAGCTGGGTATCAGAAGAGCAGTTGCGCTCAGGACATCTCCAGAAGTACATATTCCCATGAGCATGGGTATCCTCTCTCCTGTTATCATTGTTCCCGATAGTGTGATAGATACCAGTGCAAGTGACCAGTTAGAGATGATTCTGGCGCACGAGTTGGCTCATATAAAGCGATTTGATTACCTGACAAGGCTTCTTCAGAACATGCTGAAAGTAGTTTTCTTCTTCCACCCGCTTTTTTACCTGATGAAACGGAATTTAGCAAGAGAGCGTGAGCATATCTGTGATGATTGGGTAATTGATATGACCAATCGGAGAAGTAGATATGCTAAGTGCCTGGTCAATCTGCTTGAGAGGGCGGCATATAAACCTGTCAACATTCCTGTCGCCGTGGCAATGGCGGAGCGGAAGCGGGACATTCCGGGGAGGATTGACATGATTATAGACGAGGCGAGAAAAACGGCCACAAAGGTTTCCAGGAAAGCTCTACTTGCACTGTTGCTCATTGGATGTCTCTCTTTGCCTGTTCTTGGGGGGATAGGACTGGTTCGCTTTGCTGGAGCAAGAGCAGAAGACGAAGGCAAGATAGTCTTCTCTATGCAGGGGAATATTGCCGTTATGGACGCGGATGGGTCAAATGTGAGAAAGCTTACTCACGGAGCGAAAAGGACGCAAGGATATGAACCAGTTTGGTCTCCTGATGGGAAGAAGATAGCCTTCGTGTCCAGGCTGCATGAGACACCTGTGTTTGAGATATACGTTATAGATGCAGATGGGTCAAACATGAAGAGGCTCACCGATACCCCTAGCAAGTGGGGAAGCGCGTTTCCATCCTGGTCACCTGACGGGGAGAAGATCATCTTTGCATCCGACCGTGACGGGCTGGGTAAGATCTTTATGATGGATGCTGATGGGAAAAATCCTGAGGTTCTTATTGACGACCTACCTGGGTGGAATTGGTGGCGGTCATCATGGTCACCTGATGGAAAGAAGATAGCTTTCAGTAACGCTCCTCCCGGCAGCAAGGACTATGCAATATGGGTCATGAATGCCGACGGCTCAGACAAGGAGAAGGTCATCGACCTGCCTGGATCGGACGATTATCCAGCCTGGCATCCTGATGGTAAGAGGATAGTCTTCTCCAATAGTCAGAACACTGGTGAGATCTATCTCATAGATGCTGATGGCAAAAACAAGCAGAAGCTTGCTGATGGCTGGTATCCGTCCTGGTCTCCTGATGGGAAGAGGATAGTCTTTGCTTTAAGGCGAGACGAGAACTGGGACATATACGTTATGGATGCCGACGGGAAAAACGTAGAGAGGCTCACCTATGATCTAACATGGGACAACCAGCCACACTGGTGGGCCGCACCCATTGCTGTGGAGCCTGCTGGCAAGTTGAGGTCTACATGGGGAAAGATAAAAGCGATAATGCCTTGATCATGGGAGCATAACACCCTTTCCATCCTTTGGGGAGGGTGTAAGCGAGGTAATTCGAGAGGCACTGGAGCAGAAAACGGCAACAAATATCATCCTGGCGTTCTAAAAACCTACATCCTTTCTACGAGGCGTCACCCCGACGCCTTTTCTTTTCATTGACACCTCCAGCAAAACCATCTAAAATAGGGTAACAAATACGAGTTTTTCACTTATGCCGAGAAGCACGCGTAGGGGAGGGTAAATGGTTTTTTGATTCCATCAAAAAACCATTTACCCTCCCCTACAAACCCAACTGCCGCGTAACCGAAAAAGTCGTATAACAAAAGTGATATTAAGCCCGGTCTCCGAAGCGGTAGATGTCTGCAAAGGGTTTAGACAGTATAGCCGTACTATGATTGTCAGAGAAGAAGATACAAGACGGAGGTATGAGAATGTCTACAATATCCAGCGTTTCCGAGGCTGAACAAGTTTGGGGAACGTTCGAGAGTGTTCGGGAATATCTGTTTGATCAGTTTCAGAACGTGCCGTTTGAGCCAGAGACAGGTCTGTCTGTTGAGGATCTGAAGCAGGAAATTGAGGCATACCTCCAGGTCAATCCTGATCATCCCAGAGTTTTGCAGAAGGCCAATATTTACCGTATCGTTGTGACTCAGGGACAGATCTCGGTGGATCCCCTCGATTGGTTTGCCAGCAAGCTCAATCACGGCAATCTGGTGAGTAAAGTGCGCGATGGATGGCATCGGGAAGCTAAAGCTAATGAACTTGAGGCAGAAGCTACCTGGTCGGCTCGCATGTTTGAGCTTGGTGTAATGCGCGGCGGGCTGGATATGCACCACATCGCCCCTGGCTGGGATAATCTGTTCGCAGGCGGGTTAGTGGGTCTGCTCCATAAAGTCCGCGAGTGCCGGGAAAGCCTGGGAGCGGCGATTACTGACGAGCAGCTCGCGTTTTATGAGGCTGTGGAGATTGTCTATAAGGCGACGATTGAGCTTGCGGAGCGTTTTTCCGAACTGGCCATGCAGATGATTCCCGATTTCCCGGAGTATGAGTCGCGGCTTCGGGCTATTGCCACTGTCTGTGAACGTGTGCCGGCGCATTCTCCGCGCACCTTCCATGAGGCGCTTCAGTTTATATGGTTCATGCAGATAATGGTCGAGATAGAGGGCGAATCACCCATGTCGCTGGGGCATTTCGACCGCATGTTGTATCCTTATTACCAATCTGACATATATGCCGAACGCCTTACCCCTGAGCAAGCTAAAGAACTGATAAAATTCTTCTGGTTCAAGTACCATGCGCGTATGCGAGGTAGAGGCGACAGCGCGCGGAATTTCACCTTTGCAGGACAATGCCCCGATGGCTCCGACGCCACCAATGACTTGACATGGTTGGCTCTGGACGCTCGCGGGGAACTTGAGGCTCCAGATCCCAAACTGTCGATACGATTTTTCCCAGGTTCACCCGACAGGCTTTACAGGCAAGTGGCTGGGCTGATAAAAAATGGCTGCAACGCCCTCATGCTGATGAACGACGCTTCTGCCGTCGAGGCTCTAGTCCAGCGCGGCAAAACGATAGAGGATGCGCGCAGCTACCTGTCCATCGGCTGCTATGAACCGGCAATAGACGGCAAAGAAGCCGCCTGCACCATGAATATGCCCATAAATATGGCCAAGATCCTGGAATTGACTTTGCACGATGGGATAGATCCACTCAGCGGTGAGCAGATTGGCCCGCACACAGGCGATCCACGAGAATTCACCGACTTTGAGCAGTTGTGGGATGCCTTTACCACGCAGTTGGACTCCATAATCTCCCGCTCGGCGGAATCTATCCGCGCTCACGAGCGTCAATGGCCTCAGATCAACCCTTCTCCGCTCATCGCTGGCACAATAGATGACTGCCTGCCGCGCGGAAAAGACATCGGTCAAGGTGGCGCTCATTATAACTCGGTGGGAAGTATCGGCGTGGCGGTGGGTAATACCTGTGACTCCCTGTTGGCGATCAAACAAACGGTCTTTGATGAAAAGCAATTCACAATGGAGGAGATTCTGAACGCGACTGACTGTGATTTTGAGGGCTACGAATCCATGCGCCAATATCTGTTGAACAGAGTGCCCAAGTGGGGTAACAACGATCCAGAGACAAACGCCCTGGCCAGGCGCATTGGCGATCACTATTGCGAAGAGATTCACACCCTCACTAATGCCAGAGGTGGAGGATTTCAGGCGGCGCTGTTTGCGCTCCGGTTCCAATGGTTGTGGGGGAAGGTCACCGGGGCACTGCCTGATGGCAGAAAGGCGCACACGCCATTGGCTCCCGGTGTAGGAGCGACGCCGGGACAGGATAAAAACGGAGTGACGGCTCTGATAGGGTCGGTGGCAAAGCTCGACTTCACTCAGACGCCCAATGGTTCGGTTCTGGATATAATGCTGCATCCCAGCGCCGTCAAAGGCGATAAAGGATTGGACACCATTGCCGGGTTGATCAAGTCATTCTTCGCTGAAGGTGGTTACGGGTTACAGTTCAACACCGTTGACGTCGAGACTCTGCGCGATGCTCAACAGAATCCCGAACAATATGCTAACTTACAAATTCGCGTAAGCGGATACAGCGCGTATTTCACGAACTTACCTAAGTATGAGCAGGATCTATTTATCGGACGGAATACTCACATAGTTTGATCCTGGATGTTCAGGAGGCACAAAATGTACCTTGCACTATGCCTGGCTATGGCTTGCTTTTCAAGTACCGGATCTGAAGAAATTGACACTCATGGACCGCGCCTGGAGTCGGCGGAGCGAATAGTCGCTGTCAAAGGCGGCGGATATTTCCCTGTGTTGATCAAGATGCAGGATGGAAGCCTCGGCGCAGTTGTTCGCGGCGGAGCGCCCCACGTTGGAATTGAGGGTAGACTGGACTGGATACATTCGGAAGATGGAGGAAAAACGTGGTCGGAACCCTCGATCATAGTTGACAGCGAGTTCGATGACAGGAATCCCGCCCTGGGTCAGATGCCAGATGGCACAATAGTCATGGCATACGCAGAGGCAAGTACCTACAACGCAGATGGGAAATTCGACACCAGCGTCGGCGCGTATGTCAAGTGTTACGTCATATCGACTGATAATGGCAAGACGTGGTCGGAAAAGCGCCGCCTGCCTGATTCTCCCATCAAAAACGGCTCTCCTTATGGAAGGATCATCCTCCTGCCAGACGGAACTGCCCTCATGCCAGCCTATGGGGGATATGACCCCGAATACAGCGGGCCGGTGGAAGTCCCGGAGGGCACAAAGCGTATATCAGGGATCTTCCGATCTAACGACAACGGCAGGACGTGGGGCGATTTCTCCATTATCTCAGCCACTATTCACAATGAAACGTCTCTTGTCTATCTGCCAGACGGCAAATTGCTTGCCATAATGAGAACCTACAGCGATGCTTCAATCCAGCAGAGCGAGTCCACAGATGGCGGTTATACCTGGAGCAAACCCAGGCAGGTTACTCTCCCAAGCCAGCATCCAGGGGACGTGTGCCTGCTGCAAAATGGTCATCTGCTTCTCGTCCACGGAAACCGCATCAAGCCCTATGGCGTGGGCGCTATGTTAAGCTATGACAGCGGAAAAACATGGGAGAAAGACAAACGCTTCATGGTCGCATGGACGTCCCTCAACACCGATTGCGGATACCCCAGCGTTGTTCAGCTTGACGACGACACCGTTGTGGTGATATACTACACCGTTGGCACAGCGGATATATCAACTGATGAGATGTCCATCGTTGTGAGATATAAGCAAGAATAGCCTATTGATGAACCATGGCTGAACGTGCGTAACATGGGATGTTTGCAGCATCCTGAAAGGGAGGGCATGTCTGAAGAAAAGGGAGAAGACCAGAAAACTAATGGTGTGAATTGACCTTCCATCTTTTGCTCCTATATTCCGCGCCGCATGGATACCGGACTTGCACCGTTTTTGCACCAAAAATGCACCTTTTCTACACCATTTTTGCACTGTTTCTACACCATTTCTACACCATGAAAGCGAACATCTTGACAGCCTGCTGGAACGAATTAAACGCCTGAATATATAT
>SDBU01009303.1_pt1 | contig 11038 bp, 26 predicted proteins | sample 2277071 | NCBI WGS metagenome assembly SDBU01 (sample SAMN10397929, study PRJNA504765) | marine sediment metagenome | isolation source: marine sediment core GS08_GC12, 126 cmbsf | place: Arctic Ocean: Gakkel Ridge, Loki's castle | collected 2008
CTGTATCTGATAAAGATATTTCTATTCATAATATTAGATGTATGTTTTCTCCTGGAATGGGGAATAGAATTATGAAAGCAGGGACATACACAAAATTAATGAGAAATAAAACAATTGTGATGTCAGATACTCCTGCTGAGATAATGGACCATTCTTATTTTCTTTATAAGGCAAAAGGAAATGTGCTTATTAACGGTCTTGGTTTGGGGTGGGTAATAGAAGCATTATTTCAAAAAGAAGAAGTAAAAACAATAACAGTAATAGAGAAATCTCAAGATGTTATTAATCTTGTAGGAAAACATTACGAGAATAAATGTCCTAAAGATAAGAAATTGTGGGTTATACAAGCAGATGCTTTAAATTATAAACCTGTAAAAGGAATAAAATTCGATGCTATATGGCACGATATATGGGATAATATTTGTTCTGATAATCTTGAAGATATGAAAAAACTTCATAGAAAATATGGAAAAAGAACAAATTGGCAAGGTAGTTGGTGCAGAGAATTGTGTGAAATGGGAAGATAAAGGAGAATAAAGAATGTGGGTATATTATTATGCAAGTTTTGGGCCAGGTCATCAGAGTCATGATTATGATTTTAAATATTTTCATGATAGTTATGACCGTGAAGATATTAAAGAACATCTTTTTAATTTTATTGACAGTTGCGGTTATAGCATTATTCTAAATTTTTGGGAAGTTGAAAGACCTCCTGCTGAGTATACAGAAAGAAGAATAAAAAGTACTAAGAAAGAAATAAAAAGTCTTAAGGAACGTCTAAAAATGTTAGAATCAATATCTTGTTTTGTTCCTGAGCAAAAAGAAGGAGTAGATGCTGTTCTTCAAAAAAATATAAGTAATCGCGTTATACCTAATCTTCTAGAGCGTTTACATAAGGCAGGATTTATGTACGGTGCTGATGATATTAGTGGCTGGAGATATGGTAAGAAATACCTTACTGAACCTAAAAGAAGTAAAATTTTAAGAATTATTAGAAGGGCTGAAAGTTATCCTCCTATCAAAAGTCAGTTGAAAAGGAAGTAATTATGAAAAAATATAAATTAGCTTCAAAAAAAGAAATTGAAGAAACAAAAAAATTATTCAAAGAAATGTGGCTAAAAAATGAATTACCAAATGATGATAAAATGATATTAAATGCTCTTACTGATACTATGGTCTCTTTTTCTAAAATTCCAGGAGATACAGAGAAAGAAACTTATAAAAATATATTAAGATGTAAAGATGAAAATAAATGGGAAAGAGATGATTGTGATATAGTTGATATAAATATGATAAAGCATGGAAAAAACGGTATTCCTTTGAACATAATAAATAAATATAAAATAAATAAAGATGGATTATATATAGAAATAATCAAAAATCTTCTTGGTTATTTAGAAGAAAATTTTAGAGAAGATAAATATAGATGTTGGGCAATTATATCTATAAGAGATGTTTTTTCTTATACAGACCCAAAAGATTTAACATTAGAAAGAATAACAAAATTAATGGAAATATTAAAAGGAATATTGTTATCTCAAAAAGTAGAGAAAAATGATGTTGGAGATATCACAGAAAAAATTCTAAAAATGGGATTAACTATGTTACCAGTAACAGATTATGCTAAAGAGAAATTCGGAGAATGAATAAAGATAATAAGATAAAAAAGAAAGGTTGATTATTATGCTAATATTTATAATTTGGTTAATTGGTTGGTTCGTGTCTTATGTTGTATTATCAAGGTTAGCAATGAGTGGTTTTATTACTACCAGGGAAAATTGGGATAATTTTGATAGGAAGGTTTGTGTAGCACTTTCTTTATTATCATGGGTTACGGTTATGATTTGTTTGGTTATTTTGTTTTGCCGGAAAGTGGGGAAAATAAGTTTATTTGGAAAATATATTGTTCCTTTTTTGAAAAAATTGGAAAGAAAATAGGTATAACAATATGAGTCAATATAATAAGGAGAAAAATGATCTACGTAGAGGGTTGAAGTATAAAACTCTCTATGTAGATCCATAAATACCACCGTGGTACGAATCAGGTGGAGGAAAAATTAAAAGAGGCGCAGATAAACATTATCCTCTGATGAAAACAAAAGATATTATTAATATGAAAGATTTTATTAAAAAAATATCTGATGATAATTGTCATTTGTATTTATGGGTCACTAATAACTTTTTATTAGATGGAGGAAAAGTTTTAGAAGCTTGGGGTTTTAGATATATAACAAAAATAGATTGGTTTAAAGAAGGAAATATAGGATTAGGACAATACTTTAGAGGATGTACTGAGTCTTGTTTATTTGGCGTGAAAGGAAAATTGCCCTATAAAATAATTGATGGGAAAAGACAACAAGGAATAACAGGATTTAAAGCACCTAGAGGGAAGCACTCGGAAAAAACCAGAATTTATGAGGAAACAAATAGAGAAAGTTTCTTACCCTCCTTTTGTGGAAATATTTGCTAGAATTCTTGAAAAAAATAATGATATTATATTTGAAGAAGAAGATATAAATAAAATAGATTGGGATTATATTGGAAATGAGGCTGACGGCACTGTATTTTAATAATTTCCCAGAATTGAAAAAATGAGAATAAGAATATTATGAAAAATAAAATATATATAACTTATGAAGAAAATAGAACAGGTGGAGAACCTGAATCTAATGAAGCATATTCTTGTCGTTCTGCTACTCATATAAATATTAGATGGAAAAATGCTTATATTAAGGAAAGAAATTCTTGTTATTCTGAGACAATAGAAATAGATTTTAATCCTGAAGATGTAGAACATATTTATATAGTAGTTGTTAGATATAAATCAGGAGATTCTTTTGGAGCATCTTATGGGAATTGGAAAATAATTGGAGCATATAAGGATGTTGAAAATGCTCAAGAAATTCTTGATAAAATAAATTATGATGAAAAACATAAATATGATGAAGATTATAAGAAAGAATATGAAAAAGAATTTAGAGATTGGGATGGATATTTTGAAAGATTTGAAAATGCAGATATAGAAGTTTTGCACGTATTATAAGGACAGGAGATTATTTAAAAATGTCTCAATTTAAAGCATTCGTTGTAACAAAGGGAAAACAAGTTTTTATGATAGAGAATACAGATCTTCATGAAGATATTATAGAGTATTATAATCTTGATGATTCAAAATCAGGAGAAATAGCTATCATAGTGAGATTACAAATTTCTCCTACAAATTATTTTTTCTCTACTTCTAAAAGAAATTGGAAAGTTAAAATAGGAGAAGGAATAATTCCAGAATGGTTTATAAATAGAGAAGATAAATTTATTGATGATTGTTTTATTAATCTTTTTAGACTTATAAGAAAATGGAGAAAAACAAAGAAAAAAATAACTTGTTTAAAAGAATATATGGCAGAATGTGATAAATAAATATATTGTAAAATAGAAAGGAAAATTATTATGATTATTAGTATTGGTTTTGTAGGTTTTATTGTTTTTGCTTTAGTTGTAATTGGAGTATTTTTAACTATAATAGCAACAGAACGTGATTCTTTTAGTGCGTTTCTAACAGGAGTTATTCTTTTAATTATTTCTATATTTTTAGTCTTTCAAATATATAGAAATATACCAAAAATAGAAGAGCCAAATAAAGAAAGTTTCTATGAAATTGTTAAAGTAGAGTTTGAAGATGGTACTTCTAAACAAATTTCTATTCTACCAAATGGAAAAACAATAGATATAACAAACATAGGAGAATCTAAGATATATCCTGAAAATTCAATATTGAGAAGATATGGGTATAAAGCTGAGAGTGGATGGATAAAATATGATAATGAAAATAAATTTTATTATGAAATTATAACACCAAATAGTGAGAAATATAAAGAGGCAAAAGAAAAAGTGATAGAAGTGAAAATAAGTGAGTTATTGTCAAAAAATAATATTGATGAATTCCCAGAGTTAGAAAAAGAAGAACTATATGATTGTTATATAAATAGAGAAGAAGAGAAATTGTGAAACAGTTTTATTTTTTCCCGAAAAAAATATTATGATAAAAGAATATACAATATGAGTAATAGCAGTAATAATTATAATAGGAATATCAATAATAGGAAGTTATATAATAGGAGAATAAAAAAATGGAAATTACTAAAAATGTTGTATTAGTTATAATTATTTTTTTTATATTACTTGGGTATAACTGGTTTGTTCTTCGCCCAATAACAAGAAAATTTGCTTATAAAGAAGCAGTAGAAAATCAATATTTCATATATGATAGTAAAACATATAAAGTAGAGTTAGTTGATGGATTAGAGAAACCAGAAATAGAAGATAAAGAATAATCATTATGATTATAGAATATATAGTATTGGGACTTTTAATATTATTGATTATAGGGATAATCAGTCTTGAAATATTCTTGAAATATATAGATAAAAAAGGGAGTAATAATAAAAATAGTGGATGGGGATAGAGAATTAGGTTTTATTTTTTTCCGAAAAAATAATTCCCAGAGTTGAAAAATAATATATAATAGCACTGAAAAGAGAGAATATTTATTATTTAGAAAGGATTATTAAATTATGAGTAATAATAAAACAACGTAGAATTTATCATTTTTTAAAGTATTTTTTAAAAGGATAAATGATTCTTTCTTAAACTAATATTATATAATATTAGTTTAAGAGAAGATAATGAAAGAAAAATTAGAAAAACTAGTCAACCAAGGTCTTAAGATTAGTCAAGTCGCTGATGAATTAAATTTTAGTAAATCATATGTTTCTAGATTGCTAAAAAAATATGGATTAAAAAGTATTTATGTAAGACCTCATAAATGTGAAAATTGTGGAGAAACTAATCCTCTTTTATTTTATCCGAATAAAAAAGGGTTATGTCGCAAATGCAAAGATGCACAGTCGTTATCTTATAAAAGAAATAAGCGACAAAAAATTATTTCTTTTTTAGGCGGAAAATGTGAAATTTGTAATTTTGATAAATATCCTGTTTCTTTAGATATACACCATCTTGACCCTTCTAAGAAAGACCCTAATTTTAAATGTATTAATCATTGGGAATGGAAAAGAGTAAAAAAAGAATTAGAAGGATGTATATTAGTATGTTCTAATTGTCATAGAGCAATACATTGTGGTTATATAAAAATTTAAAAAATAGATTCCTTATTTAACTTATGAAAGAGAATAATAGTATTGTTATTCTCTTTTTTTATTTCCCAGAGTTAAAAAATACTTGTATCTAGCACTGTGAAGGAAAAATAATTATAACACTGTATTTAAGGAGATTAGAAATGGGACAGTATTATTTGTTAGTTAATTTAGACAAAAAAGAATATTTAGAAACTCATAAATTTAATGATGGTTCTAAATTAATGGAATTTGGGCAAAGTATGAGTGGAGTTTTGCTGGGATTAACTATTTTATTAGCTGATGGGAATGGTAGAGGAGGTGGAGATATAAATAGTGATGATTCTATTATAGGTAGTTGGGCAGGTGATAGAATTGTGATAACAGGTGATTATGCTGATTCCAGAAAATTTTTGACAGAACAAGAAATTAAAGATTATCAAGAGAAATATAAAGAAGAAGAGGAAAAAGATAGACAACAATATATGGAAAACAATACTAATTTATATAGTATTGCTCAGGCTTTTTATGAAGATATTTCTAATAAAATAGTAAAAGTTTTAATAGATGCTAAAGAATTTCCTCAAGATAGAATAGATGGGATTAAGCAAATGAACGAATGGATGAATAGAAAAAATCCTGAATTTATAAAATAAGAAAATAATTATTTCCCAGAGTTAAAAACCCAAGGACTATAATAGTGAAAGAGAAATGATTATAACACTATATTAAAAGGAGAAAGAAATTATGCCAAACTGGAATACAAATGAAGTTGAAATTAGTGGTTCTAAAGAAGATATTTCAAAATTTTTAGAATTAGTAACAGAGAATTTTGATTTTAATAAGATAATTCCTATGCCAGAAGAATTAAAAAATACTACTTCTGGTTCTCTTGGAGATATGGGGTATGCTGCTCTTTATGGCACTAAAGAAGAGATTGAAAAATGTTTAAATTATCATTGGGTAGATGCAAAAAACAGAGAAGAACTCATTGAATTTTTGAAAAATAAAGATGAAAAATATATGATAGATGGAGAAAAATATAAAAGCAATATAGATAAATATGGATATAAAACTTGGTACAGATGGGCGATAGATAATTGGGGAACAAAATGGCACTTAGAAGATGAAAGTCATATAGTAGATAGAAATGATGAGTATGTTAGTTTTGTATTTGATACTGCTTGGGGTCCACCAGAAGGGATTCACTCTAAATTAGTAGAGTTATTTCCAAATCTTGAAATAACTTGGTTTTATAAAGAGCCAGGAATGCAAATTAGTGGATGGTTATAATGGAGAATTATTATTTAATAGCACTGTAAAGTAGGATTATTTTTGGAGAAAATGAAATGAATGATTTTGTTAAAGACATATTAAAAGAAACCAAAGAATGTGTTGAGGAAATAGAAAAGATTCAACATGGTTATGATTATTATTATTTATTTGTATGGGGTTGTGTTGAACCAGAGTTAATAGGGCCTTTTAATAATCATGAAGATAGAGATGAAGATATGATTAAGAAAATAGATCAAGAAGGAGAAGAAAAACATATTTATATCACTTTTAATGTAACAAAAGGAGCAGAAATAGAGTTTTAATATATTAGTCATAATTTATTTCTCCAAAAGGAAGAGGGCGATTAATTTTATCGCCTTCTTTTTTTATTTTCGGAAAAAAATATTCCCAGAATTAAAAAAATAATAAGTTATAATAGCACTGTGAAAGGAGAAGTATAAAATGTTATTAATAGAAAATGATGCCATTATACAATCTATTATAAATAAGGAAGTGGAATTTTCAGAGTGTCCTGTTGTTTTTGATAATTTTGAATCTTTTTCAGCGAAATTTAATGATACAGAATATACAGAATTTTTAGAATTTTATAATTTTAGGAACATAGGAGGAACTTATATTAGAGAAAATATAGTAGATAATGGATTTCCTAAATATTTTATATTTATAAATAATTCTAATTCTCTTTTAATACAATTATTTTGCTTATTACATGAAATAGCACATTATAAAAACGATGAAATAGGGTATAGCATTTATAATAGAGAAGATAATGAATATTATGCTTTTTTTAATATGGGAAATAAAATATTATATAGTGATTTTAATAATGCTGGAAAAAAACAATTAATAAAATATTTTATTTACCAAATAGAGAAAAAATGTAATGATCATCGCGGGTTTTATAAAAATGCAGCAAGAAGAATTGTTAAAACAAGTTTATGGAAAGAATGTATAGAATTTGTTAATAATTTTGATGATTCTTTAATTTTTGCGGCATAAAATAATTAATCCCAGAATTGAAAAATAGTAAATAATAGCACTGTGAAAGGAAAAATAAATCATGAATGTATATCGTTACAAAAATTGTTTGAAACTTAATATATGGAATAGCACTGCACCAGAAATAGATGGACACGCCATATGTGTTTTTAATGTAATTACAAAAGAATTTAGATTATTTAAATTTGGAACTTGGGGAGGTCTTACTTATATAACAAAATTACCATTAAAAGAGATAATAGAAATTTCAGAAAAAACAAGAGAAAGTATAATTGATTATGTATATAGAAGATTAAGAGTATATGCTAATGAATATAAACCTAATGGAACTTATGATATTATAGAGCAAATTGAGAGAGAAGCAGATTCTAGATTTAACGGAGAAACTAAATATTGGTGGCACTATAAAAAAGATGGTATTCTTGATTTATATATAGAAGATTTTTATTTTATATATGATAATTATGTTGGAGACATAGAAGAAAAAGAAGTAGAATTACCTGATTTGTATTGTCGTAGTTATTCTTTAAGCACTAAATAACTGTTCCCAGCATTAAAAAATTAAAAAATATAACACTGAAAGGGAATAAAAAAATGGATAATATAAAAGCTACAAATAGAGACCAAGAAGCTTTTGGTGGTGATTATTTTGGAGCAGAAAAAGATAAAGTAAAAAATAGTTATGAAGATGGAGTTTGCCCTGATTGTTCAGAAGATATTCCTGATGATTGTGTTGATGGTCAAGAATGTTCTAATTGTGGTCATGTTTTTTATAGAGAATAGGAGAAATTAGAAATGGAAAAAGAAAAAATTAAAACATTAAAATTCATTTGTCCTCAATGTGGTAGTAATGAATTAGGCTCTATTGAAAATGTTCTTACTATTTTTCCTATTACTAAAATATTAGAAGATGGGGATGCAGATTATGGAGATTCTAGAACTGATGATAGCACTATAGTTGCTTATGAGTGTATAAATTGTGATTATCAGTTACAGGGAGATTTTGGAGCTACTATAATTGATATTCTAGAAATGGTAGAATGGGTAAAAAAGCATTGTTCCCAGAATTAAAAAAACAATAAAATATAATACTCTGTAAAATGAGTTATTTATTTTCGGGAAAAAAATATTCCCAGAGTTGAAAAAAATAGAAATATAATAATATGGTTAAAGATATAAAAAAAATAGAATACGATGAATATGGGAATATCATATTTAAACAAAATTCTCGTATGAAAGAATTAAATGAGATAATAACTCCTTTAGAATTAGAATTATATGAGTTACGGTGTAATTATAATTATTATGATAAACCAGATATATTATCTATGATTAGAAAATTAAGAAAGAAATTAAGTCTTTTAGATAAAGAATATTGGGATATTAGTTTAATAATAAATAAAGGATATCATGCTCAAAAACCTGTATGGAAAAAGATTTTAAATTAGTTTCCCAGAATTAAAAAACAAAAAAATATAACACTGTGTAAATTAGAATTATTTATTTTCGGAAAAAAATAAGATATGGATAATGAAAATAATATTATAATTAAACTTATTGAAAAAAATATGAAAAAGGATGGATGGGCAGCATTAACTCCTGATAGTTATGCTTCTTATCTTTTTCAACTTTCAAATGAAGATATAATAGAAGCAGTTGATGAATTTATAGGAGATGAAAAATAATGTATAATATTGTATGGATAAGATATAAAGATAAATTTCAAGATATTACTAATTTTAGCACTTTAAGAGAGGCAAAAAGAGTTATAGCGACAGCATTAGGAAAAGATGTTACTGATTTAAGATTTACAGAGATTGATTATACAGATGCACAAAATGAAGTAGTTGTTGATTATTATGGACAAATAATTGCTTGTATAATTTATTTAAGAAAAGATTAGGAGATTTAAATTATGGAAAATGTAGAAAAACCTTATGTTCAATTAAGTGGGAAAGATGGTAATGTATTTGCTATTATAGGTAGAGTTAAGATAGCACTTAATAAAGCTGGGTTAAGAGATAAAGCAAAAGAGTTTACAAAATTAGCAGCGTCTCAAGGTTCTTATGGAGATGTTCTTGATATTTGTTCTGAATATTGTGATATAGGGTGAATTATTTCCCAGAATTAAAAAAATCTATTGCTATTATAGCATAGAGTAAATGAAAATTATAAAGTAGGAGAAAATTATGGCTCAAGCAAGAACTATTTATAATACAAAATGTATAAAATGTAAAATTATTGAGTCAGAAATGGTCTTAATAGGGCCAATACCATTTTGTACTAAATGTTATTTTCTTGAATTTGGAGATAGGGGAACAGTTGATTCTCAAAGCGACAAATATAAGGAATGGTTGAAAAAGTATAAAGAAAATTTAGGATAATTTATTTTCCCAGAGTTAAAAAATAAATTATTTTGCTATTATAGTATAGAGAGAAATATTTAATAAGAGGATAAAATATTATGAATTGTTTACAATGCGGATATTGTTGTAAAAATTATTCTGTTATGATTATAGATGATCCAGAAAAAGGGATAAGAGAAGATAATATTATTCACCATAAAGGAGATGGGGATTGTAAACATTTAAGAGAAGATGATACAGGAAAATGCTCTTGTTTTGTTCATAATTATTCTTGGTATGAAGAGACTCCTTGTTTTGCTTATTCTCAATTACCAGAAAATGATAAGAATTGTAGAGTAGGAGAATATATTTTGGGATTAAGAAAAATAGAGCAAAATAGGATTTCCCCCAGAATTGAAAAATAAGTTATTTTGCTATTATAGCATTGAGTGAATAAAAATTATTTAAAAGGAGAAGTAAAATTATGAGTAATACAGCATATATAAAACAGGGAACATTTGAAGTTAGGCATAATGGAGAAAAACAGAGATTTATTGTCATTCAAGATAATTATGGGGCAGAGTATATTGGTCTTGATTTATATGGGGATAGATTTTATGATGATGATCTTGAATTACTTGATTTTATTATGGGTCTTTGTCAAACAGAAGATAGAGATAGTGCAAAAGATATTCTTGATAATATTGAAGAAAATGAATCAGGGATATTTATAAATGGGGAATTTTATGATTGGGAACAATTAAAATCTTTATTTAGAAAATATTGGGTAAAATAATTTCCCAGGATTAAAAATTTTATAAGGATAATATGAGAAAATCAAAAATACCAACTTATGATTTATTTATTGAAGGACAAGAAAATCCTGTTCTTCAAGGAGTTCATAAAACTCAAGCGAATAATGTTATTGCTGGTTTAGAAAAAAATGGTATTAGTTATATTTTAATAGAAAGTAAGGCAATTAAATCTTCTAAATATAATAAACATTGTAAAGATAGGGAAAAATTTTCCCAGAATTGAAAAATAAATTATTGTTAGATTGTTGATAAAATAAAAATTATTGTTTAGTTAAAAAAAGGAGAAATTATGAGCGGATTAATGATGGCAAGTAAAGGGGCAAATTTTGTAACAAGGGCGGAAGCTTTTAGAACAGATATTCTACCTGTTAAGACAAGGACGTACTGCCCTGTAACGAATTTAGAACTAGTAAATATGGTAGAAAAAATTAGTGGGGAACACGGTCTTACTCTT
>SDBU01009304.1_pt1 | contig 11038 bp, 10 predicted proteins | sample 2277071 | NCBI WGS metagenome assembly SDBU01 (sample SAMN10397929, study PRJNA504765) | marine sediment metagenome | isolation source: marine sediment core GS08_GC12, 126 cmbsf | place: Arctic Ocean: Gakkel Ridge, Loki's castle | collected 2008
GGTTCTCCTGGTGGCATGGTGAAGCGCAAACCGCCTCCCGGATCACGTTGCCATTCAACCTCATACATGTTTCCATCGCGGAAGGCCAACGCGCGCCCCGCGCCCTGCAAATGGATCTCCACGAGACCCGATGAGCCAGATATAAACGTGTGCGGCACGATCACGACGATGACGTTCTCCGCGCCGATCTGCTCACCATCGAGAGCATCCGCCAGTGGGGCGACTTCCTCGGCATCCGCTCCGGTTTCCTGTGATCGAAGGTAAACACCACGCTCGTCAGCATATTCCCAGCGGTGAAAGTTAACGTCCGCGTAACGAATGTCGAGCACCGTGCCCGGCTCAGCGCTTCCTGGGGCCTCAGCGGAGAAGACCAGGCCGCTCAGGTCTGGAGGCGTGTTATCCACACCCTGCGCGAGGATGTAGGTCTGCAAATCGGTCGTGCTCGTGATGAGATGGTTGTAGTTCACCGGGTCGAAGCGGCACATCGGCGGGCAGCGTGCGGGATACTCGGTCACCGTCCGTTCTGCGAATGCCGATTCGGCGATCCTCTCCCGGACCCGGAAATCCGCGCTGCCGTAGGCGAAGACCGCCGCGTACATGTTTACCAGCTCGATGTCAATGAAGCGTGCGGATCGGATGGGACCAACGATCGCGGCATCCTGACCAAAGAAAAGAGCTGAGAAGCGCGTCAACCCGCCTTCAGCGTAGTGTTCGAACACGATGTCAGCGCGTGAGAGCCCCCACTGGGGACGATTGTTGCGTGGAAAGTTTGAAATCTTAATCAGCATGGGGCGCCGCTGCAGAAGCGATGCGTCGTCAACAACTTCTCCAGTCAGAGGATTTACCGCCTTCAGAGCCGTCTCCCCCCGCCCGCCTGGTTCCATTTCCCTTGTATCGGTCACTGCTTCTGTCGAGATCTTTGGGTTAACCGCTGTGGGGGTGACTGAAGGGGGCGGGTCGGCAGGCACAGAGGGTGAGGGGTTTCGCGATATAGGATCCGCAAGGCTGCTCGTGCACGCGCACAGGAAGATCGAAATCAGGAAGAGGGAACCCGCTCTGATGGCTTGCATCTTGCATCACTCATAGAATGGCGCGGGATTGTAACACACCACCCTGGCTTTACCTTTATAGTAGGAGCAAGGGATGGTTTGCCACGCCCCATCCCAAACGGTATAATCCCGCGACCCATGGGATCAGCTTTATCTCGAGCGGATCAGCACCTTGATCTGGTTGATAATCGGTTATTTTTGGGCTATCTACACGGTGAACCTGGAAGAATAAAAGAAAAAAATCAGAATGGCACTCAAGGGCAACCTACGCGACTTTAACGTCACCCAGCTTCTGAATCTGATCAACATTGCCCAGAAAACCGGCACGCTCACGGTCGAGGGTCCGGATGCCATTTCCTGGGTTTCCTTCCGCGCCGGAAAACTAATTTACGCACAAATGGGGAATGAGGACGGAAGTCTGACCGGCATCCTCACCCGCGCCGGGAAGATCACCGCCAAACAAGCAGCCGTCATCAAGGGAAATGCGACAGAAAAGAGTGACCAGGGGCTTGGCTTGCTCTTAATTAACGCTGGTTATCTCTCCCAGCAGGTCATCCTGAGCAGCATCCAACAGTACGCCCTTGATATTGTTTATCAACTCTTCACCTGGATCGATGGTCTTTTCCGCTTCGATAACGATGTCCTGCCGCCCACCGATGCAATCACCGTCCGCATGGACCTCGAAAATATCATCATGGAAGGCTCCCGCCAGACGCAGGAATGGGAACTGCTTAAAGACGAGATCCCAAGCCTTGATATGGCGCTTACCTTCGTCGACCGGCCGGGCGCCAATATTCGTGATGTCCAACTCACGGTTGAAGAATGGAAGGTCGTCTCCTATATCAACCCCAAGAACACGCTTAAACAAATCGCTAAAACTAATAAGATGAATGACCTGGAGATCAGGCGCATTGTCTATGGGTTGGTGCAAGCTGGTCTGGTTGAAATCATCCGCCCAGAAGGTATGCCTCTGCCAACAAAAGCCAAAAAATTGCCGCCTGTTGACAAGAAGCAGCAAACTTCACTCGTAAATAAGTTGATTCAGAGAATCAGGTCCCTATAAGGGAAGTGGCGTATGCAAACAGTTAAGATGGTCGTCACAGGTCCATTCAACTCCGGTAAGACGGCGTTCATTCAATCTGTCAGTGAGATTGACGTTGTCTCGACCGAGCGCAAGATCAGCACCGAGGCCGAACGCATCAAAGAGACGACCACGGTGGCGATGGATTTTGGCCGGATTACAGTAGATGACGACCTGGTACTCTACCTGTTTGGCACGCCTGGGCAGAAGCGATTTGATTTCATGTGGGAGATCCTGTCTGAAGGTATGCTCGGGTTCGTGGTCATGGTGGACAGCGCCCGACCTGAGACCTTCCGTGAGGCACGCGGCATCCTTCAAACCTTCCGAGCGTACGCCCCTACCCCATATGTCGTCGCCGCAAACAAACAGGATCTCGATGATGCATGGGAGGTGGAGGACCTGCGTATCGCCCTCGGTCTCGATTCGAAGGTAAAGATGCTCCCGTGCGTGGCAAATAATCGGGAGCAGGTGAAGTCCGTTCTCCTTGAACTCCTTTACAGCATCCTCGAGGAGATGAAAGCATAGAACCGGCGGTCCGGTCCCTCTCGTTTTCGATCACCCGAGCCGCTGTCCACAAATATGTGATTGTCATGTACTATTTGATAAGGGAGGCAATTGCCTCCAGACCCATTCTCCGTTAGGCGCGGAGCCCATCTTTAAAAAGGAGGGAGTGTTATGAAGAAGGGCCGCATCCTTGTTGTTGAAGATGACTCTGACATTGGAAATATGCTCCGGATCTACTTTACCGGACAAGGCTATGATGTAGACCTCGCCACCACCGGATCGGACGCGCTCTCATCCACACACGCAAACATGCCCGATCTCATCGTCCTGGACATCCTGCTGCCCGATATGGACGGCTATTCAGTCTGCCAGGAACTGCGTGCATCTCCACGTACCCATCACATCCCGATTATTTTTCTAACCCAGAAGGACTCTCGCAGCGATCGCATCGCTGGGTTGGAGCTCGGCGCCGACGATTACATCACCAAACCCTTCGACATTGAAGAACTCAAGCTGCGGGTTAAGAACGCCATCGCCCGCGCGGCGCGTGAGCGCCTGATCGACCCGCGCACAGGTCTCCCTACCGGCGCTATCATCCAGGAGAAGTTGCGTGAGCTCGTCAATAAAAAAGAGTGGTCGTTGCTCTATTGCCGCCTTGAACAATTCGAAGGTTTCAAAGAAGTCTACAGCTTCGTCACTGGCGATGAGAGCCTACGGATGACGGCAGCGATGTTCTGCGAAATCCTGGCGGAGTACGGGGAGGAGAAGGATTTCCTCGGGCACGCCGGCGGGGGTGACTTCATCGTCATCACCGTCCCTGCTGCCGCAGATACAATCAGTGAGCAGCTCAAACAAAATTTCAGCGAACGGATTAAAGAACACTACTCAAAAGAAGATCTGGATCGGGGTCACTTAGTCGTGCCCCAGGGCAGTGGTGATGGGGTTCAAATTCCATTAATGACCATGAGCATCGGCCGGCTGGATTCAACCGCGAAGGAATTCAAAGACCTGCGCGAAATAACAGAGGCTGCCATGGAGGCACAGCGCATGGACGCGACGACCTCTTAAAGCATGCTCGCAGAAGATCTCCTCGTTCCCATCTTTATCGCACTTGCGCTGCTCCTAATCGGGTTCGGCATCGGCTGGAGTCTGCGTTCGTCACGAAACGCCAGGCCGAACCGCTCTGATGGGGCGGTTGTTACCGCCTCGCCAGCCATGAGCGCAGAACCCTCGACTTCTCATGACGGCGAGCTGCCGTTTGCGCTCCTATCTCTGCATGCCGCGCTGAGCCACCCTGAAGATTTATCCACCCTCGTCGAAGGTGCCCTTCAAGGAATCTCTCATCTGCTCCCGTTCGACATCGTTGAACTTAACCTGTTCGATCGGACGACCGGCCACTTCGTTCCACATCGGCTCTGTTCGCCACGCACCGCCGACTTTGTCACGAACCTGGGGGATGATGTTTACCGCCTGGGGGAGGGTTACACCGGCTGGCTGGTCGAACACCGCGAATCCTTGCTGCTCCCCGACGTCGACGAGAGGGGCGATGTTCAACCCAAGGTGCGGCGGGCGGAATTCCCGTTCAAGTCCTACTTGGGCGCCGCATTAGCTGACCGGGATGAAATCGTGGGCACTCTGGAGCTGGCGCACCAGGAAGCACACACATACGACCGCCGCCATCAAGCATTGCTCGAAGCCGCCAGCGCAGCCGTTGCGCTGGCGATCACGAACCTCACACTCCACATTCAGCATCAGCAGTTTGTCGATGAATTTGTGGGGATAACCGATATCCAGGGAGCTGCAGCCTGGGTTCACGAACCAGAAATCTTGTTGGAGAAACTTTCTAAAACGCTAGCAGCCCGGGTCGGCGCAGATGTCCTAGGTTTGCTTTTATTCGAAGAAGATTCACAATCGCTCATCAGTCAATCGCCATTCTTCGGTGCATCCGCATCTATCCTAACAGAGGATCTCGCCCTTGCCTCTCCACCCGAGAACCCGCTTTCGACAATCTGGCAAACCCAGAAATACTGGATTACAAACGCCGCATGTGAGGAGCAGCTCATAGACCAGATGGGGCTTCGACCCTTTGTGAAGAAGGCGGAAATCCACACGCTTCTGATAACCCCCTTAGGGGGCGATGATCACCGGATCGGCGCAATCCTAGCCGGGAATACGGACGCAGAGTCAAAGTTCTCCGAGGGAGATGCCGAAATCCTGGCCTCGCTTTCGCGGCTTTGCTCGCCCCTGATCGAAGCATCGAAGAAATTAGCCCGAGATCAAACCGCTCCCCAGCCCGAGACAGCAGTCCCTGCCGCCGCGGGGTCCGCTGTCGATTCCGGCGCTCCGCCCCTCGCGGAAGAAATCCCGACCGGTGCACTCCAATGGGCTGAGGCACTTCTACGGATCTCGGCAGAATTATCCTCCAGCTTAGACGTCGATCGTGTGCTCGAGAGAACGCTCGCTCTCACCAGCGAACTTATCGGCGCCGCCCAGGCAAACGTCCTGCTGCTGTCGCCGGAGGGCGACACCCTTCAGCTGCGCGCCTATTTTGGAGAGAGGGGCCCCGGAAGCCTGCACACGGATTTAAAGCCGGAGGGTGGCTTGCCCGGCTGGGTCATGTCACGCAACCAGTCCGTGCTTATCGATGATCTTACCCAGGACGCAAGATGGAAGGCTCTGGAAAACGATGCGCAAGATCAGCGCAGTGCTATTGCTACGCCGATCATCGTCGGCGATGAGGCGATCGGGGCGATGCTCTTCACCCATACTGAGGCGGGGTTTTTCGCCCCTGAACAACAAAGGTTGGTGCGCGCGGTTGCCGGTCAGGTCGGCGGGTCCATCAAAAACGCCGAGTTGTACCATGTGATCAGCGATCAAGCTGAACGCCTGGGTTCTATGCTGCGCTCCCAACAGGTCGAAGCTAGCCAGTCGCGTGGGATCCTCAACTCCATCGCCGATGGCGTTATCGTGACCGACGCGAACCACGAAATCATCCTTTTCAGCCCATCCGCCGAACGAATCCTCGGGCTTGGCAGCGAGGATGTCGTGGGGCACCCTGTTTTCGATTTCATCGGAGTCTACGGCGCCGGCGGCACGCGCTGGGCAGATGCGATTCGCACGTGGAGCCAGAACCCGGCCTCGATCGGCAGGGTGGCGTTCCTTACCGAGCAGCTTGAGCTTGAAGACGGTCGTGTGATTTCGATCCACCCGGCGCCCATCGTCCTGGGCGACGAATTCCTAGGAACGGTCTCAATCTTCCGCGATATCTCGCGTGAGATTGAGGTTGACCGTCTAAAATCCGAGTTCGTTGCGACCGTCAGTCACGAGCTGCGCACGCCGATGACATCGATCAAGGGCTTCGTCGATCTGCTCTTGATGAATGTCTCCGGCGAGTTGGATGACGAACAGCGGCACTTCCTCGAAATTATCCGCAGCAATACGTTCCGCTTGGAAATCCTGGTTGACGATCTCCTGGACATCTCCCACCTCGAATCCGGAAAAGCCAAGCTCTCCTTCCAAGCGCTGGATGTTCACCAGCTCCTGAACGAGATGCGTGAACACGTTGAGCACAGGAGCCAGGAGGAAGACAAGGTGATCAGCTTCCAGATCGAAGCCCCGCAGAGCCTCCCCAAACTCAGGGGCGACCTCGAACGGGTGCGGCAGATCCTGGCCAATCTGGTCGAGAACAGCTTCAATTTCACACCGGCAGGGGGCATGATCCGCATGCGCATCAGACACGTGGGCGATCAAATTGAGATCGATGTGATCGACAATGGCATGGGCATCTCGCTGCTGGAACAAGAGCGCATCTTCGAACGTTTTTTCCGTGGTGAGCAATCGCTCCTCCTGGGTATCTCCGGCACCGGTCTGGGTTTGTCGATCGTGCTTAACCTGGTCGAGATGCACGGGGGGCGAATTTGGGTCACTTCGGATGGAATCCCGGGAAAGGGATCCACCTTCACGGTGTCGCTGCCAGCAGTGACCACGGAAGATGAAGCAGCAGGGAGTGTGGGCTAGGGATGGCAAAAATTCTCATTGCGGAAGATGAACGCGATATACGCGAGCTCATCGAGTTTGCGCTTCACTATAACGGCCATAAAGTCCTGACCGCAGTCGATGGCTTGAGCGCCTGGGATCTCATAGTGGCAGAACAACCTGATCTGGTCCTGCTGGACATACGCATGCCGCGCATGGACGGATACGAGGTGTGCCGCAGGATCAAACGCAGCGAAAAATTGCGCCATATCCCCGTCGCTTTCCTCTCGGCGAAAGGACAGGAAGCCGAAGTTCAGGCAGGCCTGGATGCCGGCGCAGAGGAGTACATTCTTAAGCCTTTTTCCTTGGAACAACTCGACCAGGCGATCGCACGACTGCTGAACGAATGATGCTTTAAGAAGCTGGATTAAAACCAGATCCTTATAAATACTGTTATACTGCCTCTAGCATCTTGATAGTAGACGCACGGGGAGTCCAACCGGACTGAGAGGAGGGCTACGACCCTCGACCCGCAGAACCTGATCCGGATCATGCCGGCGTAGGGATGGCAGCACACGTTGCATCACCAACAACAGCCACTCCCTACCCAAGGAGTGGTTTTTTCTATGGTTCGTCACACGCTCATCCTCGCAAACGGAGAACTCCTGGATGGCCCCGTGCTCAAGGCGCGCATCGAAGCCTGGAACCCCGATCAGATAATTGCCGCAGATGGGGGCAACCGCCATGCTTCTACACTTGGTTTAATAATCGATCTTTTAATCGGAGACCTCGACTCAATAGAAGACGCTCAGCGCGAGACCCTTCGAGCGCAAGGCACGCAATTTGAACACTATAAGGCCGAGAAGAACGAAACCGACCTCGAATTGGCGCTGCTGCGTGCCGTCGAACAAGGTGCGGCCGAAATTGCGGTCGTCGGCATTGTCGGTGACCGGTTGGACATGGTCATGGCGAACATACATCTGCTCACACTCGAGGCTTTATCCCCGATCCGCACAGAAATCTGGCTCGGTCGCCAAACCGCCTGGCTGATTCGCCCTCCCGGAGATGAGTTTGCGGGCGCTCCGGGCGATACGCTGAGCCTGATCCCATTAAAGGGGGATGTAATCGGTGTTACCACCACCGGATTAGCCTATCCGCTGCAGGGGGAGACGCTCTGCTTCGGGCCTGCCCGTGGTGTCAGCAACATATTGGAACAGGATGTTTGCCGCGTGGACTTGGAAGCGGGGATCTTGCTCGCGGTGCATACTCAGGCGGCGTAGCCGCGGCAAATCCTTCGTTGCGTGCTCTTGAACATGTGGTTTTGTTTCGGGGGAATCGGAGGGGATGTAAATAATGGAGGGCTGCAGAATATGACCATCGATCCCGAACGCACCGTAAATGTTGCCGTTCAGGTGCTGCCTCTGCATGAGGATGTGTACCGAATTGTTGGCCGCGCCATCGAAGTCATCGCGGAGAGCGGCGTTATATACGAGGTCGGTCCGATGGAGACCGTGATGGAGGGGCAGCTGGACACCCTGCTTGAGGTCGCGAAACAGGCTCATCTGGCCTGTTTCGAAGCCGGTGCGGAAAGGGTAGTAACGCTGATCAAAATCGGCGACAGCACCACCGGGACCTCAATCGAAGAGAAGGTCGCTAAATATCGCAGCCGTTGACCATGAACTCAGCACAAACCTGGGAGACCTTAGTGCATGAACGATAGAGACAAAGGCAGCCAGCCTCGAGCGACACGCTTCTGGCAGGAGGCTCTTCCGCCGCTCCTGCTCGTGGGTTTCGTTTTGCTCGTATGGCAGACCGTCGCCGTTCGCAGCGGTCTCTCGGCCTTCATCCTCCCCTCGCCAATCCAAGTTGCACAGGCCATAAATGAAACCTGGAATGTGCTGCTCCCCGCGATCGAGACGACCATGGCGGAAACAGCCATCGGTCTTGGCATCGCCATCGTGTTCGGTGTGGCCATTGCCGGCGTGATGGACCTCTCAAACTTTCTGCGCAGGGCCCTCTATCCACTCCTGGTCGCTTCACAGACCGTGCAGATTCTGGCGATCGCACCGCTGCTCATCATTTGGTTCGGTTTTGGGCTTCTGCCGAAGGTCCTTGTCGTGATCCTGATCTGCTTTTTCCCGCTGGCGGTCAATACGGCGGATGGGCTCGCCTCGGCAGACCCGGATCTAGTCGCCCTTCTGCGCTCTATGGGAGCCAGGCGCAGCCAGATATGGCGCATGGTTCGGCTTCCCGCCGCGCTGCCATCCTTCTTCTCCGGCCTGCGTATTGCTGTCACCTACAGCGTCGTCGGTGCGACAATCGCAGAATGGGTGGGCGGTTCGGCTGGACTCGGTCTCTACATGCTGCGCTCGAAGAATGCGTTGGCTACGGATCAAGTATTTGCAGCCATCGTCGTGACCTCGGTCATCAGCATTGGTCTCTATACGCTGGTCTACGCCCTGGAGCGCGCCGTGCTTCCGTGGTACCACACCGCCCAGCGTGAAGAACACTGGGAGGGCACCGGCATCTATTAAGGCGCCCGGGATATCGATCCGGTGTATGTCTTTTATGAGGAACATTATCATGCGAATCAGACGGTTTACATTCCCTATACTCATACTCACGCTCATCCTGGCCGGTTGTGCAAGACAGAGTGAGATGCCCCCATCCCCTACCCAGCAGGATGTGACGTTAATGCTGGATTGGGTTCCGAACACAAACCACACGGGCATTTACGTCGCCCAGGCTAACGGCTACTTCAGGGACGCGGGGTTGAACGTCACGATTATCGAGCCCGGTGAGGTCTATGCCGAACATACTGTCGCTGCGGGGGTTGCCGACTTCGGCGTCAGCTTCCAGGAGCAGGTTACGCTCGCCCGCGCCGATGATGTGCCGATCGTGTCCATAGCGGCAATTATCCAGCATAACTCCTCTGGCTTCGCTTCACGTGCCGATCTCGGTGTCCACTCCCCTCGTGATTGGGAAGGCCTGCGCTACGGCTCGTTCGGCAGCCCATTCGAGGCACCGACGCTCGATGTGCTCATGAGTTGCGACGGAGGCGAATTTAAAACCCTCGAGATCGTCAACACAGGTTTTTCGGACCCTCTGGCGCTCCTCGATGAAGCCCTGACCGATCTGGCCTGGATATTCTACGGCTGGCAGGGCATCCAGGCTGAGTACGAAGGCATTGATCTGCAGATCGTGATGATGGAGGATTGGTTCGGTTGCATCCCGGATTACTACACGCCGGTCTTCATCGCCAGTGAAAAGACGATCCGGGAACGCCCGCAAGTAGTGAGCTCCTTCCTCGAGGCGATTGCGCGCGGTTATCGTTTTGCGATCGACAACCCCGACCAGGCCGCAGAAATCCTGCTTGAGGCTGTCCCGGAGCTGAACGAGGAACTCGTTCGTAGAAGCCAATCGTGGCTATCACCCCGCTATCAGGCTGACGCCTCTCGGTGGGGAGAGCAAGACCTCCAAGTCTGGCAGGCATATTCTGCGTGGATGGTTGAGAATGGAATCCTCGCCGAATCCATTCAAGCAGAAGATGCCTTCACCAACGAATACCTTCCAGGGAGCCAGTAATCCGGTGCGTAAGATAAGCGTCGAACTCCGGGGGGTTAGCAAGACCTTCCGTGCAGATGGTCAATCGGTTAGAGCTCTCGATGATGTTTCTGTCCGCGTCGAGGAGGGCGAGTTTCTCACGCTGATCGGCCCCTCGGGATGCGGCAAGAGTACACTTTTTAACCTCTTAGTGGGGTTGTTAGAACCCGACGACGGGGATATCTATCTCGACGGGGAAATCTGCCCCAATCGAATCGGCCGGGTGAGCTACATGCCCCAACGCGATCTTCTGCTCCCCTGGCGGAACATCCTTGACAATGTGATCATCCCCTTGGAGCTCGCCGGTGTGCCGCGGGGAGAAGCGCGCGCCCGCGCTCAATCCATGCTGCCTCTCTTCGGTCTGGAGGATTTCGCCAGCAGCTACCCCAGCGCGCTCTCGGGGGGTATGCGCCAACGGGCCGCGCTGCAGCGCACGATGCTCGCCGAGAAAAAGATCCTGCTCTTAGACGAACCATTCGGAGCCTTGGATGCGCTCACCCGCCGTGAACTTCAGGATTGGCTGCTCGAGGTCTGGCGGCGTTTTGGTCAAACCGTCATCTTTATCACGCATGATGTTGAGGAAGCCATATACCTGGGTGATCGCGTAGCAGTAATGAGCCCTCGCCCAGGACGGATTGTCAAGACAGTCGATGTCCCTTTGACCCGCCCACGCCGGCAAGCTATGGTCACCGAACTGGTCTTCTCCTCACTCCTCGCCGAGCTTCTCGAAGCGCTCGGGGTAACCATCTAGCCCCGCATTTGGGACAGGCCCAAATAAAGGCTAAAGGATGAGCAACGCCATAACGGTTCACAAACTCAATGAGCA
>SDBU01009305.1_pt1 | contig 11037 bp, 5 predicted proteins | sample 2277071 | NCBI WGS metagenome assembly SDBU01 (sample SAMN10397929, study PRJNA504765) | marine sediment metagenome | isolation source: marine sediment core GS08_GC12, 126 cmbsf | place: Arctic Ocean: Gakkel Ridge, Loki's castle | collected 2008
CACTACACCGAATTGGGAAAGGAGCGAATTTCTTGCTCGCAATTCGTTTTTTTCTAAATTCGTTGTAGTGTCTCAGCGAATGTAACATTGTCAAGCTAGTTATCAGCTATGATCTACCAGCTCCGACGTCCACTCCTACCAGCACCCCTACCCGGACGCCTACGCCTACTCACACCCCGACGCGCACGCCCACTCGCACTCCGACGCGCACACCTACTCACACCCCGACGAGTAAGCCACCCACCAAGACGCCAACGCATACTCCCACGCCGACGCGCACACCCACGCGGACGCCTACACCAACCCATACATCTACTCACACTCCGACGGGTAAGCCGCCCACCAAGACGCCAACGCATACTCCGACGCGCACACCGACGCGGACCTCTACCGCAACCCATACAGCTACTCACACCCCGACGCATACGCCCACTGCTACACCGACGGCCACACCCACCTGTCCAGATCTCTACGAGCCGAACGAGACCTTCGCCGAGGCCCAGGCTCTGAGCACTGGGGAGGATAAAGCCTACATCTGTGAACCTGGCGATGAGGACTGGTTCAAAATCGATGTCGTCCGGCACCAGGAAATCGACGTGACCTTGTACGACCTGCCCCGCAACTACGACCTGGAGCTGTACGATCCCCTCGGGCGACTGGTGGCCAGCTCCCACAGACCATTCCAGAGGGCGGAGATCATCGAGTTCAGGGCTTCCGAAATGGGGGGAGCCTACCGGATACGCGTCTTCGGCGTGGGCGGCGCCTTCGACCCGGACAAACCCTATATCCTGAAGCTGACGTTAGGGGAAACACCCACGCCGCGCCCGCCGACCGCTACGCCCACTCCAACGCCCATCTGCGCGACTGACCCCTACGAACCCAACGATACCTTTGAGACAGCCGCGTCCATCAGCACAGGGACGGAAATTAACGCTCATATGTGCCCCGAAGACGATGAGGACTTCTTCCGCTTCACCGTGTCCGGCGCCACCGAGATCCACGCCCAGCTCTATGACCTGCCCCAGTCCTACCAGTTGTACCTTCTCGATCCCGACGAGTCAATAGTGGCGCGCGCCATCCGGCCACACACGAGCACTGAACCACGGGAGCTGACCTATGCGACGACCATTGCCGGCGACTACCGGGTCCAAGTCGAAAGGGCATGGGGCGCCTTGCGGGGCTCCTACTCTCTGCGAGTAGACCTGAGCGAACTCCCCCCCATCACGCTCTGCGCGGAGGCTGACACGTACGTTTACCAGGCCAATCCCAGCTCCAGCTCCAACTTCGGCGACGAGAGAGTGGTGATCGTGGGGTGGGACGAGTTCGGCTACGAGCAGCGGGGCCTCTTCCTCTTCGACCTCTCCGACGTGCCCGCCACGACCATCGCCAGCGCTACCTTTGAAGCATACCTGGAGGACCGCAGCGGGCCCGACCCGCAGACCGTGGACTTGCTACGGGTGGATCATTTTTTGTCCTGGAACGAGGACACAGTCAACTGGAACACCCAGCCCCCAGCCTGGGACACCGGCATCAGCACGGCGGTGAGCGGCCTCACCGGCTACTACCAGTGGGACGTGACCGATCTGCTGCAGAGCTGGCTCAGCGGCGAGTGGCGCAACAATGGCCTGGAGCTCCGCCCGGCCGAAGGCACCTTCTCTCGCAGCTTCCGCAGCCGGGAGTACAGCAGCCGCTGCCCGCGGCTGATCATCAACTTCGCCGCCCCTGACCCCGGGCCGTTGGGCTCCATCAGCGGCACCGTGTACGACGACGCCAATGAGAACGGGCGCCAGGACCCCGGTGAGAGCGGCGTCGGCGACGTACGCCTCGATCTTTTCTGCGGTAGTGTCATTCAGGGAGACCAGACCACCGCCGGCGACGGCACTTACACCTTCAATGACCTGCCGGCCGGCGACTATGAGGTGGTAGTGGACGAATGGGCCATCCCCCGGGCTTACGAACTGATCAGCGCTGACAGTCGCCCAGTGATCCTGGCCGCTGGCGAGGACCGCAGCGGCGTGGACTTCCGTGTCCACCTGCGACCTCCCCCCGAGCCTCCCCCACCTGCCACCCTGGACCTGATCGCCAGAGACATGGAGTTCATCCAGGTGGTCCACGACGAGCGGCAGAATTACCTGGTCGCGGGCAAGCGCACTCTGGTCCGGGTCTACGTAGGGGTCACCGGCGTCACGGACCCGGTACGCGGCGTCAATGCCATCCTCCGGCGCGACGACCACCCCGACGACGTGATCGAGCCGATCAACCGGGACACCCTCGAACTCCAACCCATCGCCTACCCCATGATTGACACGATCGAAGCTAACCTGAACTATACTCTCAACTTCCTGCTGCCGGATGACTGGGCGACCAGCCAGACGTTCTTTGTCGACGTCAACACTAGCCCAGGGTGGTTTGTATCAGTACCGGAGTGCCCTGGCTGTAACGTGAACAATCAAATCAACCGTTTTCGCCGCTTCCACGACACCGCCCCCCTGAACGTGAACATGGTCGCGGTGATTGTGGATAGGATCAGTCCCACCGCCAGACGCGCTGAGACGTACCGCTGGCTGCTCAAGACCTATCCCATCATCGAGGTCAACGTCAGCAGTAGTACCATGTACTCGCATCTCGATTTCACCGATACCGGCGGCGCTGGCTGCGGCAGGCCCTGGAGTGCTCTGCTGAGCCGGCTGTGGTGGCGCTGGTTCTGGGCTGGTAGGCCGGACGACGTCCATTACTACGGCATGATAGATGACTCGGTGCCCCATGCGATACCCGGTACCATCGGCTGCGGCTACCTGGATACGGGTAATGGCCGAGGACCTGAGTTGAGGCACATAGCAGCCGGCATCGTCACCGCCGGCAGCGATGAAGGCGGCCTCACAATGGCCCACGAGATCGCCCATAACAGGACGCGGCCGCACACGTGTTGCAGGGACGAAGCTGGATGTGTCAATTACGCGGACCACCCCGGCGGCATCATCGGCGTGTATGGCGTGGACCTGCAGGACCCCGGCGCGCCCGTCTACCTGGACCCTAACACCACCTTCGACCTCATGAGCTACTGTGGTCCCGTGTGGATGTCCGACATCACCTACTTCACTCTATTTTCTCGCCGGTTCGGCGAGGCTGCCAGCCATCGAGGAGTCCAGCGGGCTGACGGCGCCGAGCAGGAGTACCTTGTCGGTTCCGGCGAGATCGCTGATGGCCTGGTGACCATGACCCAGCCCTTCTACCGGGCCATGCTGCCGGCGGGTACCAGCGATGAGCCGGGTGAAGGCCCCTACGCCTTGGAGCTGCAGGACGCCGGCGGCACGCCGCTCTTCACCCGCTACTTTGACACCCAAGATACTTGCGGAGGTCAACCCGAGGGAACTGGTCCTTTCCACGAGATCGTCCCCTGGCAGGCTGGCACGGCGCGCATCGTCATCAGAGAGGGTCAGACGGTGCTGCGCATCACCCACGTCAGCACCAACTCGCCAGAGGTCACCCTGCTCTCGCCCAACGGCGGAGAGTTCTGGCCGCCCTACGGCGAGCACACCGTCTCCTGGACCGGCAGCGACGCCGACGGCGACCCGCTGCGCTATGTCCTGCAATACAGCCCCGACGGCGGGAGCACCTGGAGCGCCGTAGCCACCGACTTGGTTGGGGAGAGCTATGCCTTGGATGCTGGCAGCCTGGCCGGCAGTGAGACGGCGCTGATACGAGTGATCGCCTCGGACGGCGTCAACACCAGCCAGGATGAATCGGACGGCACGTTCATCGTGGAGGGCAAGCCGCCAGAGGTGTACATCGTCTATCCAGTGGATGGTAGCACTGCCCTGCCGGGTAGACCGGTGATACTGGAGGGAGCTGGCACTGACCTGGAGGACGGCCCCCTGACCGACGACGCCCTCTTCACCTGGTCGTCAAGTCTGGAGGGCGAACTGGGCGTGGGCCGCCAGTTGTACTTCGACGACCTGATGACTGGCCAGCATACGATCACCCTGGAGGTCGCTGATAGCGATCACTTCGTCGCGCAAGACAGCATCTCCATCTTCATTGGCAATCGCGTTTACCTGCCACTCATCTTGAAGAGCTATCCGTGAAACCTGAAGGATAGATCCTGGGCAAGCGAAACAAAGCCACCTGTGCGATTGATGCAGGTGGCTTTGCTCGTTTTGTTTTTACAGGATTTCGGATATAATGGTTGCAGTGAATAGGTGGTCATCAGCAATGAAGGAGGAAATGAAATGCAAACCAAGAGGATAGTGACGATAGTGACGGTTGTGGTTGTCTTGACCTTGCTCTTGGCGACCAGTTTTACCACGGCTGGCCCGCAGAGCCGGCTGACCGCCGACAACCCCAACCCGCCCGCCTCCACCGTCAAGCTCATCTTCATTCACCACTCTTGTGGCGAAAATTGGCTGGACGATGGGGACGGCGGCTTGGGGCTGGCCCTGCGCAACAACAACTACTTCGTCAGCGACACCAACTACGAGTGGGGGCCGGGCAACATCGGCGACACCACCGACATCGGCCACTGGTGGACCTGGTTCCGCGGTCCTAACAGTGCTACCTACCTGAGCACCCTCTACGCCGAAAGCGGCCAGAATTCCAGCTATTCTCGCCTGTCCACTGACCCCGGCAGCGAGAACGAAGTCATCATGTTCAAGTCTTGCTTCCCCAATTCGCACCTGGGGGGAAGCCCAGGCGACCCGCCCACCACTGGTAGCAACCCCCTGCGCGGCCAGGACGCCTGGTCGGAGTACATGACCGTGGCCAACGCCAAGGGCATCTACAACGACATTCTGGAGTACTTCCAGACGCGGCAGGATAAGCTGTTCGTGGTCATCGCTGCCCCGCCGCTGGTGGCCAACGACACCGACGCCAGCCACGCGGCCAACGCCCGCGCCTTTAACAACTGGCTGGTCAACGATTGGCTGGATGGCTACCCCTACGACAACGTGGCCGTCTTCGACTTCTACAACGTCCTGACCAGCAACGGCGGCAACGCCAACACCAACGACCTGGGCTCAGCGACCGGCAACCATCACCGCTGGTGGAGCGGCGCGGTGCAGCACATCCAGACCGTCAGCAACAATTACTCGGCCTATCCCGTCGGCGATAGCCATCCCACTGCCGCCGGCAACCAGAAGGCCACTGGCGAGCTCATCCAGTTGCTCAACGTCTTCTACCATCGTTGGATGGGGGATGGTGGGACGCCTACTCCCACTGCCACCGGCACGCCATCCACCGCCACGCCGACGCCAACAGCCACGGCTACCGGCACCCTGCCCCCATCCACGGCGACACCCACGCCCACACCCACGCCGACGGCCACCGGCACCCAGCCTCCGTCTACGGCCACACCCACGCCCACTGGAACACCGCCCACTGGCCAGCAGACCATGACCTTCCAGAACAGTGTCTGGCCCGATGCCAGCTACGCTGGCACCTCCGACGCAACCATCACCACCTGGAGCGGCAATAGCTACGCCAACCTGGGCGGCTGGGACTACCTTCAAGTGGGTGAGACGGGCGACGCTGACGAGTTCCGCTTTCTGGTGCGCTTCGAGCTGGACGCCTGGCTACCGGCCGACATCCAGGTAGATGAGGCATGGCTGGAGGTGCGCGCCTACGACAGCGGCTACGACGACGACCCACACGACGTGGCGGCCCATCGCGTCACCGAAGAGTGGGTTGAGGGCGACGGGTGGGATCTGGAGGCCGATGGTCGGAGTGAGGGCGTCACCTGGACGACGGCCCGCCCTGGTGTGAACTGGGCCGCTCCCGGGGGGGACTTCGACCTGGCGGAGCTGGATCGAGTGACGGTGGCGGCCAATCCGGACGGCTGGTACCGCTGGGACGTGACCTCAGCCGTCCGCGCGTGGGTAGATGGCACAGCCTCGAACTATGGCCTGCTCCTGGAGCCCGACAATGCCCCTTGGACACACCACGAGTTCCGCTCCAGCGAGTACAGTACCCTCAACCTGCGCCCGCGGCTGGTGGTCACCTATACGGTGGGAGGCGCAGCGACAGGGACGCCGACCAGCACGCCTTCGCCCACGTCTACGCCCGGCGAGCCGCCGACCCGCTGGATCTACCTGCCCCTCATCCTGAAGAATTGGGCCGCCCCAACCCCCACTCCCACGCCGACAGCTACCACCGTCACCCCCTCCGGCCTCATACAACCGACTGATCTGGTGTACCAGGGCGCGTTCGCATACCCGCCTGGCGACGAATGGACCTACAGCGGTCATGCGCTCGCCTATTACCCTGAAGGTGATCCCACTGGGCCAGCCGACGGCTATCCTGGCTCACTTTATGCAGCGGGCCATGCGTGGTACGATCTGGTGGGTGAGATAACTATACCTGAACCGGTAACATCTGACAATTTCGATGACCTGCCTGAAGCCTCCGTGCTCCGGGCCTTGACGGATATCACTGGAGGTTGGAAAGACAACTGCACGTACAATGACGATTGCATGTATCGAGAGGTGGATGGTTTGGAGTATCTGCCAAATGCCGCCCACGGCGGAAACAAGATCGTTTGGAATCTGAGGGACTGGTACAATGTGGCTGGCTATGATCAGGATTCCTTGGGATGGAGTGAGCTTGATATGACCGGCGCTCAAGGGGTGTGGCATATCGGAGGGCGGGGCAACGACGTATTCCATAATGCCAAAACCTGCAACTACCTTTTCAAAGCCCCTGCGAGCTTTGCCGACGAGAACCTGGATGGAAAATGGCTCATCGCCGGCAGCCATCGAGAGGCTGGAGCACTCGGTGGTTCTCAGGGACCAACGCTTTATGCCCTTGCCCCTTGGGAAGACGGCAATCCTCCTGCATCAGGACAGAATCTGGATGCTTTGGCCCTGCTGTACTATCCCGAAATCTACGATTGTGTCTGGGAGGCTGAAGGAGACATCAATGAGGATCCAGAGCCAGGTCTTTGCCACTTTCCAGGCTATCGGGCCATGGATAACTGGGGAGGCGGGGCCTGGGTGCAGACCGCCGACCGAAGCGGCATTCTGATATTCGGGAGAAAGGGGCTGGGGGACAACTGCTACGGGACGCAGGGAGAGTGCAGTGGAGACCCTTGTGTCCCGTCTAAAGGCTACCACGCCTACCCATATGAACCCCAGATCCTCTTCTACGACCCAGAAGAGCTAAAAGAGGCGATTGCTGGAACCAGAGAGCCATGGGAAGTCCTACCCTACGAGGTCTACAGCCCAGCAAATGAAGTGCTTGATCAGGAATGTGCCATACTTGGCGCCGCAGCCTATGATCAGGAAAGGGGTCTGATATACGTAACCGAACAGGAGGCTGGGCCATGGGGAGAGACTGCGGTGCATGTGTGGGAGGTGCAGTGACAGAAGATCATGGAAATGAGAGAAAAATGCGAACCCGAACGACTTTGATCACTATCGTGTTACTGGCAGCCGTGACGATGCTGCTCATAGCCAATTCGGCGGTAGCTGACTGGCCAGTTGAGGATGGCAGTAGCCCTGCCATCAGCAGCCTGTCTCTCGACTGCCAGGAACTATTGACCAACGGTGACTTTGAGACCGGTTCGTTCCCGCCCTGGGACAGTTGGGGCAGTGTCAGCTTGGGGCCAGGGCACAACAGTGCACATGGCGCCTGGTTGGGCGGCACCGACAACGCTGCAGGGGAGCTGTGGCAAGGTGCGGCCATCCCGGCCGATGCCAACTCAGTGCAACTGGAGTTTTGGTGGCTGGCCGAGAGCACAGAGGAGCAGCCCGGCGATGCTGTAGATGTGATCGTCCAGTACGGCGACGAGCAAGCCGACCTGCTGCGCACGTTGCCAGCCGTGGAGCCCCTGGGCCAGTGGCGGCAGGAGGTGGTAGACCTGGCCGCCTACGCAGGTCAGGAGGTAGCTGTGACCTTCCTGGTGCATACCGACGATGAGGTGCTTAGTATCTTCGGGCTGGACGACGTCAGCCTGAAGGCTTGTGGAGCGACAACACCCACGCCGACCTCCACACCCACCGGCACGGTCTCACCCTCACCTGGCCAGCGCGTCTACCTGCCGCTGATCCTGAAAAGCCCCGCTCAGGTGATCCCGACCCCGACCCCGACGCCCACGCCCACCCAGCAACCGGGTTTGGTCGTCAACACCACCGATGCCACAGTTGATGGCGCTTGCGACTCAACCCACTGCTCCCTGTTCGAAGCCGTCAATGCCGCCAGCTTCAACTCGGGGCCAGACACCATCACTTTCAACATCCCCAGCAGCGATCAGGGCTGCGACGGCGCCGGGGTGTGCACCATCCGCCCCACCTCTTACTCCCTGTACCTGAGCGACGACGAAACGACCATTGATGGCTACACCCAGCCGGGGGCCAGCCCCAACACCAATCCCTTCGGCCAACCCATCAACGCCGTGCTGAAGATCGTCCTGGATGGTTCCCTGCTGCCAACGTGCTGCCCCTCTGGGCTGGATATCCGCAGCTCGAACAACGTGGTGCGCGGGCTGGTCATCCATCGGTTTTACACTGGCATACAGGTTGTGGACGCTGACGGCAATCGGTTCGAGGGGAACTTCGTCGGCACGGACGTCCAAGGCAAGACTGGTCTGGGAAATCGCTGCAGCGGGATATCCATCTCCGGCATCCAGGGAGGGGTTGGATCATCCAACAACGTGGTCGGCGGAAGCCAGCCACAGGCTCGCAACCTCATCTCCGGCAATGGCTGTGTAGGGGTGGAAATCGGACCGACGGGGAACAGTCGGGTACAGGGGAACTACGTGGGCAGCGATGTCACCGGAACGGCGGCTCTGCCGAACAACACCGACGGCATCTACATATTCAATGTCTCAAACGACAACCTGATCGGTGGCACGGCTGAGGGCCAGGCGAACCTCATCGCCTTCAACGGTGGGGACGGAATCGAAGTCGCGGGTGGCTACGGGGCGAAGCACAACACCATCACTCGAAACCGCATCCACAACAACACGGGCAAGGGCATCGCACTCCCCAGCAGCGGCAATGAAGGACTGGCAGCGCCGGTGATCACCACCGCCAGCGCCACCCAGGTCTCTGGCACCGCCTGCGCCAACTGCACCATCGAGGTCTTCTCCGATGCCGCGGACGAGGGGGCGCTCTACGAGGGCACCGCCACAGCCAACTCTTCGGGCAACTGGACGCTCACCAAGGCCGGCGGGCTGACCGGCCCGTACGTTACGGCGACGGCTACTGACGCCAACGGCAACACGTCGGAGTTCTCGGCGCCTGTCAGCGTGCCCTAGGTTACGCCCAGTGTACCTGGCTGGCGCGTCTACCTGTTTATCGTCTTGAAAAGCTACCCGTGAAACCTGAACGGATGAGTAATGAGTCAATGAGTAACGCGTTGATGAGGTGTTCGCTGCCTCATTGACTTGTTGCCTCATTGACTTTCCGGGAGATCTTTTTTCAGAGGGAGGTGATGAGTTCGGAAAGAAGAAAGCTTGTACCAGCATTGAGGGCCAACCATGTCCTCGACCATCAGAGGTCAGCAAATCAAGAAAAGGAGAACCCGAAATGAAAACCAGAACGATTGTGATCCTATTGGCGACCGTCTCGATCCTGGCCCTGCTTTGGGCGGCGGGCGGAGCCATTGCCAGCCCCCCGAGGGATGAGCCAGCCGGAGACGAAGTGAGTGTTGCTGGAACCGTAGCCAGCAAGTTCAGCTACCAAGGCGTGCTGAAGGAGAACGACAGCCCGGTGACCGGCAGCCGGGATATGACCTTCCGCCTCTATTCCGATGACACCTGCTCCACCCAGGTGGGCAGCGATATCGTCAAGAGCGGTGTACAGGTGACCGATGGGCTCTTCAGCGTGGACCTGGCCGTGACGCATGGCCACTTCAACGGCCAGGGGCTGTGGCTGGAGGTGGAGGTAGGCGGCACCAAGATCGGCTGCCAGGAGATTCTGCCTGTACCCTATGCCCTCAGCGTGCGGCCTGGGGCGGTGATAGGCGGAGCTGGTGCTGGCGATGGAAGCATATACCTGAAAGACGCGAACAATGAAACCGTTTTGGAGATCAGGGCGGATTATGCTTACCTGGACATCGGCGGGCCAGGTAACGAGGGCGACATCTTGGTTAGGGATGAGGCTGACGAGATCGTCTTTGCCGTGGATGCGGATTTTGCCTTGGTTACCATCGGCGGGCCAGGTAACGAGGGCGACATCTGGGTTAGGGATGAGGCTGACAAGACCGTCTTTGACGTGGCTGCGGATAGGGCCTTGGTTACCATCGGTGGGCCAGGTAACGACGGCGACATCTGGGTTAAGGATGAGGCTGACAAGAACACGTTCACCGTTGATGGGCAGACTGGGACCATCTGGTGGAAAGCCAGGACTGGCTACATCGCAGTCCCCGCGGCGGCCTTCAGGCCTTGGATGGAAGGGTACGTCTTTAAGAACGCAGGTCGCTCACTCAAGAACGTGAACGATACCAGCGACTTCTACTTCGCACCGGTGCAACTGCCCCATGGAGCCACGGTGACAAAGTTAACCTTCTACTGGTTTGACACGACGTCCGCCACTGGGTCTGCGACATTGCGTCGAAGCCCCCACGATGGTTCGTATTCGATCATGGCCGGTGCCCTCACCAGTGGAAGCGCCGGAAACGGCAGCAGCTATGACGGCGCCATAGACTTCGCCACTATTGACAACACCTCATACGCCTACTACTTACTATGGGATCTTCCAAACAGCTTCGTATGGGGATACCATGTGGTCATTGAGTACACTTTCACCGGGCCCTACTAAGGAGGAGTAGCGATGAACAAGCGAAAGGCATTCGCGTTTTCCGCTGCCCTCCTCTGCGGGCTGGTGGTGGCGGGCGTGGCCTGGGCCAACGGCGCCCCCAGCATCAACTGGTGGGTCATTAGCGGCGGGGGCGGGCACGCCGAGGCCGGCAACTACACCCTGGACGGCACCATCGGGCAGGCGATGGTAGCTTGACAATGTTACATTCGCTGAGACACTACAACGAATTTAGAAAAAAACGAATTGCGAGCAAGAAATTCGCTCCTTTCCCAATTCGGTGTAGTGT
>SDBU01009306.1_pt1 | contig 11030 bp, 8 predicted proteins | sample 2277071 | NCBI WGS metagenome assembly SDBU01 (sample SAMN10397929, study PRJNA504765) | marine sediment metagenome | isolation source: marine sediment core GS08_GC12, 126 cmbsf | place: Arctic Ocean: Gakkel Ridge, Loki's castle | collected 2008
CTGGCTGAAAAAGTTGTCGCGCTCTCAGTAGCCCAAGAAATAAGGGAGATCCTTTCACCGACATACGAAGTACACCTAACCCGCGATGACGACTACAGCGTTGATACCGAACGTCGGACCGAAGTGGCAAACCATTACCGTGCCAATATCTTTATCTCCATTCATGCAGGGGGAGCCTTTGGACACCAGGGCCGCGGCACGGCAATATTATATCATCGTCGTCGCAGCACTAGTTCAGGTTTCCCACCCTATCGACAACACAGGGATTCATGGGAAATCAATGAAAAACCGATCCCCTGGGACGATATTCAGGGCAAGCATACAGCCAAGAGTCAGCTCCTGGCAAAACTTGTACACAGGCATCTAATGGGAAAACTCAGCCCTGTGGACAAAGGGGTTCGTGAGGCACCTTTGTTGGTTCTCCGGGGGGCTGACATGTCAGCTGTTCTAGTTGAGATTGCTCATCTGAGCCATCCTGCCGAAGAGGCGCAACTCAGGAAGCCAGAAACCATATCCACTGCTGCCCAAGCCATATCGGAGGCTATAAAGGAATACCTCACAAACTATCCATAGTTCTTCCTGCCAGCAGAATCCTGAGTGCGAATATCGTGCTGTTTGGCTTGCATCCACCAAGAAGGCGTGATAAATGTTTAAGTTCTACGGGGCGTGGCGCAGCCTGGAAGCGCGCCTGCTTTGGGAGCAGGAAGTCGGAGGTTCAAATCCTCTCGCCCCGACCAGCCTTCGCTTTGAAACGGAGTAAAGATACGAAGGCGTGCTTGTGCGCCTTCGGCGCATTCAAATCAGCCTGAGGCTGACAAGTCCTCTCGCCCCGACCAGCCTTCGCTTTAAAACGGGTAAAGATGCGAAGGCTGCCGCGCTGAAGCCCTCGGCGAAAGCGGGCATTATCAAAAATGGAATATTAAAGCTACGGCTCGGCACGCCTTTACATCGCAACACAATCTTGAGAATTTGGTTGGATGAAACTCTATTACACCTACATGAACTCCGAGAATACCCTCGAGCTGGTTACGCCTAGCACTATTTTCCTGTCCATTTGTGACCAAAAATACTAATAAAATCATACTATTTTCGTATTGACACCGGTTCCTTTCACACGTTATGAAAGGCATTAATGGGTGGACTATATTCATGCGGCTTCTTGCAGCTGTATCTTGTCACCTCTTCATCTACAATCTCATCCTGTTACGACGCGCCCAGAAAAGGCCAAACTCATCGTGAGATGGGAGCGGAATTTAGGCCTGCCATGGCCGAGGCCTTGCTCGCGAACACGACATTGCTACCGTTCCAGCCATGTGATCCTAAGGAGGGTCTTTCCATGAAATCAAAAAAGGCATCTCTACCTAAGATACCGTTTTTTCTAACCTTTATCTTATCTCTGGCATTGTTACTTGGCTTTGCCCACCAATCCTTAGCAGCCGAGACCATACACGTGGATGTTGATAACCTGTCTTGCTCGGATTCAGGTCCGGGGACGGTTGAGGTCCCGTTCTGCTCCATCCAGAAGGGTATCGATGCTGCGAGCGTCAACGATGAAGTGCTGGTATATGGTGGGACATATATCGAGAAAATCACCATGAAAAACGGGGTGAATGTTGAAAAGAAAGGAGGTGAAATCCCTTACATTGATGGTGGCGGAACCGGCACCGTAGTGACCTTCAGTGGGGTGTTCTCAGATGGCTGTAAATTTGACGGGTTTCATGTCAAAAACAGTGGTGGAAGCAACCCGGGAATCTACTTACATGGTACAAGTGGAACAGGGATCACCAACACCACGCTTATAACAGAGTGTTCCGTCTACAACAACGGTGGCCCAGGAATTAAATTGGATGGAATTGGTGGTACTACTACCGCCCCCGAGATTAATAATAACTGGATCTACAGCAACGACCAAGAAGGGATTCTTATCGTAGATGCAGGCTCAGATTTGCAAGATGCCCTCGTTATAAACAACACGATCCGTGATAACACCTTGGCGGCTGGCGTAAATATTGGGGGTGACTCCTACGTTACCGTTGGTGATAACAACGATATTTATGGCAATTATGCTGGGATCGTGTTTTTCGTTTCCGAACATCCGAACCGTACCGGGAGTGCCAGTTCCCAACCAGTAACGATTACAGGGAATTCGATTTACAGTAACACCAAAGCCGGAATTGCCGTAATCGACAACGTTTCTGATACGATAACTATTGACGACAACAAGATTTATCAGAACACACAAGCGGGGATTGCAATCCTTAATGAATGTACGGTGGTTATTACTGATAATGAGGTCTCTACACACAGTGCTGCTGCGGGGATCTTTACGGGAGACTGGTCGGTGACCTTTCCACCGGATCCAGATAATCCCCCGTCATCCGTGGGGTTCAACACAGCCAATGGCCCTGCCGAGCTTACCATCAAACGAAACAAAGTATACGGTAATCGTGCGGGTATGCGTCTGGATCATGCCTCCGGCACAATTAGCAACAATTTGGTTAATAACAACTCCAGAGGGGGCATCAGGTTTAGCGGGAACAGTTCCGACCCACCGTTTTCACACGGCGCCTGGGGCATTTCAGTCATTAAGAATAATACCGTGGCACACAACGGTAGCTACATAGAGGTAATAGTGGACAACACGGGTGGGGTGGCTGACGGCACCTGGGGTACCGATACCAACGACTTAGACTACGGGGACGACTATCGCTGGCACACAGCGGTATCAAGTGGCGATACCTTCACCTGGACTCCACCAACCATCAGCACTCTTGGAACATACGAGGTCTTTGCATGGTGGCCATCGGATCCCACTTATGCCTCGGCGGCCCTCTATACGATCCATCATGATGGTGGCAGTACACCTGTATCAAAAGATCAGCGCTCAAATGGTGGAGAATGGGTCTCCCTGGGTATCTACTCCTTTGACGGAGAAGGTGATGAAAAGGTCGTACTGACTGATACCGCCAGTGGTAAGGCTATTGCCGATGCTGTTATGTTTACCCTCAGCAGGGGCGCGGGCATTGCATATGACGCCATCTATGTCACTGACGATCCTATCACAGAGCTTGCGCGCAACTTCTATGATCGTCCCGTGGGTGCCACACAAGATCCAATAACAATAAAGAACAACATCCTGGCCAATAATCAAATGGCGGGTATCAAGTACTGTGCTGATAATGAGGGTGATCCTCCTCCTCGCTCCCACAACCTGTTCTATAGAAACTTCAAGGAGTCCTGTGCTACCGGGGGCGTTATTGATTGTCGCAGAATGTGCAGATGGAGAACTCTGGGAACATGCAATGCGCCCGACGTCAACTGTTGCCCGGAAGACAAAGACACTTGGATGGATGCGGGTGTTGAGTTTCCAGGGGATTGGGCTACAGGAGAAAAATGCGGAGAAGACCCGAAATTTGAATCCGACTATAGACTTCAGGCCGGTTCGCCAGCCATAGATGCGGGCGATGATGACAAGGATATGGGCGCCTTTGGAGGCGGTGATCCGATAATGTGGTAATGACCTTATGGAGAAACCCTACATGAGGGGAACTGAAACTATGAAAACAAGACTACTTGGACTGTTCTTTATAACAGTAGTTATCACCCTGACACCTGGTAAGGGCCTTCAGGCTGATTCCACTGACATCTGGAACACCGTGGGTATCCCAACCATCTCTCATAATAGTTTCCCCCAGATTAGCGGCAACATTGTGGTCTGGCAAGCGCGTGGCGGGCTTGAGACAGCAACGTCGGGATCAGGTGACTGGGAAATCTTCCTACTATATGACATAGACACCCAACCAGTTCAGATTACTGATGATGACTATGATGATATCTCACCCCAGACCGACCAAGACTATGTGGTATGGCAGAAGCACGACACCACGCGTAACAACCAGATTTTTCTCTATGAGATACACGACCCGCCTGGTGGTAGCATGATCTCCAACGATGATGACAAGGATGATTATTCTCCCCGAATCGCTGCAGGGCGGGTAGTCTGGACCTCCCAGCGGGTTGCACGTTCTTTTGAGCCCGGGCAGACCATGCTATACGAGACGGAAAACTCAACCGGTCCTGTCTCGATCTCTGATAATACCGTAGACTGTAGCTTCCCTCGAATTGATAGCCAAACCGTCATCTGGGTTCAGAGCGGCGCCGACGGAGCTACTACTCTCTTTTTGTATGACCTAACGAAAAGAAAGCCCAAGCCAAAGGCAGCCCCTGAGGGTTATGTCTGGGAAGACAGTCCTCAAACGGATGGAAATCTAACGGTCCTGGCCCGATATGACGGTAATGACAGGGAAATCTTCTTGTACGATAGCAACTCAAGAAGATATCATCAGCTCACCGATAATGGCTTTGAAGATAGATATCCCCGCATCAGCGGGAATCACATAGCCTGGATTGGCGGTGAAGGTCAGGCTTCAGACATATTTCTTGCTTTCTACGACTACGACGCTGAAGGTATAAGTCTTGTCAGCCCTGAGCATGAGGCAATCCTGCCCAAGAAACCACCCACCACCTTCTCGTGGGATAGTGTGGGTTATGACAAATTCAAGGTGGAATTTTCCGCAAGTGAGGGCTTTCTGACAACGGAAACGCTGACCTTCCCTCGTAGAACAGGGAAATGGCTATCCGAGACATCTTTTACCCCGAAAAAACCCGAATGGTCTTCAATTAAAGCGCTCCAAGAAAATGGCTATGTCTTCTGGAGAGTAAAAGTAAAGGATGCAGACCCAAGCAAAGCGTGGAGCTTCTCTATCATACACTGAGCATCTGCCCCGCACATCGTAAAAGAAGGGAAGATCGGCGGCCCTTGATGAAACATTTTGCGTTTCATGGGATCGGACCGAGCCTTCCTGCTGATTTCCAGAGTACCCCCCAAATAGGCACTCTCAATCCTTAACGCCCTACCCTATTCTCAGTGACAAGATCTTGTTATCCATTTCCTTTCAAAGCCATAGCTGCCCTGTTCGTCCAGCAGGGCCCAGGTTTTCCTACAAGCGCAAAGAGGGAATCACAGGGTTAACCTTTTGCCGAAGGCAAATCTGGCAGGAAGTCAGTGGGAATGGTCGTGCGGTTCAGTATCATGACCGGAATGGTCGTGGTCGTGGGCACCGTGGTCTTCGTTGTCATCATGGTCGTGCGAGTGCCCATCTGCTGCTTGGGAGTCTTCATGGGAATGTTGATGCGCGTGTTCATGCATGTGGGTGTGTGAGTGTTCATGCATGTGGACCACATCCTCGTGTTGGTGCTCGTGGGCATGAGCGTGGGTATGCTCGTGAGAATGCGCGTGTTGGTGTTCGTGTTCTCCTTTAATAAGTGACTGACCGATCTCCTGCACCGCCTTCTTAGCAAGCGTGTCCGTATCGTAGGGGGGTTTGCCGCTCAAGTCACACTCTATGATCTTTTCATCGTAGGGAAGAAAGCCCAGCCACTCAAATCCGGTTACATACCTTTCCAGAAATTCTTGATCTGTCTGCCCCCGGATCTTGTTTCCCACCAAGAAGATTCTACTGAGGCCGATCTCCTCAGCCAACCTCTTAATATTTTGAGCCGTCTCTACGCTTCTTCGCCCCGGTTCGACCACCACTATCAGCTTGTCCATTGCGGAAGCAGTACCCCGGCCCAGGTGCTCGATTCCCGCCTCCATGTCCATGACCACGACTTCGTCTCGCGCCAAAAGAATATGCGCAACCAGAGCCTTTAATAAAGTACTCTCAGGACAGATACATCCGCCCCCACCCTTTTTCACTCCGCCCAGTCTCATGAATTTGATGTGGTCCACCTCGACAGAACATTTTTCCGGAAGGTCGTCCACTCTGGGATTCAGCTTAAAAAAGCCTCCAACTGATCCGGGTTTGGCTCCTGTTCGTTCCTCGATCAACTCCTTCATGTCGGAAATGGGGACAATGGATTGGGGATTAGGAATGCCTAAAGCCGCTGCCAGATTGGCATCAGGATCGGCGTCTATGGCCAAGACCCGCTTGCCTTGTTCACTCAATGTCTTGATTAACAGGGCAGCAAGAGTGGTTTTCCCCACCCCGCCCTTTCCGCTAATGGCCAATTTCATGAACTTTCTGTGTTCCTTCCTAATTTCTTAGGGCCTATTTGTCCAAGTATCTGGTATGCGCTCGTTGGCAAATGAGCTTCAGCTCCTGATTTTTCACTATTGGGTGTCCACCAGACTTGCCCCCTATATCAAGGCAAGCAATCAACGAACAAGAAAGAAACCGATAAACGTTCTGCCCTTCTCTCCTATTTTCCCAAACTCCTTCGAAAACTCAACTTAAGCAGACTCGTCAGCCTTTTTGTGCGGCCCGCCATGACTATGTTTGTGGTCGTATCTGCCGTGCCTGTGGACGTGAACATGTGTGTGGGGGATACTCTCCTCGTCCAGAGAGATCTTTCCGTCAGCCATGTAGCTGATAAAATCCGTCGTCTTTATGAGGAAGTCTATATTATGGGAAACCAGAATGTAGGAAAGGTCAAGGTCATGCAGAATATCAACAAGTCGCCCTTCTGTTGTCTCATCCAGCCCGGTGGTTGGCTCATCCAATAGTAATACATCCGGTTCCATAGCCAAGACCGTGGCAAGAGATACAAGCCTCTTTTCTCCGCCGGACAGCTTGTAGGTTATTCTATCCTCAAAACCTGCCAGGCCTAAGGACTCCAATGTATTCCGGGCAATGGTCTTGGCCTCATCCTGTGACTTACCTAAATTCAAGGGGCCAAATGCAACATCCTCCAGGACCGTTGGACTGAACAATTGGTCGTCCGCATCCTGAAAAAGCAGACCAATTCTTTGTCGGACACTTCTAAAGTCTTTTTCTTCCCTGAGACGCCTGCCGAAGACCTCGACACTGCCAGAGGTACTTTTTAGAAGTCCCATGATAATATGAAAGAGCGTGGTTTTCCCGCTGCCGTTCGGTCCCATCATACCCATACGATCCCCATGGTAGAACGACAAATTAAGCCTATCAATAACCGGCGCTCTGCCCGGGTACGCGTATGAGATATCCTCCAAATTGATTATTAAGCGATTACTATCCATTCCAATGCCCCCAAAGCCAGGACTATCGTCAGCATTACAATGAGGGAGATGACGTCCCTGGTTTTCATGGAAAAATCGCTAAGGCTGTACAGCCGCCCCCTGAAACCCCTACACAGCATGGCATTGCGAACCCTCTCTGCCCGGTCGCAACTTCTGACCAGGAGCATCCCCACCAAGTAGGCAAAGGTTTTGTAGCTGTGCATGTTCGTTCCAGGGCGAAAACCTCGAACCTTCATAGCATTCACCAGCCGTACATACTCCCGGCCTATGACATGAATATACCGGTAGGTAAAGAAGAAGAGATGAACGATCTTTTTGGGGACCCTCAGTTCATGCATGGCATGGCCTAGGGTTAAGATGGAACTTGAGGCAACCAGTGCGATCAATACAGTCACAATAGCATTCGATTTGAGGCTAATCCGCGCGGCGTACAACACCCCCTCATGGGTTCCTACCAGCGGACCCACCGAGAAGAGCGGTTCACCTTGCACGGTAAAAGGGAGAAAGAGCCAGAGAAAAAGGATGAATATATTTACAGGGACGAGACGACGGACAAGTTGCCTCATCGGCACTCTTGCCAACAGCACAATAAAGAAGCCCAAGGCCAGTGCCGACATCAGAACCACGAATCGGTTCGAGACGGCTACGACAACGGAGAAAAAGGAGACCGCCACAATCTTGACACGAGGATCAAGGCGGTGAATCAAAGAATCACCACCGCTAAATTCTTCTCCGATCATCTAATTCTGCTATTTCCTTTTCCCACGGGTTTTGAAGTACAAAGCCACGCCCACAAGCCCTAAGATATAACCTATACCACCTATCACCTCTCTCATTCCAGGCCCGCGGTCAAGGGATTCACTCAGCTTATTGACGATCGGTGTAAGCTTTCTGTCTATGGACTCATCGATGAGACGTTGGACTTCTTCTCTGCTTAAGGTGGCAGCTCCCGGGACAGGCAGCTCCGTATCCACTTTGGGGTCTGTGGAAGGGGCAGCCTCTTGGATGGCAGCTTCAACGCCGACTTCAGGAACGCTGCTCTCTGCCACATCTGCCACTCCGATAATCTCCTCGACCGGTATGGTCCACTCTGCCAGATGACCCATGGAGGCCTTTAGTGCAACCTTGAGAGCCGTCTTTTGGGGGACCTTGAAAGAAAACTCTCCGTTTTCATTGGTCTTACCCTCAAGGAGCTGCTTTCCTTCCATGTCGTAGACACCCACTGTGCACCCTTTCGCCTTCCTGCCTCCGCTAAACTTGCTCTGTGTGTGAACAATATCTCCTTCCACCCAAGCAAAGATAGTTACCTTGTGGGCCATAGCAGGCGCAGCGCAAAATACGAACCCTAAAGACACAGCGAGGAAATAAACAATCCAGCGCCTGGTGCAGGCCACCACAGGACTTCGATTAGGATTTTGGCGCATATTGTCCCTCCAATAGTTCCGGTTTCACCCTCCTGAGAAAAAGGGCACACGCAGCTGTCAAGACCCCCTCAATAAGCATTACAGGGATATGGGCTGCAACCGCCAGTTTGGCCGCGAGCAAGAAAGCCTCCCCGGTAAAATACAAGGAAAAACCAACCATCACACCGCTTATCAAAACTGCACAAGAACCGCATCCAAAAGCAGTTAGGGTCAATACAGGCACCTTGGTGCCGACCTTCACACCCCATCCGAATAAATAGTAGCATATGACAGCAGGGAGCGCCATGTTCAAGGTATTCACCCCAAGTGATGTAAGCCCGCCATACTGGAAAAGCAGGCCCTGGAGTGCCAGGCCGACCAGGATGGCGGGAAAGGCCTTCCAGCCAAGGATCAGACCCAAGAGACCGTTCAGGACCAGGTGAACCGAAGCAGGACCAATAGGTACATGAACCAGGGAGGCCACAAAAAAGGCTGCTGACAGGATCCCCATAGAAGGTATTTCTTCAGTCTCAAGCTTTTTCAAGCCAACAGCAACGCCTGCTGTTGTGAGAGCCGCGCCTGCTATGAGAACGCTCGGCGACAGGACGCCTTCTGAGATATGCATGGTTGAAAAGCTCTCTTTCTCGCTATGTTACAATAGAACGCTATCCAATAACAAATGCACGGGCTGGGGGAAACGCCGTGGTTTCGGTCACCCTGAAGAGTAAACAATCCACGCCCAGAGGATGGGGTTTTCCAGGATGAAAGAGACCATTTTCTTCTCCCTCTACTTCATGTCGTGAAACTTGACCCAGATGACCGCTCCCAGCTCAACCTCCTTGTCCTCACCGTCATGTTTTATCTTAGTGTTGGCGGTATTCAGAGCGGAAAATCCCCACCAGCCGGCCCTCGGTGCAGCATAAGTGAAGACACCGTTTTTGTCCGCCTTAATGGTCTGGGCAATCATGTAATCAGAAGGAGCGCTGTACTTGCCATCCTTGTTGTAATACTCGACCTCCACCCCGGCATAGGGCACAGGTTTTCCGTATAGTTTTACGATGCCCTGGAAAATATTACCGGCATAAAGACCATACGGTTTGGACAGGGGGACGATCTCAGTCGTGAGTCCAATCTCCTCATCCCATCCCTCGTCATCGCCAAAGGCCGTGACCACGGTTTTGGTGTAATGGATAATGAATATATCCTCTCCCGGCTCCCAGTATGGTTGAGGCTCCATGTAGAACATGTAGACACCAGGGCGCTTTATCTTGTAAGTGGCGGTCCATGTCTGATGCCCCTTCGTCTTTGTGGATTTGAGAGAACTCAACAGATCTTGCTGCTTACCGTTGACCACAACGGCAAACTTGGCGGGTTTAACGAGTTCCATGCCAATCCCCTCAAAGGGATGCCAGAACATGAGGTCCAATTTGATATCCGTGTTCTCTCCCTGCATGACCATCTGGTCGGAGGGTATAACCATGCCAAAGTGCGCTAAGGCCAGACGTGGCGCTATCAGGATCAATGCCAACACAACCGCCAAGAACGTACATTTTTTCATTACGATCTCCTTTTCCAAAAAAAAAGCCACGAGCAGGGTCATCTACTGATGATCGTTACCTTCGTGGCACTATTCTTAGTGTGTGTTTGATCTTCGACCTGGACTGCGAGCGGCTTCAGCGACTCATTTAGACGTAAGAATAGTAAGTTATAGTCCCCTTGTCAAGGGCTAAGGCAGGCAGATAGATTTGAAATGTATCGCGCCACATAGAGGAGTGAGGTGTAGACAACAGGCACAAGGCAGAACGCGGAACAAAGTAACTCCAATTTCCCTGAGCCTTGCGCCCTGCACCCTGCGCCACCTTCATGCGTCGCAGTGATTCACCCTGTTAAATCGGCTCCGCCGTATCGCGTAGCCAGAATTTAACAGGGCGGGGACACAGATGGATTTTTTACGAAGCCGTGAAAACTATTTGATGGAATTGCCAAACTATGTTAGTAAAGTCGACCAATTGTCTATGGGGTGCAAATTGTCTGATTATGCGCTGAAAATTGGGATTATCTTTCTGATTCTGACCGTTTCGATTCCCCATGCAGCTCTTGGGGAACCAAATCCCATAAAATCTTATGTCCTCACGGACAACATGAACCTGCGCGAAGAAAGCACCACCGCGAGCAAGATTGTTCAACTAATGAAAGAAGGCGAAGAGTTTGAGATCTTGAATCAATATAGACAAGATGACCTTAACTCATGGTATCTGATCAAAACAAAGTCCGGGCTCATCGGCTGGTTCTGTGGAATCTATGAAGGGAAGATCAGGTTTGTAGAAGAGGAGGCTCCAGCAGAGCCGATGCCTGCGCAGCATGAGATGGAAGAGATTCCGGCTGTTGCAAAGGTTGAAGACGAGACCCCCACGGTTCCGGTCGCAGAAGAATTGGCAGAACCAAATCCCATAAAATCTTATGTCCTCACGGACAACATGAACCTGCGCGAAGAAAGCACCACCGCAAGCGAGATCGTTCAACTAATGAAAGAAGGCGAAGAGTTTGAGATCTTGAATCAATATAGACAA